>FWPV01002808.1_pt1 | contig 21786 bp, 13 predicted proteins | sample 2228371 | NCBI WGS metagenome assembly FWPV01 (sample SAMEA103939776, study PRJEB20133) | metagenome | reverse complement strand
CCGGCCGTCCGGGCGGGTGGCCGGATCGCTGGCCGGCCATCACCGGAAGGGGCGATCGCCCGGCGAGCGGGTGTGAGGAGAGAGCGGGAAGGACGAGACGGACCACGTTCGTCGCGCCAGGACGTCAGGACGTCAGATTGAACCGGTCACGATGGCAACCGCCTGCCCCCGCGTTCGAGGCCCGATGTGATCGGCAAAAGAGCCGGCCTGAGTACCTTGCGGCGGGATCCGTGAGCGTAGTAGCAGCATCACGGTTTCGCTCCACCAATGGTTTCCAAGAAGGCGGGGAAGGTCTGTTGCAGATGTATCCGCAGCCGGGTCAGCTCGTGCAGGTCCGCGCCCGCGCTTGGCTCGTGGAGCGCGTCGAGCGACCGGCGCACCCCCTGGCACGCTGCGCCTTCGTCGATCTCGTGGGGGCCGATTCGGACAATGCCGAGCGGCGGTTGTCGGTCATCTGGGACGCCGAGCTCGACGCCCGAATTCTCGACGAGGGCGATTTCGCCGCGCTCGGCGGGCGCGACTTCGATCCCCGGCCGCTGTTCGCCGCCTATCTGCGGGCAGCACGCTGGAGCGCCGTGACCGCCGCCGATCCGCGGCTCTTGCAAGCACCTTTCCGGGCCGGGATCCGCCTCGATGCCTACCAGCTGGAGCCGCTCGCCAAGGCCCTGCGTCTGCCCCGGGTCAATCTTTTGATCGCCGACGACGTGGGCCTGGGCAAGACGATCGAGGCCGGGCTGGTCGTGCGCGAACTCATGCTGCGGCGACGAGTCGATCTCATGGTGGTGGCTGCACCACCCTCGATGCTCCACCAGTGGCGGGCCGAGCTCGAATCGCGCTTCGGTCTCGATCCCGTCCTGCTCGATCGCGGGTTCCTCCGCTCCTTGCGGCGCCGGCGGGGGTTCGGTGCCGATCCGTGGACGGCGCACAGCCGGTTCTTGATCTCGCATCAGCTTCTGATCGACGATTACTGGCGCGACGGTCTGGCTCGACTGCTCGGTGATTTCCGGCCCAAGAGCCTGTTGATCCTCGACGAGGCCCACCACGCGGCTCCGGCCAGCGGCGAGCGGCTGGCGATCGACAGCCAGCTCACCCGCACCATCCGCGATTTGGCCCCGCGCTTCGAGCATCGTCTGTTCTTGACGGCGACACCACACAACGGCCACTCGAACAGCTTCGCCGCGCTGCTCGAGATGCTCGACCCGCAGCGTTTCGTGCGCGGCCTCAAGGTGCGCAAACGTGATCTCGAGCCGATCGCCGTCCGCCGGCTCAAGGAGGACCTGCGGGCGTCGGGCGACCCCGGTCGCGGCTTCCCCGAGCGGCGCGTGGAAGCGATCGAGGTCACCTTACCTGCCGACGACCCGGAGCTGCGGCTCGGCCGGCTGCTCGACGCCTATCGCCGCGCGGTCGAGGAGCGGGTTAGCCGGCTACCGCGAGGCCGGCGCCGTGCGGCGCTGCTCGTCCTGGCCACCCTCCAGCACCGCCTGCTCTCCTCGATCGCCGCCTTCCACGCCACCCTCGACCGACATCGCCGCGCGGTCGAGCGCGCCGCGCAGCGCGCCCGGGCCGGTCGAGGGGAGGCCGCGCGAGCCTCGATGCCCGCGCTGGCGCGCCTCCTGGAGCCGATCGGCCCCGACGAGGCCACGGACCTCGTCGAGCCCGAAGGCACCGAGACGGCCGATGGCGAGATCGAACTCGAGGAAGCCGGGCTGCAGGCCGCCGAGGTGCTCACCGAGCAGGCGTTCGACGGCCAGATGCCCAGCGTCCGCGAACGGGAGCTCCTGGAGCAGATGGCGGCGATCGCCCGGGAGGCGGCCCACCGACGCGATCGCCGGATCGCCTGGCTGCTCGACTGGATCGACCGGGAGGCCTGCCCGGGCTTCCGCCGTGATCCCGAGGGCGCGCGCTGGACCGATGCACGGCTCGTCGTGTTCACCGAGTGGGAGGAGACCCGCCGCTGGCTGGAGCGCCATCTGCGCGCGGCGGTCGAGCCCACCGATCGCGGCCAGGAGCGGATCGCCTGCTTCACCGGTCTGACCTCCCCGGAGACCCGCCGGCGGATCCAGCGGGCCTTCAACGAGCCGCCCGACCGCAACCCGATCCGCATCCTGCTGTGCACCGACGCCGCGCGCGAAGGCCTCAACCTCCAGCGCCACTGCCACGAGCTCCTGCACTTCGATCTGCCCTGGAACCCGGCGCGGATCGAGCAGCGCAACGGCCGGATCGACCGCAAGCTGCAGCCGGCGCCCATCGTCTGGTGCCGTTACTTCTTCTTCCCGCAGCGGCCGGAGGATCGGGTGCTGCGGGCGCTGTTGCGCAAGACCGAGACGATCCGCCGCGAGCTCGGCCCCATGGGGAGGGTGCTCGACGAGCGCCTGCACGGCCGGCTGGAAAGCGGCATCCCGCACGAGGAGGCCGACCAGCTCGCCCGAGAGATCGAGCAGACCGAGCTGTTCGGCCGTGAGACCATCCGCGAGGAGCTGGAGGAGGAACGCGACGCGCCGGCCCGCGCCCGCCTCGCCGATCGGCTCGACCAGCTGCGTCGACAGCTGGAGGAAAGCCGCGAGAAACTGCGCTTCGAACCCGACCGGCTGCGGCGGGTCGTCGACGCGAGCTTGCGCCTTCTCTATCGCGCCCGGGGTCTCGAGCCCGCGGGCGAGGCGAAGGCCGCCGACGGCAGCCCGATCCCACTCTGGCGTCTCGACCCCGAGGATCCCGCCTTGCGATCCGATCGCGAGCTCGCCCGGCTGATCGAGGAGACTCTCGGTTGGCCGGCCGATCTTCCGGGCGAACCGCGCTCCGGGGCGCGCCCGGTCACCTTCGTCGAGACCGACCAGTTGGGCGAGGACGCGGTCCAGCTCCACCTCGAGCATCCGCTGGTCCGAAGGCTGTTGGCCCGCTTCGGCGCGCAGGGCGTGATCGACCATCTGCTCTCGCGGGCCTGCCTGTCGACCACCCGGATCGCTCAGCCCCGCGCCCTGCTCTTGGGTCGGCTGCTGCTCTACGGACCCGGTGGTGTGCGGCTGCACGAGGAGATCCTGGCGGTCGCCGCCCCCTGGATCCCGCCCGAGCGGCGCAGCGGGCCGCTGCGCGTGCTGACCGAAGAGACGACCGAGAAGCTCCTGGACGAGCTCGAGGCCAGCCTCGACGAGGAAGAGGACAGCGGCGCGCCGCCACCCGAGGCGGTCCAGGCCCGGCTGCGCGAGGCGATCGCCCGCGACGTGGTGGAGCTTCGCCCGGCCCTCGAGGAACGCGCGGCGCGGGCCGCGGAAACCGCTCGTCGCTCGTTGGCCGATCGCGCGCAAGAGGAGAGCGCGAGCCTCGAGCGCGTCCTGGCCGAGCTCGAGGAACGCTTGCGGTGCGAGCTCCAGCGTCCTCAGCTCGCGCTCGATCTTTCCGAGGTCGAGCGTCGCCAGGCGGCCGCCGAGCGGCGGGCGCAAGAAGAGCGCCTCGCACGCCTCTCGCAGGATCGCGAGCGCGAGCCGCAGCGCGTGCGCGAGCAGTACGAGGTCAAGGCGCGCCGGCTGGAGCCTCTGGGCCTCGTCTATCTGTGGCCCGCCGGGCCGGCCCGGAGGTCGCCTTGAGCCGGCACGATCCGCTCGTCGAGCGGCACCGCGAGTGGCTGGGCTACGTCCAGCCGGTGGGCCTCGTCTTCGCCCCGCTCGTGCTGGCCGAGCGTCAGGTCGCCCTGGAGACCCGCCCGGCCGAGATCGCGCCCGTGCGCGCGCGGCTGGAGGAGCTTCTGGGCGAGACCGGCGCGCTCGCCGACCCCTTGGCGGTCTTCCCCGAGATCCTCGACTGGCCGGCCGAGGCGCTGCCCGAGGCCCCTGCCGAGCTCGACCGGCACCTTCGCGAGCTGCAGGTGCATCTGCGGGCCGATCGGGCGATCCCCGCCGGCAAGCGCGAGCCCCAGGGCTGGCTCGCCCTCGTGAAGGTCGAGGGCGAGGATGCCGGGATCGACCGCCCGCAGCCCGAAGCCGCCGACGGCTGGCACGCCTCGCCCCATGCGCGCTTCGAGCGGCTGCTGCGCGAGACCGGGATCCAGATCGGCCTGCTCGCCACGCCCCGCCGGCTGCGGCTCCTCTACGCGCCGCCCGGCGAGACCTCCGGCCATCTCGACTTCGTCTACGCCCACATGCTGGGGGTGGCGGGCCGGCCGATCCTGGCGGCGCTGCGCGCGCTCTTGTCGCATGCCGCGGTCCGCGCCGGGCCGCCCGAGCGACGTCTGGCGGCTCTGCTCGCCGAGAGCCGCAAGCGCCAGGCGGCGGTGTCCACGGTACTCGGCCGCCAGGTCCAGGAGGCGCTCGCGATCCTGCTCGACGGCTTCGTCCAGGCGGCCCGGCGAGCCGATCCGCAGCACGGCGTGGCGCGGCTCGCCGCCACGGCGGACCTCTACGAGGCGCTCGTCACCGTGCTCATGCGCCTGGTCTTCCTCCTCTACGCCGAGGAGCGGGGCCTGGTGCCGGCCGACCCGCGTTACGAGCGGTCCTACGGCGTGGGCGGGCTGTTCGCCGAGCTCGAGGAGGACGCGGCTCGCCACGGGCAGAGCATGGAGGACCGCTTCGGCGCCTTCACCCGCCTCCTGGTCCTGTTCCGCCTGGTGCACGGGGGCGGCGGGGCCGACACGCTGCGCTTCGTCGCCCGCCGTGGCACGCTCTTCGACCCGGACCGGTTCCCCTTGCTCGAGGGCCGCGCCCCACCCTTCGCCGGCGCGCCGCCCAGCGTCTCCGATCGGCACGTCCACCGCGTGCTGGAGCGCTTGCTGATGCTCGACGGCGAGCGGCTGTCCTACCGCACCTTGGATGTCGAGGAGATCGGCTCGGTCTACCAGCGGATCATGGGCTTCAAGATCGAGCCCACGCGCGGGCCCACGCTCGCCATCCGCCCGGGCGGCAAGCTCGACGCGCCGGTGTTCGTGAGCCTCGCGCAGCTCGCCGCCGAGCCGCCGGCCCAGCGCGGCAAGACCTTCAAGGAGACCACCGGCCGGGACCTGCCGCCGACCGCCCGCGAGGCCTCCACCCCGGAGGCCCTCGAGGCGGCGCTCGGGCCGCTCGTCCACCGCGAGCTCACGCCCAAGGCGCTGCCCGCCGGGGTGCCGGTCCTGCAACCCACCGACGAGCGGCGGCGCACCGGCTCGCACTACACCCCCCGCGCGCTCACCGAACCCATCGTGCGCGAGACGCTGCGGCCGATCCTGGAGCGGCTCGGGCCCGAAGCCGCGCCCGAAGCGATCCTCGATCTTCGGGTCCTCGACCCGGCCATGGGCTCGGGGGCCTTCCTGGTCGAGGCCTGCCGGCAGCTCGCCCAGCGGCTGGTCGAGGCCTGGCGGATCCACGGCCGGCGGATCGAGCTGCCACCGGACGAGGACGAGCTCCTCTACGCCAAGCGGCTCGTGGCGACCCGCTGCCTCTACGGGGTGGACAGGAACCCGCTCACGGTCGAGCTCGCCAAGCTGTCGCTGTGGCTCGAGACCCTGGCCCGCGACCACGAGCTCACCTTCCTCGACCACCGCCTGCGCTGCGGCGACAGCCTGGTGGGACTCGATCTCGTCCAGCTCGAGGGGCTCGACTTCGACCGCGAGCGGGCCGAGCGCAACCGCGCGAACCTGTTGGCCGGGCTCGTGCGCGAGCGGCTCGCGGGGCTGGTCGCGGACCGCCGGTCGATCGAGGAGCGTGCCGAGGCCGCGGGCGAGGTCGAGCTCACCCAGCTCCTGCGCCGAGGCGAGGCGCGCGTGGCCGATCTCGTGCGGCTGGGCGATGCGATCGTGGCCGCCTTCTTCGCCCACGAGAAGCCCAAGGAGCGGGAGCGGGCGCTGGCGCGGATCCGGGCGGTGATCGAGGGGCCGCGCGGCCCCGACTGGGCGAGCCGGCTCGAGGTCTCGGGGGCCGCGGGCCCGCGGCCGTTCCACTGGCCGCTCCTCTTCCCCGAGGTCTTCACCCGCCCGAACCCCGGCTTCGATGCGATCGTCGGCAACCCGCCCTTCGGCGGCAAGAACGCCATCGCCGATGCCAACCCGCCCGGTTATCCCGAGTGGTTGCAAAGTCAGCATCCCGGTGCCCACGGCAACGCCGACCTGGTCGCTTACTTCTTTCGGCGGGCCTTCGATCTGTTGCTCGAGGGCGGCTGCTTCGGCCTGCTCGCCACCAACACGATCGCCCAAGGGGACACGCGCGCCTCGGGCCTACGGTGGATCCGCGAACAGGGCGGGACGATCTACCGCGCGATCCGCCGCTACCGTTGGCCCGGCGAGGCGGCGGTGGTGGTGAGCGTGGTGCACGTCCACAAGGGCCCGCTTCCCGGGCCCTACCTCCTCGACGATCGGCCGGTCGAGCGGATCACGGCGTTCCTGTTCGATCGCGGCACGGACGACGATCCGGCCCGGCTCGCGGCCAATGCGGGGAAGAGCTTCATCGGGAGCTACGTCCTGGGCATGGGCTTCACCTTCGACGACACCGACAAGAAGGGCGTGGCGAGCCCCTTGGCGCGGATGCACGAGCTGATCGCGAAGGACCCGCGGAACGCCGAGCGGATCTTCCCCTATATCGGTGGGGAGGAGCTCAACACCGACCCCGAGCAGCGGCCGCACCGCTGGGTGATCAACTTCGAGGGCCTGAGCGAGGCGGAGGCTCGCGCCGGCTGGCCGGATCTGATGCGCATCGTCGAGGAGAAAGTCAAGCCGGAAAGAATCGCGAACACCCGCGACCGTTACCGGCAATATTGGTGGCAATACGGTGAGTATAGGCCTGGACTTTACACCGCCATCCGAGGCCTGCCGCGGGTGCTGGCTAACTCGCGGGTGAGCGCTCATCTCGCTTTCGCTTTCTTGCCGCCCGGCATGGTCTACTCCGAGCAGCTCGTCGTCTACGCTCTCCCGACCTTTGCCGCCTTCTGCGCGCTGCAGGCCCGGCCGCACGAGCTCTGGGCGCGGTTCCTCGCGTCCTCGTTGGAAGACCGGCTGCGCTACACCCCCTCCGATTGCTTCGAGACCTTCCCCTTCCCGGAGGGCTACGCCGACGATCCCGCGCTCGAGGCGGCGGGCGCCGCCTGTTACGAGCACCGGGCCCGGATCATGCGCACCCGCCGCGAAGGCCTCACCAAGACCTACAACCGCTTCCACGATCCGAGCTGCCGCGACCCCGAGATCGAGGAGCTGCGCCGGCTGCACGCCGCCATGGACCGGGCCGCGCTCGAGGCCTATGGCTGGGACGATCTGGCGCAGCGGGCGCAGGCCGCCTTCCTGGACGACGACGATCCGGACCACGCCTATCGCGGGCGGCTCTTCTGGCCGGCCGAGCTGCGCTACGAGGTGCTGGGGCGGCTTCTGGAGCTGAACGCCGCGCGCGCCGCGGCCGAGCGGCGAGGCGGATCGTCGAGGAGGAACGGTCGGTGAGCAGCGCCGAGGTCCGCGATCGGTTGGTGGAGGCGTTGCGGCTCGATCTGATCGGGCCCGGGCCGGAGGACGAGGCGCGCGCCTTCGAGGAGATCGAGGGGGCACCCTCGCGCTGGTATCTCACGGGCTTCCTCGTGCCGGAGGCCGGGCAGGAGCCCGAGGCACTGGCGGCCGAGGAGGACCTCGACGCCGGGGCCGAGGATCCGGCCGCCGACGATGCCGCACCCGAGGAGCGGCAGGTGGCGCGGGTGCGGCTGCTGCCCTCCTCGATCGGGCTGTCCTGCCTCGTCGCGGCTGGGACCGAGCGGGTGCGGGTGCGGCTCTTCTGGGGCACCTATCGGCCGGTCCCGGAGGAAGAGGAGGCGGCCGAGGCGGCCCGCGGGGTCGAGGTCGTGACCGTCGAGGAGGCCGGGGAGGAGGCGCCGGGCCCGGACCGACCGCCGCCACCGCCGCGCTGGCGGCGCGAGCCCTTCGCCTGCGAGGACGAGCTCGTGCTAGCGGGCGGCGAGGGGCGGCTCGAGCCGGCGCCCGGGGTCGAGCTGCGCTGGCTCTTCCGGCCTGCACCGGGCGAGGGTGCCCAGCCGCTCCTGCTCTCGCTCTTCTTGACCAACCGGCGCCCGGCCGAGCGGCCGGCCGACGGCGCCCATCTGTTCCAGCCGATGATCGAGGTCGAGAGCGAGGCGCTCGTGGGCCGCGCCGATCCGCGTCGAGCGGCGGCCGAGGACGCCGATGCGCGCATCGCCGCTCTGCACTATCGCGACGTGGTGGAGTGGGCGGTCGGCCACGGGATCGCCGCCGAGCCGCTGGTCGAGCCGGACGGGAAGGTGCGCCGGGTGCGCACGAGCTGGCTGCCCCGGGTCGAGGTCGAGCGGGTGGTGCCCGACGAGGCGATCGGCGGCGAGCGCGCGGCCGAGCGGCTCGGGCGGCTGGAGGCCGGGGAGGTCGACGCGGCGCTGGGGCCGCTTTCGGCCGATTACCGCCGCTGGATCGAGGCGGAGGCGGCGCGCGCGGCGACGCTCCCGGCGCCCCATCGCGACACCGCGGGCGAGCTCGTGGCGGCGGCGCGGCGGGCGGCCGCGCGGATCGAGGCGGGGATCCGCCGGCTGCGGGACGATCCGGCCGCGCTCGAGGCGTTCCGGGTCGCCAACCGGGCGGTGGACGCGGCGGCGCGCCGGCGACGGGCCCAAGAGGCGGGCCGCGATCCGGCCGCCGTGCCGGGGCTGGTGTGGCGGCCGTTCCAGCTGGCGTTCCTGCTGCTCAACCTCGAGGGGCTGGTCGATGCGCGCAGCGCCGATCGCGAGACGGTCGACCTGCTGTTCTTCCCCACCGGCGGCGGGAAGACCGAGGCCTATCTGGCGCTCGCGGCCTTCGCCATGCTGTACCGCCGGCTGGCGCGCGGCGAGCCCGGGGGGCTCGGCCTGTCGGTGCTGATGCGCTACACGCTGCGGCTGTTGACGCTCGATCAGCTGTTGCGCGCCGCGGCGGTGGTCTGCGCGCTCGAGCTCGAGCGACGCCGGGATCCGGCGAGGCTGGGCTCCTGGCCGTTCGAGATCGGGCTGTGGGTGGGCCGTGCCGCCACCCCCAACCGGCTGGGCGGCCCCGGCGACCGCGACGAGACCACGGCCTACAAGAGGGTCCAGGCCTATCTGAACGAGCAGACCAAGAGCCTGCCGGTGCCGATCGACAGCTGCCCCTGGTGCGGGACGCGGCTCGACAAGACGAGCTTCCTGCTCGGCCGCTTCGAGCTCGACGGCGCCATCCAGCGGTTCGTGACCGATCGCTCGAGCATCGAGGATCTGCGGCTGCGCTGTCCGAACCCGGCGTGCGACTTCGACGGCTCGGCCGGGTATCTGCCGATCCTCACGGTCGACGAGAGCATCTATCGTCGGCTGCCGGCGTTCGTGATCGCGACGGTGGACAAGCTCGCCGCCCTGCCCTGGGAGAAGCGGACCGGCGCGCTGTTCGGCCGGGTGGGGCGGTTCGATCGGCGCACCGGCTTCGAACCGCCGCCGCGGGTGGGCGAGGAGGGGCTGGTGGCGCCGCCCGATCTCGTCATCCAGGACGAGCTGCACCTGGTCTCGGGCCCGCTCGGCACGATGGTGGGGTTGTTCGAGACGGCGGTCGAGGCGATCGCCGCCCGCGGGCGGGGCGAGGGGTGCCGGCGGCCCAAGATCGTGGCCTCCACGGCGACGGTGCAGCGGGCCGCCCAGCAGGTGCGCAAGCTCTACGGGCGGGCGCGCACCGAGCTGTTCCCGCCGCCCGGTATCGATCGGCGGGACAGCTTCTTCGCCCGCACCGCACCGGCCGAGGAGGGCGGGCGGCGGTGCTACGTGGCGGTGGCGGCACCGGGGCGCGGGGCCAAGCGGGTCTTCTTGCGCACGCTCGCCACGCTGCTCGCGGCCGCGCAGGCCGGGCGGGAGCGGCTGGGTGAGGCCGCGGCCGACCCCTATCTGACGGCGCTGTGCTATTTCAACGCGCTGCGCGAGCTCGGCAGTGCCCGGCGGATCGTCGAGGGCGAGATCCCGGGGGCGATCGCCCGCTACGGGCGGCGCGACCGCGGCGAGGGGCTGCTGGCCGATCGGCGGCTGGACGGCGTGCCCGATCGCCAGCCGCTCGAGCTCACCTCGCGGGTCGACACGGCCGAGGTGGCCGAGGCCCGTCGGCGGCTGGCCACCCCGTTCGGGCACAAGGAGTTCGTTGACGTGGCGCTGGCCACCAACATGATCTCGGTGGGCCTCGACATCCCGCGGCTGGGTCTCATGCTGGTGGCCGGCCAGCCCAAGACGACGAGCGAGTACATCCAGGCTACGAGCCGGGTCGGGCGCGATCCGAGCAAGCCCGGGCTCGTGGTGGTGATGTTGAACCTGCAAAAGCCGCGCGACCGCTCGCACCTCGAGCACTTCCGCTATTTCCACGATACGTTCTATCGCTCGGTCGAGGCATCGAGTGTCACACCGTTCGCGGTGGGCGCGCTCGATCGCGGCCTGGCGGCGCTCGTGGTGGCGCTGGCGCGTCATCTCGATCCGGTGCTCTGGGACGAGCCGAGCGTGGCGCAGGTCGAGGAGCTCGAGCGCTTCGTGCCGGAGATCCGGGCGGTCCTGGCGGAGCGTCTGGAGCGGGTCGGCGAGAACGGGCGGCTGCGGCACGATCTGGACGAGCGGGTCGGTGGGCTGGCGCAGGCGTGGCAGCAACTGGTGGCCGAGTTCGCGGGCCGGTTCGCTTACACGCGGCCCGCGACACACGGCGTCGAGTGGTTGTTGCGGGAGATGCTGGAGCCCGGGCTCGGGGAGAGGCAACGGCTGTTCCGGGCGCCGCGCTCGATGCGCGACGTCGAGCCGGCGAGCTGGTTGCGGGTGGTCAAGGCGACCTTCGAACCGCTGCCGGGGGAGGAGCGGACGCGGTGAGCAAGAACCTCGTTCGTCTGTCGCAGCTCGTCACGAGCTTCGGCCCCGGGGCGATGCTCGATCTGCCCGACCGCTCGGTGATGATCGCCGGCCTCGATCATTGGGAAGAGAGTAAGCGGCGGCCGATCGTCGAGCCAAGGCTGGCCCGCAAGCTACCCGACGGCTTCGCGCGCGGGCTCGCGACCCCACCTGTGCACGAGGAGAGTCCGTACCGGAAGGATGCGCCGGGCGTGGATGCGATCCTCTTCCCGGAATGGTTCGTGGCGACCAGCGGCGAGGAGAGCGAGGACGGCCGCATCCGTCTGCGGTTGGTCCGGTTCCACGAGCTCGACCGCAAGAGCGGCAAGCTGGTCGAGGGCTCCGGGCGGAACGCCAGCCGGACGAGTGTGGTGCCCGTGCGCTTCGTCGCCGCCTGCGAGCGAGGCCACGTCCAGGACGTGGACTGGCGGCTGTTCGCCCACCGGGGATCGACCGACTGCGTGGGTCGGCTCTGGCTCGAGGAGGGCGGGGTGGCGGGCGACGCCGCCGAGGCCCGGGTGGTGTGCGAGTGCGGCGCCGGGCGACCGCTCTACGAGGCCCTGGCTCCGGACACCAAGGCGCTCGGCCGCTGTCACGGCCGGCGCCCCTGGCTGGGGCCGGGCGCCGGCGAGGAATGCGATCGCTACCTGCGCCTGCTCGTGCGCACCGCGAGCAACGCCTATTTCCCGGTGACCCTGGCCGTTCTGGGGCTGCCGACGGACACCGAGGCGAGTCGCCTCGACCAGCTCGTGGCCGAACACGCCGAGGCCCTGGCCGAGGTCCGTTCGCGCGAGGATCTGCAGACCGCCTTTCGGTTCAACCCGGCGCTGCGCAACGCTCTCGCGTCGCACCCTCCGGAGGACGTCCTGGCGGCGCTCGAGCGGCTGCGGGCGGGCAGCTCGACGAGCGGGAAGCGCCTCAAGCCCGAGGAGATCGAGATCCTGGCCACGCCACCCCCCGTCGCGGCCGCCGATCCGAAGGCCCCGCTCGTCACCGAGGTGCTGGACCGGGACCGCTGGGACCCGCACCGGCGCTTTCCCGTGGTCGCCCAGCTGAGCTTGGTGCACCGGCTACGGGTGGTCACCGCGCTGCGCGGCTTCACCCGGTTCGACTTCGTGACGCCGGACAAGGACGGCGAGCTCGACCCCGAGCTGCGCGTCCAGGAGCTCTCGCTCGACGCTCGGCCCTACCCGGCGATCGAGCAGCACGGCGAGGGGCTCTTCGTGCAGTTCGACCGGGCACAAGTGGAGACCTGGCTGGCGCGCGAGGTGGTGAAAGAGCGCGAGGCGTCGCTCCGAGGGGGCTACGAACGCTGGGCCAGAGAGCGTGGCCGGGAGCCGAAACATTTCCCCGGGGCGGCGTGGATCGCCCTGCACACGCTCTCTCATCTGCTGTTGGCCGAGATCGCGCTCGAGGCCGGCTATCCGTTGGCCTCGCTCAAGGAGCGCGTCTACGCGGTCGACGGGGTGGGCTACGGGATCCTGCTCTACGCCGCAGCGAGCGACGTCGGGGGGACGCTGGGTGGGGTCGTGGCGCTGGGCGAGCGGGTCGGGGCGCTTCTGGAACGGGCGGTCGAGCGGGCCCGCATCTGCGCCAACGATCCCGTTTGCTCGGAGCACGATCCCGCCACCAACCGCAGTGGCCATCCCTTGGCCGGTGCCGCCTGCCACGGTTGCGTGCTCTTGCCCGAGCCCTGTTGCGAGATGCGCAACGATTTCCTCGACCGGGCGCTGGCGTGCGGGACGCTGGGGCACCGCGAAACGGGTCTGCTCGGCTCGGCCGTGGGCTGAGCCCCCCTCGGCGGAGGGGCCGGTTCACCGCCGACCCCGAGCCGTGGCGGGCGGAGGATGGAGGGCAACGAGACGCGCCGAGGGCACAAGTGAGGGTACAGCCGCTGTTCTTCTTCGGCACGCTCATGGATGCCGAGGTGCTGGGTCTGGTGATCGGTCGACCGGTCGGCGAGGCCGAGCTCGAAGTCGCCCGGTTGCGCGGCTTTCGACGGGTCCGGGCGGCCGCCGCCTCTTACCCGGTGCTCGTCCCCGACCCGGGCGGCGTCGTGGAGGGTCGGCTCTTTTTCGGTGCGAGCGAGGCCGAACGGGCCCGGCTCGATGCCTACGAGGGCGAGGCTTACCGGCTCGCGCCCGTGACCGTCGAGGACAGCGCCGGACGTGCAGTTCAGGCGCTCACCTACCTGGCCGTGCCGGGACGGATCGCGCCGAGCTCGGAGCCCTGGGACCTCGAGAGCTGGCGGGCTCGCTTCAAGGCGCTTTATCTCGCGAAGGGCGCACGGATCCTCGCGGCCGAGCTGCCCTGAGGGCCGCGCCGCGCCCGGCGGTGGGGCCGTTCCTTTCCTCGTCATGCTCGGCCGAAGAGCCGAGCATCCACGACAGCCGGCACGAGCGAGGTCCGTGGGCTGGATGACCGGGTCGGGGCTCCGCCATGACGACAAGAGGCGGATGGCCCGGTCGCGGCGGGCCGTGACGCGAGGCCGACGGCCCGGTCGCGAGCGCCCGTCACCCCCTGGTATCGGCCGCCGCGCGTGGCATGATCGCGAGCCGTTCGGGAGGAGACGGACATGGCGCTGCGCCTTTCGAGCCCGGCCTTCGCCGCCGGGCAGCGGATCCCCGAGCGCTTCACCTGTGACGGGGCGGATCTTTCCCCGCCCTTGAGCTGGAGCGGCGCACCGGCCACGACCCGCAGCTTTCTGCTCGCCTGCGAGGATCCGGATGCACCCGCCGGCACCTGGCACCATTGGGTGGTGTTCGACATCCCCGCCGACCAGACGAGCCTGCCCGAGGGCCTGGCCAAGACCGAGCGGGTCGGCCGGCTGCGCCAGGCGATCAACGATTTCCGCAAGCCGGGCTGGGGCGGGCCCTGCCCACCCCGTGGCCACGGCACCCACCGCTATCGCTTCCGGCTGTTGGCTCTTTCGGTGGCGAGCCTGCCTCTGGGGCCGCGCCCGGGCTGCCGCGAGGTCCTGGCCGCCGCCGAGCCGCACGTGATCGCCGGCACCGAGCTCGTGGCGATCTATTCGCGCTGACCGGCGGTTCGCGGTGGGCGCCGGGGCCGCGTCGCCCGTGACGGTCGGCCGCCGAGCCGACCCTCGAGCGGCAGATGGCCGGGTCGGCGCCCGGCCGTTACGGGGTGGTGCGTCGCCTCCCTGTCATGGTCGGCCTGCGAGCCGACCATCAAGGGTGAGTGGCCGGGTCGAGGCCCGGCCGGGAGCCGAGCGCCGCGTCGGGTGCGGGGCGGACCGGCGCCGCCGGCGCTCGACCGCGCTCGGGCCGATCGGTATCTTCAGCTGATCCATCTAGGGTGACGGGAGGCGAAGCCATGGCGATGCGCGGTTGGTTGCGGAGCGACGGGCGCAAGGGGATCCGCAACGTCGTGGCCGTGGCCTATCTCGTGGAGTGCGCCCGGCACGTGGCCGAGAGCATCGCCCGACCGTTCGAGGACGAGGACGTCCACGTCATCGGCTTCCCCGGCTGTTACCGCAACCAGTACGCCTTCGACATCATGAGCAAGCTGTGCACCCACCCGAACGTGGGCGCGGTGCTGCTCTGCTCCCTGGGCTGCGAGAGCTTCGACCGCTCGGGGCTGCGGGCGCTGATCGAGGCCACCGGGCGGCCGGTGCGGACGCTCGTCATCCAAGCGGCCGGCGGCACCCGCAAGACGGTCGAGGCCGGGCGCGAATGGGTCCGCGAGGCCCTGGCCGAGCTCGCCGTGCAGCCCACGGTGCCGCTGAGCCTGAACGAGCTCACGGTCGGGACCATCTGCGGCGGGTCGGACGCGACCTCGGGCCTCACCGCCAACCCGGCCATGGGGCGCTGCTTCGATCTTCTGGTCGCTGCCGGAGCGCGCTGCATCTTCGAGGAGACGGGCGAGCTGATCGGCTGCGAGCAGCACATGGCGAGTCGCGCGATCACGCCCGAGCTCGGCGCGGCGATCGAGGCGGCGGTCGAAAAGGCCGCGCGGTATTACAAGGTGTTGGGGCAATCCTCCTTCGCGCCCGGCAACGCCGAGGGCGGCCTCACCACGATCGAGGAGAAGTCGATGGGCGCCTATGCCAAGTCGGGCTCCTCGCCGATCGTGGGCCTGATCAAGCCGGGGGACTATCCGCCCACGGGCGGGCTCTACCTCATGGACGTGGTGCCGGACGGCGAGCCGCGCTTCGGCTTCCCCAACATCAACGACAATGTCGAGATCGCCGAGCTGATCGCCTCGGGCAGCCAGGTGATCCTGTTCTCCACCGGCCGGGGCTCGGTGGTCGGATCGGCGATCGCGCCGGTGATCAAGGTCTGCGCCAACCCCGCGACCTACCGGCGGATGGCCGACGACATGGACGTCGATGCCGGGCGGATCCTCGAGGGCCGGGCCACGCTCGACGAGGTCGGCCGCGAGATCCTGGCGCTGATCGAGCGGGTGGCCTCGGGCGAGCGGACGAAGAGCGAGCTTCTGGGCCACCGCGAGTTCATCATGGGCTACAAGCAGTTCGAGCCCACCGGCCCGGCCTGCCTGCCGCGCGCGGCCTGAGCGGGGCGCTGGATGGCCGGGTCGAGCCCGGCCATGACGGAGAAGGGCGCTCCGTTCCCTGTCATGGTCGGCCTTCGAGCCGACCATCCAGGGCTTCCGGCACGCCCGAGGTCCGCGGACCGGATGGCCGGGTCGAGCCCGGCCATGACGACGAGAAGCTGACGGGCGGGTCCGGGGTCGGCCGTGACAGGGTGGGGCGGGATGGAGGGTCGCTTCCCTGTCGTGGTCGGCCTTCGAGCCGACCATGCGGGGCGACGGCGCGGCCGGGCCGTGCCGCCGGGCGGGGACTGCTGCGGGGTCACATCGGGCCGGCGCGGAGCTTTCGTAGATTCGGGCGGTCGGGATAGTCGGCGAGGCTGCCGCCCGAGCAGCCGCCCAGCGCCAACAGGTTCGAGGGCAGCCCGGGCAGGACGAGGCGCGCGCCGGCGGCCCGCAGGCGCGCAGCGGCGCCGGGGCTCGCCGCCTCGACCTCCACGGCCCCCGGGATCCAGCTCTCGCGCACCGGCAGGACACCCGCCTGGAGCAGCGCGGCCAAACGCGCCTCGGCCGGCCAGCCGGGCGGGAAGAACGCGGTGAGCCGGCCGGTGCGCGCCGGGTCCTCGGCCGCGCGGGCGAGGAGCGCCAGGCTCGCCCCGAGCACGAGGAGGGAGAGGGCCAGGAGCAGCGCCGGGACCACTCCGCGTGGTGCACCCTCCCGCCCGCCGAGTCGGTTCGGCGCCTCGGCGGGCAGCGCCGCGGGTGGGGTGGGCTCGCTCACGGGCGGCCCCCGGGCGACGGCTTCCTGGATGGCCGGGTCCGCGCCCGGCCACGACGAGCTCGGGGTGCGGTCGTAGCGCCCGCTGCCGTCATGGTCGGCCGCGGAGCCGGCTCTGCAGCGGCGGGACGACCGGGTCTGCGCCCGGCCATGACGGGGTGGGGTGGCAGGGGGGTCACCTTCCTGTCATGGTCGGCCTTCGAGCCGACCATCCAGTGGCTGGATGGCCGGGTCTGCGCCCGGCCATGACGACGAGAGGCCGACGGCCGGCTGGGCGCCCGGCCGGGACGGAGGAACGGAGTGGTCCCTGCTCGGGTCGGCCCCGGAGCCGGCCGTCGGTCCGACCGTCACATGACCAGGCCGCCGTCGACGATGTGGATCGTGCCGGTGGTGAAGCTGCTCTCGTCGGACGCGAGGTAGACCGCCAGCCACGCCACCTCCTCTGGCGTGCCGAGCCGCCCCATCGGCTGGCGGGCCACGAATGCTGCGCGGGCCTGTTCGTAATCGCCCTGCGCGCGCATGCGCTCTTGCAGGGAGGGCGTGTCGATCGTGCCGGGGCAGATCGCGTTGCAGCGGATGCCGCGGGTCACGAAGTCGGCGGCGATCGCCTTGGTGAGACCGATGACCGCGGCCTTGCTCGTGCCGTAGACGAAGCGGTTGGGCAGGCCTTTGACGCTCGAGGCCACCGAGGCGATGTTGACGATCGAGCCGGCCCCCTTGGCGAGCATGCCCGGCAACACCGCCTTGCAGGTCCGGTACATCGAGCGCACGTTGAGGTTCATGGTGAAATCGAAATCGGCCTCCGAGCACTCGAGGATGGTGCCGTGATGGACGAAGCCGGCGCAGTTGACGAGGACGTCGAACGGCCCGTCGCGAGCCACCAGGGCCTCGATCGCCGCTCCATCGAGCACGTCGAGTCGGGCGGTCCGACAGCCGGAGAGGCCCTCGAGCTTGGCGGGATCGACGTCGGTGGCCAGGACCGTCGCGCCCTCGGCCGCGAACAATGCGGCGATCGCGCGACCGATCCCTTGGCCCGCCGCCGTGACGAGCGCCGTCTTGCCTTCGAGCCTTCCCGCCATGGTCCACTCCCCGCCCGGATCCGGCGCCTGTTAGGAGCCGAGCCCGGGCGGCGTCAATCGCAGCCGCGCAGGGCACCGGTTGCATCCTCGCCCGCCCGCACCCGTGCCGGTGGCCGGGCCCCGACCCGGCCGTCCACCTTTTGCCGTCATGGCCGGGCTCGACCCGGCCATCCACCTGCCGACCGCGAGGATCCGGCCCGTTCCGCGGCGGGGGCCGGGATGGTATGCTTTCGAGCGAGGAGGATCCGCGCGTGCCCGAGGTCCTGGACCGACCCTCTTACGAGACCGACTTCTACGCCTGGGCGCTCGACCAGGCGGCCCGGCTACGTGCCCAGGCGGCGCTCCGCCCGAACGAACCGATCGACTGGAAGCTGCTCGCCGAGGAGGTCGAAGGCTTGGCCCGCTCGGACTGGCGCGCCTGCGCCTCGCTCGTGGAGCAGATCCTGGTCCACCTCCTGAAGCTCGCCTTCTCGACCGCCCGCGAGCCCCGCGCGCATTGGGCGGCGGAGGTGACGGCGTTCCGCTTGCGGCTCGAGGATCTCTTGACCACAACCTTGCGCCGTCAGCTCGAGGCCGAGCTGCCGCGCCGTTACGCCAACGCTTTCAAGCTGCTCGCGGCCCAGTCGCGCGCCGTCGAGCCGGGCCTGATGGCCCGCGTGCCGGCCAGCTGTCCGTGGACGCTCGACCAGATCCTGGGTGACTTCCTGCCCGAGCCGCCGACCGATCCGGCCTGAGCCCGGCTCGGCCCGGCCGCGCCGTCGCCCTGGATGGTCGGCTCGAAGGCCGACTATGACAGGGAGGCGACCCGCCACCCCGCCCCGTCATGGCCGAGCGCGGACCTGGAGGTGCGGCACCCCTCCGTCACGGCCGATCCGGAGGCGGCCCTTCAGCCGCCGCAGGGGTGGCGCGAACGCCTCCCAGTCGGCACGAGATGCCGTGGCGCGGGGCCTTGCTCGCCGGGCGTGGATCGGCTGAACTGCCGACCATGCGTCGTCAGCGGCAGGTCCCGTGGATCGCCGGCCTGCTCTCCCCGGGCCGGCTGCTTGCCGCCCTTCTCCTCCTCGTCGCGGCCTGGCCCGTGCGCGCCGGCCAGGGGCCGGTGTTGGCGATCGAGATCGAAGGGGCGATCGGCGTCGCCGCGGCCGAACAGCTCGAGCGGGCGATCGCCGAGGCCAAGGAGCGCGCCGCCGCCGCCCTCCTGATCCGACTGGATACGCCGGGTGGGCTCGTAACCTCGACCCGCACCATGATCAAAGCGATTTTGGGCTCGCCGGTGCCGGTGATCCTGTGGGTGGCACCGGCCGGTGCCCGGGCGGCCAGCGCCGGTACCTATCTGAGCTACGCCGCGCACGTAGCGGCGATGGCGCCCGGCACCCATCTGGGGGCGGCCACGCCGATCGCGCTGGGCGGTCCGCCCGGCCGACCGAGCGAGCCCGACCGCGATCGCCCGGCCGGACCCGATGCCGCCGAGCGCAAGGTCCTGAGCGATGCCGTCGCCTACATCCGCTCGCTCGCTCAGCTGCGCGGCCGCGACGCCGAGTGGGCCGAGAAGGCGGTCACCGAGGCCGCCACGCTCACCGCCGAGGAGGCCGCATCCCGGGGCGTGGTCGACTTCCTGGCCGCCTCGATCGAGGAAGTGCTCGAGAAGGCGCACGGCCGCACCGTACGGATGGCCGTGGGCGAGCAGCAGCTGGACGTCGCCGGCCGGCCGGTCGAGACTCTCGATCCCGGTTTCCGGCTGCGGGTTCTGCAGGCGATCGCCGACCCGAACATCGCCTTCATCCTGCTGCTCGTGGGGGTCTACGGGATCCTCTTCGAGTTCTGGAATCCGGGGACCTTCGTGCCCGGGATCGTGGGCGGCATCGCGCTCTTGACGGCTCTCGCGGCCCTTTCGGTCCTGCCGGTGCAGATGGCCGGGGTGGCGCTCCTTCTGCTCGGGATCGCCCTCATGGTGGCGGAAGCCTTCACCCCCGGGGTCGGGATCCTGGGGATCGGCGGGCTCGCCGCTTTCGTGGCCGGCAGCCTGCTCTTGTTCGATCCCGCCGCCGCCGATTTCGATCTGCGGGTGGCGCTGCCCGTGGTGGTGGCCGCCACGGCTGTCAGCGCCCTCCTGCTCATGGGCGTGCTCGGCGCGGCGATGCGGGCGCGCGGGCGCAAGGTGATGAGCGGGGCCGAGGCGATGCTCGGGGCCGAGGGCCGGGTCGAGACCTGGGAGGACGGGCAGGGTCGCGTGCGCGTGATGGGCGAGCTGTGGGACGCCCGCGCGGCCCGCCGGCTCGCGCCCGGGACCCCCGTGCGGGTGATCGGTCGCAAGGGGCTCCTGCTCACCGTGGAGCCGATCACGGAGGACCGCCTTTGAGCGTCGAACTGATCTCCGATCTTCTGGCCAGCGGCCTGCCGATCGTCGCCGTCCTGGTGATCCTGGCCTACTCGTTCCGCGTTCTGCGCGAGTACGAACGCGGTGTGGTGTTCATGCTCGGCCGGTTCTGGAAGGTGAAGGGGCCGGGCCTCGTGATCGTGATCCCGGTGGTCCAGCAGCTGGTCCGGGTGGATCTGCGCACCCGCGTGCTCGACGTACCGAGCCAGGACGTGATCAGCCGCGACAACGTGTCGGTCAAGGTCAACGCCGTGGTCTATTACCGCGTGCTCGATCCGGAGAAGGCGATCATCAACGTGGTCGACTTCGACGAGGCGACGAGTCAATTGGCCCAGACCACATTGCGCTCGGTCCTGGGCCAGCACGAGCTCGACGAGATGCTGGCCGAGCGCGACAAGCTCAACGCCGACATCCAGCGGATCCTCGACGCCCAGACGGACGCCTGGGGCATCAAGGTGTCGAACGTCGAGCTCAAGCACGTCGATCTCAACGAGAGCATGATCCGAGCGATCGCCAAGCAGGCCGAGGCCGAGCGGCTGCGCCGGGCCAAGGTGATCGACGCCGAGGGCGAGCTGCAGGCGGCCGAGCGGCTCGCGCAGGCGGCCGAGATCCTGAGCCGCCGACCGGAGGCGATGCAGCTGCGCTATCTGGGCACGCTCCTGCAGATCGCCTCCGAGCGCTCGAACACGATCGTCTTCCCGTTGCCCGGCGACCTGATCGCCGGCCTCGCCGGCCGGACGGGGCGCGGCGAGGCCCCGCCCTCCTGACGCCGGCTCCTGAACGGCCCGGTGGCACCGGGCCACGACGAAGGTGGGCCGCGGCTTCCCCGATCTCGCCGGGCCGTGGCGCGAGGACGCGAGCCCTGGCGCTCTCTGGGCCGTCATGGTCGGCCTTCGAGCCGACCATCCAGGGCTTCCGGCACGCCCGAGATCCGCGGGCTGGGTGGCCGGGTCTGCGCCCGGCCATGACGACAAGAGGCGGGTGGCCGGCTCGGGACCGGCCACGACGAGAGGGGGACGGGCGCGGCCCTGACGGAGGCGGGCGGGGGCTCGCCCAGGACGAGCGCGGGCGCAACGGTCGAGGCTCCGCCCGACCCGGTCACGGCCGCGCTCGACCCGGCCATCTCCCGGCGTCGCGGCCTCAGCCCGGCGGTGGTGCCGGATACCAGCTCTCCGGCTCCGGCATGACGAAGTCCGGCGGGATGTCGAAGATCTCGAAGATCGTGGTGGTGGCGGCCTCGGTGCCGAAATAGGCCCAGGGCACGACGCCCAGCCACCTGCCCGACTGGATGCAGGGGAAGCCGCGGCGCTCGAACTCGCGCACGCGCTCCTCCCAGGGCAGGTCGCCGCAGGCGAAGGCGACGTGGTGCAGCCCCTCGCCGTGGCTGTCGAGGAACTCGCGGTAGATGGACGGCCCCTCCAGTGGCTCGACGATTTCCCAGAACATGGACCCGGTCCAGGCCATGCAGAGTTTGAAGGTGAAGCGCTCGGGCCGCCCGCGGTAGGTCATCTCGGTGCAGGTTTCGGGGCCGAAGGTGTAAACGCGCCAGGGACCGATCCCGGCCTGCACCATGCCGGCCATGGTCCGCCGGTGATCGCGGGTCACCACGCACACTTGGACGGTCTCGCGCAGGAAGCTGTTCGACAGGCTGGTGGGTCCGGTGACGGCCGGTGCGGTCATGTGCGCCTCCCTCCTTTCGGTGACAGGACGAGGCTAGCGAGTGGAGCGGTCGCCCGAAAGGGCCGGCTCGGCGGTGACCCTGGCGTCGGGGACACACCGCGACTGGACCGCTCACCCTCCTCGTGTCACGGCCGACCCAGACCCGGCCATCCGGCGCGCGGACCAAGGGCACACCGGACATCCTGGATGGTCGGCTCGAAGGCCGACCATGACGGGGAGGCGACCCGGCACCCCGCCCCAACCCGTCATGGCCGGGCGTGGACCCGGTCGTCCCGCCGCTGCAGAGCCGGCTCCGGGGCCGACCACGAGGGCAGCGCGCGCCACCACCGCACCCCGAGCTCGTCATGGCCGGGCTCGACCCGGCCATCCACCTGCCGACCGCGAGGATCCGGTCCGTTCCGCGGCGGGGGCCGGGATGGTATGCTTTCGAGCGAGGAGGATCCGCGCGTGCCCGAGGTTCTGGACCGGCCCTCTTACGAGACCGACTTCTACGCCTGGGCGCTCGACCAGGCGGCCCGGCTACGTGCCCAGGCGGCGCTCCGCCCGAACGAACC
>FWPV01006655.1_pt1 | contig 21788 bp, 26 predicted proteins | sample 2228371 | NCBI WGS metagenome assembly FWPV01 (sample SAMEA103939776, study PRJEB20133) | metagenome | reverse complement strand
TTGTTGTGCGAGGAAAAGTTCAAGAAATTAAAAAATTATCTAAAAAATTGAATAGTTTAGATGGAATTGTAGCAAAACTTTCAATAATAACAAAATAAAACTTTTATGGAAGAAGAAAAGCAAGAGAAAATATTGTTAGGAATATTGACAATTATTATTGTTTTAGTTATATGCGGCGGATTTTTTGCTTACCTTGATATTAAAACAAAGAAAACAATATCAAAATTAAATAATGAGCTTTTAAATATTCAAGCTCAAAAAAATTTACTTGAAGATAAAAAAGGACTTCTTGAAAATCAATTACAAGATTTAGAAGAGGGAATAAAGCCGGGCACAAAAGCAGTTAATTGCGAAATAGAACTTACTAGCGCAGATAAAGATATGATTGAAGACTGGAAAGAGATTTTTAACTCAAAACATAATTTTTCTTTTAAATATCCAAAAACCTGGACAATTGTAACTAATAAAGATGATTTTATTGAAATTAGGGGAAATGAGGCAGAGATTAGTTTAAAGGTTGTTGCGGGAAGCAGCCGTATAGAAATTGAAGATAATTATCAAAAGAAAGACGAAAGTAAAATAAAAGTTTTTTGCCAAGACGCTCAAAAAATAATTTATTCTGGAGACGACAATTTTAATTTGATTACTGTTTTATTTAAAAAAGACGAAGTTTCTTATACGGTTGTTTTAAAGTATAAAGATATTGGGGCCTCAATCTCTGGTGATATTCTTGAAGCGTTTGATTTAATTTTAAAAACAATTAATTTTGAATAATTATGAAAAATAATCACAAAGGAAATGCGGTGCTGGTAATGGTTTTTATTATAACCTTAATAGCTGGTTTTTGTTTTGCTGAATATTATTATTTTGATAAAAAACTTCAAAGCCAAAAAGAAATTTTAGAAAATAAAATCAAACAAGCCAAAAACGAAAAAAGCCAGCTAGAGAAAGAAATAAAAGAATTAGAAGACGAGATAAAAAACAATCAATAAAGAATTACCCCATATGAAAACCGAAGTTGAAATAAAAATAAAGTTATCCGAAGAAGAATTTAATCATATAAGAAAGATTTTGCCCGCCTTTGGAAGTTTTTTCATTGCGGTAAATCAGTTAGATGAATATTATAATCCTCCCCATAAAGATTTTTTTGCAAAAAAGCCGTGGCCCGATGAATGGTTGAGAATAAGAACTAACGATGGCAAAAGAAGTATTTTTGAATATAACCAATCTTTTGACGATGAAAAGAAATCCGATTATTGGGCAAGAGAATATGAAAGTGAGATTTTAGAACCAGAGGAATTTAGAAAAATATTAAATTTTTTAGATTTTAAAAAAGTTATTGAGGTAAAGAAAAAAAAGGGAGTATTGGAATTGTGGTAATTTTGAAATTTCTTTAGATATAGTTGAGGGATTGGGATTTTTTATTGAGGTTGAAGCAAGTGGAATTTTTAAAACCACAAAAGAAGCAAGAAACGGATGTATTAATTTTTTAGAAAAGCTTGGTATAAAAAATTTTGAAGAACGTCAAGTAAAAGTTGGCTATCCATTATTACTTTTACAAAAAAAATATTAAACTTATGACATTTGAAGAATATCAAAAAAAATCAAGAGAAACAGCAATTTATCCAAACAAAGATAATAACTTTATTTATCCAACATTAGGTCTTAGTGGCGAAGCAGGAGAAATTGCAGAAAAAATTAAAAAAGTTTTAAGAGACGATAAAGGAATTATTGGTAAAGAGAAAAAAGAAGAAATCAAAAAAGAGCTTGGCGATGTTTTGTGGTATATATCCCAGCTTGCAACAGAACTAGGATTATCTTTAGATGAAATAGCTTTGGAAAATATTAATAAGTTGACATCAAGAAAAAAAAGAGGTAAACTCCGGGGAAGCGGAGACAATAGATAAGGAAAATAAGTAAAAAAATGGTAAAAAAATTTGTTTTAGGGCTTGGGGGTTCTATTATTTGCCCCCGAAATATTGATACCGCCTATTTAAGGCGTTTTTATAAATTTGTTAAAAAAGAAATTAAAAAAGGAAATAAATTTGTTATTGTGACTGGAGGGGGAGATACCGCAAGAAAATATCAAAAAGCAGCATTAGGGATTGCGAATGTGCCAGACGAAGATAAAGATTGGTTGGGTATTCACGCAACAAGATTAAATGCCCATCTTTTAAGAACTATTTTTAGAAAAGAAGCAGATCCTGTTGTTTTTGATAAAAGATTTCGTTTAAAAGATTTTCAAAGACATTCTATTATAATTGCCTCTGGTTGGAGACCTGGTTGGTCAACTGATTATGTGGCCTTTCAGATTGCGGTGGATTTAAAAATTGACAAAGTAATTATTTTAACAAAGCCAGATTATGTTTATAGTGCAGATCCAAATAACGATAAAAATGCAAAACCTCTTAAGGAAATTACTTGGGAAAAATATATTAAAAAGATACCCCCTAAATGGAGTCCTGGTTTACACGCACCGGTTGACCCGATTGCGGCAAGATTAGCTCAAAAAGAAAAGATGAAAGTTATCTTGATAAATGGGAGAAATTTAGAAAACCTAGAAAATGTTTTGAGGGGTAAAGGCTTTAAAGGAACAACAATTTATTCAAGAAAATATTAGAAGATACTGATCGAGTCGTAAAAATAACGAATTATTTACTAATTTTTTATTTCTTCATTTTTAAAACCTGGTTTTTGTTTTTGCAAAAGAGTAAAAAAGATAATTTTATGCAAAATATAATTGAAGTTAAAAACCTTACAAAGAAATTTGGAAATTTAAAGGCCGTTGACAATGTTTCTTTTAGCGTAAAGAAAGGAGAAATTTTTGGGTTTTTAGGTCCAAATGGGGCAGGAAAGTCAACGACGATTAGAATTTTAGCAACTCTTTTAAGGCCAACGTCGGGAAGGGTTTTGGTGGCTGGTTATGATATTGTAAAAGAAGCAAACAAAGTAAGAGAAAAAATAGGATTAGTTGCAGAAAAAATAATTATCTATGACAGGTTAACAGCAATGGAAAATCTTGAGTTTTTTGGTGGTTTAAATCATTTGCCTAAAAATATTATTAAAAAACGTTCCGAAAAATGGTTCAAGCGGTTACATATGCAAAATTGGAAAAATCATCTTGTGGGGACTTTTTCTACTGGAATGAAACAAAGAATCAATCTAATTAGAGCATTACTTACAGAACCAGAAATTTTAATTTTAGACGAACCAACATTGGGGCTTGACCCTCAAACTACTCGTCTTATAAGAGAATTTTTAAGAGAAATAAATAAAAAAGGTGTTACTATTATTTTAACAACCCATGATATGATTGAGGCCGAAGCTTTATCAGAAAGGGTTGCAATTATTGATCATGGGAAAATTGCAGCCCTTGATACGGTTGAAAATTTAAAATTGAGAGTAAAAAATATTAAAAATCCCAACCTTGAAGATGTTTTTTTAGAAATTACAGGCAAGGAGATTCGCGATACCGTAAATACAGAATTAAAGAGTCATCATTACCGTTCATTTTTTAGAAAAAAGCCAGCAAATAGAATAAGATAAAATAATACATTTAAGAATATGATGCAAACATTAAAGGATACTTTTCAAATTACTAAAAAAGATTTGAGGGAGTTTAGTCGTGATAGATTAAGACTGGTAACTTTTTTTGTAATGCCAATTTTTATGATAGTAATGGTAGGTTTTATATTTCCAAATCAAAACTCTTTAAAAAACATTCCAATTGGTGTTGCAAATCAAGACAGGGGTCTTTTTGGAGAAAAAATAATTGAAGATATTAAAGATTTAAAAATTGTAGAAAACACCCCTGCTTTTGTTGTAAAAAACTATTCAAATATTGAACAAATCAAAGAAGCAATTAAAAAACAAGAAGTTAATGGAGGACTGTTTATTCCGTCCGATTTTTCAGAAAAAATTAAAAACAGTAAGCAAGGTGAAATTACTATAATCCAAGAACAAATCAATCCTCAAATTTCAGCTTTAACGACACAAGTATTAAGCCAAACTATTGAGGGATTTGGTAAGAAAGTTGGCATTGAAAAGATTTCTACTATTTTAAAGCAAGAATCTCAGAGAAAAAATCAACCATCTTTTTCTCCTGTTGCTTTTATAACACCAATTAAAGTGGTTCTAAGCGGTATAATTGCTGGGAATCCCAACTATTTTGAATTTGTTGCGCCTGGTATTATTGCGATGATAGTAATGACAGCTGTTTTAACAGGACTTGCGGCTTCTGTTTCTAGAGAAAGAGAGCAGGGGACATTAGATGGAATATTAATCGCACCAATTGGGAGGCTTTCCATAATTTTAGGGAAGGCATTTGCCCAAGCAATCAGAGGAATGATTCAAGGAGTGATTGTTCTGATGCTTGCTATTTTGCTTTTTGATGTAACTTTGCACGGAAGCGTTATTTTAATTACTATAGTTTTATTACTGGGAGTTTTTTCTTTTGTTGGTCTTGGTATTTTGGTTTCTGCTTTGGCTTCTGAACAAGAAACAGCAACTCAGCTTTTGTTTATGTTTCAATTTCCTATGCTTTTTCTGTCGGGAGTTTTCTTTCCTATTCAACAAATGCCAAAAGTAATGCAATATATTTCAAAAGCAATACCTTTAACTTATGCGATTCAAGCTTTAAGAAAAGTAATGATTTTGGGTGCGGGTTTTGGTGCGATAAAATTAGAATTATTAATTCTTCTCTTATTTGGTTCAACAACTCTAATGATTGCAGTGCCACTTTTTAAAAAGATAATTACAAGATAATTTTTTAAGGAAATTTTTACCCTTCACAATGCCCTATTTGCTATTTTCTTTTTTTTCAGAATTTGCTAATATTAATTGAATAAAATTATGATTAGAATTATTCTTTGGCTTTTGTTTGTTTATTTTTTTGCTTCAATTCCCAACGGTTATTTAATTGTAAAGTGGTTTTCTGGTAAGGATATTCGCAAAATAGGACGGCAGAAGATTAGTGGTTCTAATATAATGCATAATATCGGCCTATTGCCAGGAGTTTTGTCTGGCGGCTTTGATATTTTGAAGGGAACAATGGCAACGGCCGGCGCTTATTATTTTGGTTTTTCGCCTACCATTCAAGCAATATCTGGAATTATTGCAGTTTGTGGTCAAATGTGGCCAATATTTTTAAAGTTTTGGGGGGGGAGAGGGGGCGCAACAAGCATTGGAGCTATGTTGGGTTTCAATCCATTACTTGCATTAATTGCTATTTTTATTTGGCTACTAATTAAATTTATCTCAAAAGAAGTGGGCGCCCCAATTGGAATGATTGTTTTTTATTTAGTATGCGGAGGGGTTGGTATATATTACAATTGGCAAGAGATTTATATCTTTTCTTTTTTTACGTTGTTTTTGGTATTAGTACAAAGGGGTCTTGGAAAGCCGGGTAGTTTATGGAAAATAAAAGACAAACAAATTTTATGGTGGAGGCTTTTATTGGATCGCGATACAAAAGCACGAGCGGAAGCCGAAAAAAGAGTTTGGTAAAAAATAAAATAAAAAATAATGAAAAAAATAATAATTGGAAACTGGAAATGTAATCCATCTTCTTTAGAGGAAGCAAAAGCTTTTTTTAGTTCATTTCAAAAAAACGTTAAGACTAAAGAGGGAACAGAAGTTGCTTTGTGCCCGCCATTTATTTATATATCTGAACTAAGAAAAATAGCTGGACAGAAAATTAAAATAGGAGCCCAGAATTGCTTTTGGGAAGATGGGGGCGCTTTTACGGGAGAAATTTCACCAAAAATGCTAAAAAACCTGGGATGCAATTATATAATTTTAGGACATTCTGAAAGAAGAGAGATTTTTAAAGAGAATGATGATGTTATCTTGGCGAAAATAAAATCAGTATTAAAAGTTGGCTTAACTCCAATATTATGCATTGGAGAAAAAAAAGAAGAAAGGGGAGCGGGGGATACCTTTAATATTTTAAGAAGCCAAATCAAAAAAACGCTTGGAGAGTTGTCCAATAGTAGGGTTACAAATATGATTATTGCCTATGAACCAATTTGGGCAATTGGTACAGGAGACAACTGTCCCCCAAATGAAGCAATGACGGTTTTAATGTTTATTAAAAAAGAGTTAATGAGATTATTTTCAAAAAGGGTTTCAGAAAAAATTCCAATTTTATACGGAGGAAGCGTTAATAGTAAAAACGCTTTTTGTTATATTGAAGCTGGATTTAATGGTTTATTGGTGGGGGGCGCCTCTTTAAAACCGGGCTAATTTGTAACTATAATTGATAAATGTAGTTAAAAAATGACACCCCAAAATAATATTATTTTAATAATTCTTGATGGTTGGGGCCTTTCCAATAAAAAAGAGGGAAATCCTACTTTACTTGCCAGAACACCCAACTTTGATTATTATTGGAAACATTATCCAAAAACAAAACTTTTTTGTCATGGAAAATATGTTGGTTTACCAGATAATCAAGACGGGAATTCTGAGGCCGGCCATATGAACCTTGGAGCGGGAAGAGTGGTATTACAAGACGCAGTTTATATTTTAAATAGCATCAAAGACGGAACCTTCTTTAAAAACACCGCCTTAATTGAGGCTGTAAAGCACGTTAAAAAGAATAAAAGTAAAATGCATTTAATGGGGCTTTTGTCAGGCGTTGAAAGTCCCCATGCTTATCCAGATCACATTTATGGCCTTTTTGAATTAATGAAAAGAAATAATATAAAGCCGGTTTATTTGCATTTATTTACCGACGGAAGAGATTCTTCTCCGCACTCTGCGGTAAAGTTATTGCGGGACCTCAAAAAACATTTTAAAAACGGCGAGATAGTAGCTACAATTTGCGGAAGGTTTTATGCAATGGATAGAAAAAAAGAATGGGCTAACATTGAAAGGGTTTATAATTTATTAACGCTGGGAGAGGGGATTAAATCTAAAAGTTCAGAGGAGGCGATTACAAGGGCTTATGATCAAGGATTAACCGACGAATTTATTTTACCATCTGTTATTATGGATAACGGCGAAAGACCAAGAGCAACAATAGATAATGGTGATTCTATAATATTTTTTAACTTAAGATCTGACAGAACAAGAGAATTAACAAAAACATTTGTTCAGGAAGGGTTTGAAGAAATGAACGAAGGAGTATTTAAAAGAAAAAAGATAGTTGAAAATATTAAATTTGTTGCAATGACCGACTTTGGACCAGATTTGCCAAATATTTTAACAGCATATCCATCAAGAGATGTTATTAATTCCCTTCCTTTTGTTTTAAGGGGGTATTCTCAGCTTTATATTTCAGAAGCTGAAAAATATGCCCACGTAACTTTCTTTTTTAATGGTGGTTGGGAGGGGCCAGTAGCGGGCGAGGAAAGAATAATGATTCCTTCGCCTCCCGTCGAGCATTATGACGAGATTCCAGAGATGAGCTCTGAGAAAGTCACTGAGATTTTAATTGATAAAATTAAAAGCAAAAAATATAATTTTATTTGTGTAAATTATGCAAATCCAGACATGATTGGGCATACTGGAAATTTAGATGCTGGAATTAGGTGTTGTGAAATTATTGATAATTTGTTGGGACGGGTTGTAAAAGAATCGCTAGAAAATAATTTTACTTGTCTTATAAGTTCGGATCATGGTAATATTGAAGAAATGAAAATTCAGGGAAGTAAAGAAGTAGATACAAAACATTCGAAAAATCAAGTACCCCTTATTTTAGTTAGTAAAAATAAACAGATTATAAATTTAAAATTAAAGCAAAAAGGATGCTTGGGAGATGTCGCTCCAACGATTTTAGAATTAATGAATATTAAAAAACCACGAGAGATGACAAGGAAAAGTTTAATTATTGAAAAGAAACAAAAATAATTTTTAGCAAAGCGAAAAAAGATGTCAAATTTTATATTCGTAGATAATTTATAATTTTGTAAACCACATGAAAAAAATAGAATTATTTAAAAAAGCAAGAGCAAAAAAAATTGCTCTAGGTCAGTTTAACTTTTCAGATTTTTCTCAATTTAAGGCAATCGTCGCCGTTGCAAAAAGATTAAAAAAAACATTTATCTTTGGAACTTCTGAGGGTGAAAGTAAATTTTTATCTTTTGAGGTTGCGGTTGCCTTAAAAAAAATTGCAGAAAGGGAACTTAAATTTCCAATAATTTTAAACCTTGATCACGGGAGATCATTTTCTGTGGTAAAAAAAGCAATAGATTCAGGATATGACATGGTTCATTTTGACGGTTCCTTTCTTCCGTTTGAAAAAAATATCCGAGAAACAAAAAAAGTAGTTCAATACGCTAGAAGAAAAGGAGTGATTGTAGAGGGAGAATTGGGTTATCTTACTGGAACCTCTACGGTTCATAAAGAAATAATAAAAGTTAAGAAAGAAGACATGACTCTCCCGGAGAACGCAGAAAGATTTATAACCGAAACTAAGATTGATGCTTTGGCTGTTGTTATTGGAAATGTACACGGAATATATGCCAAAATGCCTCATCTTGACCTGGAGAGGTTAAATATGATAAAAAATAGATTAGGCGATAGGGCCTTTTTAGTTTTACACGGCGGTTCTGGAATTTCGGAAAAAGATATAAAAAAAGCAATAAGATTAGGAATTGTTAAAATTAACATTAATACCGAAATTAGAAATGCCTGGAGAAGGGGAATTGAAATAGCTTTTAAAAAAGATAATCAAGAGGTGGCACCGTATAAGTTATTACCAGAACCAATTAATGAAGTTTCAAAAATTGTTGAAAAAAAGATAAAGCTATTTTCAAATTAAAAATATGTTAAAATTAAGCGCAAATACAAGAGAAGAGAAAAATAATTATAAATTAAGAAAAGAGGGCATATTGCCCGCTGTTGTTTACGGAAAAGACTTAAGGGGATTACCCCTTCAGCTTAGTCTAAGTGACTTTGAAAAAGTTTATAAAGAAGCAGGTGAGAGCACAATTATTACTTTAAAAATAGAAGACAAAAACAGAGATTATCCCGTCTTAATAAGGGAAATTCAAAAAGATCCTATTACTGGTAGGTATTTACATGCCGACTTTTATCAATTACCAATGGATGAAGAAGTTGAAGTTACGGTTCCTATTGAATTTGAAGGAATTGCTCCAGCAGAAAAAGAGTTAGGAGGGGTTCTTATAAAAAATATTCACGAAGTTGAGATCAGGGCACTGCCTAAAGATCTTATTCACTCAGTAAAAGTAGATGTTTCTTCGCTTGCAACCTTTGAAGATGAAATAAAAATTAAAGATTTAAACGTTCCCAAAGAGGTCAAAATTCTTGCCGATTCAGAAGAAGTAGTTGCTTTGGTGAGTAAGGCAGAAGAGGAGGTTGAAGAAATTCCAGCCGAAGAGGAGAAAGAGAAAATTGAAGAAATTGAAGTGGTTGGCAAAAAGAAAGAAGAAGAGGGGACTTCAGAAGAAGCGGATAATAAAAAAGAATAATTTAAATATGGCTTCAAAAGGAAATTATATATTTGCGCTTGATGTTGGTTCTTCTTATATAAGGTCAGTTGTTGGAGAAATTATACCAAACTTACCACTTCAAATAATAGCCGCAAACACTACAGAGTCTCATGGGATTCGCAAGGGACAAATTTTTGATTCAGAAGATGCATCAGAGTGTATTCAACAAAATCTAGAAGAGGTAGAAAGAAAAATCGGAGAAAAACCAGGACCGTTTATAACAAGTATTGGGGGTCCTCATATTCAATCTTTGACTTCAAGGGGTGTTGTTGCGGTTTCTCGTGCTGATGGTGAAATATCAGAAGAAGATGTTTCAAGGGTCATAAAAGCGGCAGAGGCCATTTCGTTGCCGAAAAATAAAGAACTTTTGCACATTATTCCAAAAGAGTTTATTGTTGATAAAGAAACCGGAATTAAAGATCCTCGAGGCATGCATGGGGTTAGGCTTGAGGTTGAGTGTGAGGTAATTTTTGGAGCAACATCCGCTATTAATACTTTAATAAAATCAATTGAAGATACCGGTAATAATATTGACGGTCTTGTTTTTTCAACACTGGCTGCATCAGAAGCTGTTCTTTCAAAGCGCCAAAAAGAGCTTGGAGTATTAGTTTTGGATATCGGTGGAAGCTCAACGGGTCTTTGTGTTTTTGAAGAGGGTAACATTTTTGCGACATCGGTTTTGCCGGTAGGCGCTTCTCATATCACAAATGATATTGCAATTGCTTTTCAGCTTCCTATAGATGTTGCTGAAAAGTTAAAAATAAAATATGGAATAGCTTCTGTTGGAGATTATACAAAAAAAGAGGAAATAGATTTAAATGAATTTGGAGAAAAACAAAATAGAAAAATTTCAAGGAAAAAACTAATAGAAGTGATAGAGGCAAGAAATAGTGAAATATTAGACCTTACTAATAAAGAGTTAAAGAAGATGGGAAGAGAAAGGCTTTTACCCGGGGGGGTTGTTGTTATTGGAGGCGGCGCAAAAATGCCGGGGATGGAAAATTTAATTAAAAAAGAACTTCATTTACCCTGCGAGATTGGTTTTCCGAAAAAAGTTGAAGGAATCGTTGATAAAATAGATGATCCAAGTTTTGCAACGGTTATAGGGCTTTTGTTTTGGGAACTTGATGAAAAAATAACAAGCAAAAGTTCGTCTAAAAAAATTCAAATAGGAAAGAAAATTATAAAAGTAAAAAAGTGGGTTGAAGGATTATTACCATAAGAAGTCATATTTGCAAAAAAAACCTTTCTTTGCTAAAATGAAATAATTTTTTCGGGCCAGTAATATTTTTATAATTATAATTTATAATTATGCCACAAGTTAAACCAGAAATAGAATCTTTTGCCAGGATTAAAGTTTTTGGAGTTGGAGGTAGCGGTTGCAACACCGTTACCCGAATGGTAAATCAAAGAATAAAAGGAATTGATTTTATTGCCGCAAATACAGATTCTCAAGCTTTGCATTATTGTAAATCTTCAGAAAAAATTTTACTTGGTAAAAATATAACAAGAGGCCTTGGTGCCGGAATGGACGTTGAGGCGGGAAGGGCGGCATGTGAAGAGTCGAGAGAAGAAATAAAAGAAGTTTTAAAAGGAGCTGATATGGTTTTTATTACTTGTGGATTGGGCGGAGGAACAGGAACCCCAGGAGCTCCAATCGTTGCAGAACTTTCAAAAGAAGCGGGTGCTTTAACTGTTGCAATTGTAACAAAACCCTTTTCTTTTGAGGGAGAGCAGAGAGCTACTATTGCAGAAGAAGGATTAGCTGAATTAAAAGATAAAGTTGATAGCTTAATTGTGATTCCAAATGATAAAGTTTTGACGGTAGTTGATGAAAAGACAACCCTTTTAAATGCTTTTTCAATTATTGATAATATTCTTTCTCAGGGAGTTTTAGCAATTTCAGATATAATTGTTAAACCCGGAATTGTTAATGTAGATTTTGCAGATGTAAAGGCAATTATGAGTAATTCTGGCTGGGCGTTAATGGGTATTGGAAGAGCGAAGGGTGAAGAAAGAATGACAGAAGCCGCAAAAGAAGCTGTTAATTCCCCATTACTTGAAGTTTCTATTGATGGAGCAAAGGGAGTAATATTTACAATTGGCGGAGGAGAAGATCTTACAATGAAAGAAGTTGACGAAGGCGCTAAATTAATTACAAAAAGTGTAGATCCTGAGGCTAAAATAATTTTCGGAGCGGTGATGGACGAGACGCTTCGCAAAGGAGAAGTTAAGGTTACGGTTATTGCTACTGGCTTTAATAATATTCCCGAAATTAAAGCCCAGCCCAAAAATGGATTTTTCCCACAGAAAAAAGAGAAAGAGGAAAAAACAGAAGAAGAAAGTGAGTGGGACGTACCCGCTTTTCTCAGAAGAAAGCTTAAAGATAAAGACCAAAAAGAAGACAAAGAAAAATAGGGCCCTGATAAGTAACAAATTCAGATTGGGTAGATTTTTATATGGTATTTTCCATTAATTTTTTTTAAAAAAATGTCAATTAAGTTTAACCAAATTAAAAAAAGAGATGGGCGAGTTGTCGCTTTTGACGAGAAGAAAATAGAAAACGCCATACACAAAGCTCTTATAGCAACAAAGCAAGGAAACGGAAAAATAACTAAAAAACTTACTAAAAAAGTAATATTTCTCCTCAATAAAAGGATTGAGAAAGAAATTCCCACAGTTGAAGATATACAAGATATAGTGGAGGAAGTTTTAATTTTAGATGGTTATGTTAAAACAGCAAAAGCATACATTATATACCGAGAGCAGCATAGAATAATGAGAGAAATGAAGTCTTCTATGGAGGGGGCCGTTGAAATGATTGATCAATACATCGGAGACCTAGATTGGGAGGTTCATGAAAATAGTAATATGTCTTATTCTCTACAGGGATTAAATAACTATGTTTCCTCCGCCATCGTTAAAAAGTACTGGTTAAATAAGGTTTATTCTTATAATGTAAGAAAAGCTGTAGAAAATGGAGATTTGCATATTCACAATCTTCAAACGCTTGGTCCTTATTGTTGCGGGTGGGACCTTTACGATTTATTATTAAAGGGATTTGGTGGTATTTTTGGAAAAATGGAATCAAAGCCCCCAAAACATTTTAGAGCTGCTCTTGGGCAAATTGTTAACTTTTTTTATACGCTCCAAGGAGAAGCTGCTGGCGCTGAAGCTTTTAGTTCTTTTGATACTTATCTTGCTCCATTTATCCGTTATGATGGACTTGATTATCGAGCAGTCAAACAAGCAATGCAGGAGTTTCTTTTTAATTGCAATGTTCCAACAAGGGTTGGATTTCAAACGCCCTTTACTAATATTACAATGGATGTAAAAATCCCAGAAGCTCTTAAATCTCAACCAGTTATTGTTGGGGGAAAACCAATGGACGATACATATGGGCAATTTCAAGAAGAGATGGATATGATAAATAAGGCTTTTGCAGAAGTCATGATGGAAGGAGACGCGAAAGGAAGACCTTTTACTTTTCCGATTCCAACCTACAACATCACTAAAGACTTCGATTGGGAAAATCCAACAATTGAGCCAGTTTGGGAAATGACAGCAAAATATGGTATTCCTTATTTTTCTAATTTTATTAATTCTGATATGAAACCAGAAGATGTCCGTTCTATGTGTTGCAGGCTGCGTCTTGATAATAGAGAGCTTTATCATAAGGGTGGGGGGTTATTTGGATCAAACCCCTTAACTGGCAGCATAGGCGTTGTTACAATTAATATACCCCGCATTGGATATTTATCGAAAAATAAAAAAGAATTTTTCCAAAAGTTGGGAGATATTATGGATATTGCCAAAGAAAGCCTTGAAATAAAAAGAAAGGTTTTAGAAAAACTAACAGAAAGGGGCTTGTATCCTTATTCTAAACATTATCTTCATGGTGTTAAAAAAATAAGAGGAGAATATTGGGGGAATCATTTTTCAACAATAGGGCTTATTGGTATTAATGAGGCCCTTTTAAACTTTAAACCCATTAAAAAAGACATAGGCACGAAAGAGGGGAATAAATTTGCAAATGAGATTTTAGAGTTTATGAGAAATAGAATTATAGAATATCAAAAGAATGATGGAGGCCTTTATAATCTTGAGGCGACTCCCGCAGAGGGGACTTCTTATAGGCTTGCCAAAACAGACAAGGAAAAATATCCCGATATTATTACGGCCGGAACCTCCAAAGTTCCTTATTATACGAACTCAAGTCAACTTCCAGTAAATTATACAGATGATATTTTTGAAGCATTAAAACTTCAAGATTCTTTACAATCAAAATATACCGGCGGTACTGTTCTACATATTTTTACAGGAGAGAAATTGTCAGACACGGTTGCCTTAAGATCCTTAATTAAAAAGATTTTTGAAAATTATAATCTTCCTTATATTACAATTACCCCCACATTTTCTATTTGTCCTGTTCACGGCTATATTCCTGGTGAATATTTTCAGTGTCCAAAATGTGTTATTGAACAGCCCTGTGAAGTATATTCAAGAATTGTAGGATATTTGCGTCCGGTTCAACAATGGAATGAAGGGAAAAAGATAGAATTTAAACAAAGAAAAAAGTTTAGGGTAAAAGTTATTGCAAAAAAATAAAATAATTCCATGCTCATTGGGGGCATTCAAAAAAACACTCTCTTGGATTATCCGGGGAAAATTGCTACTGTAGTTTTTTCTATAGGATGCAATTTTAGATGTCCTTTTTGTTATTCTAAAGAGTTGGTTATTCCGTCAGAGATAAAAAAACATCCTATTATTTCCGAAAATTATTTTTTTAAATTTTTAAAAGAACGAATAGGTAAAATTGAGGGTATTGTAATTTGTGGCGGGGAACCAACAACCCAAAAAGACCTTGTTAATTTTGTTAAGAAAATAAAAAAACTTAATTTTTTAGTAAAACTTGATACTAATGGCTATTTGCCCAAGATTCTTGAGAAATTAATGAAGGAGAATCTTCTAGATTATGTAGCAATGGACATTAAAGCGCCGAAAGAAAAATATCAAAAATATACTGGAAAGAAAATAGACATTTCAAACATTGAAAAAAGTATAAAGATATTGAAGTCTTCAGGCATTGATTATGAATTTAGAACTACTCTTTCCCCGGGAATTTTAAAAGAAGATATTTTTAAAATAGCTAAGTGGATATCTCCAGCAAGGGCATATTTTTTGCAAGAATTTTTATCAACAAAAACGGTCATAAATCCCAAAATTAAAAATTTACCAATTATTAAAAACTTAGAATCCCATAAAATAATAAAAGAAATATCGTCGAACTTTAAAATTTGTAAATTGAGATAGAATTTGCTATAAAATAATAATTTGAATTTCGCCAAAAGACCGAAAGTAAAAAAGGCGATTTTTAATATCTTATATATGCAACAGACAGGTATAAACTTTTTACTTATTTTTTTCAGTTATATTTTAGGATCTATTCCTTCTTCTTATCTTATAGGAAAGATGAAGGGTGTTGATATTAAAAAAGAAGTTGTTGATGGCGCAAGGGGAGCATCTTTAACGTGGAGAAAAGTTGGTAGAATTTATGGTTTTTTAGTTGGGGTAATGGATTTTTTAAAAGGGTTTTTTGCGGTATTAATTGCGGATAGGGTTTCGGGCGATCCCTTAATAATTGTTTTGGCCGGACTTACCGCTGTTATTGGTCATAATTGGTCTTTATTTATGCAATTTACTGGAGGCAGAGGAGCAGCAACCACAGCGGGAGTTTTTACTTATATTGTGCCAAAAGAATTTTTCATAAGCGTTTTAATTGTTTTAATTCCTATTTTATTAATCCTTAAAAGAAAAAATTATTTTAGAATGCCGGTTCTTAAAAAAGAATTTAAAACAAGTGATTTTTTTAGCGGTGTTTTATTTGGTATTTTATTTCTTATTTCAACAAGCTTGAACGGTTTTTCAATTATTTCTTTTTCACCAATAATGTTATCTGGGCCTATGTTTTTAAAATCTTTTACAATACAAAAGAATTTAAAATAAAGGCGAGGGAGGCGTCTTTAAAAAAGCAATGAAAATAATTTTATTAAAAGATATACCAAAATTAGGCAAATATCTTGATATTAAAAGGGTAAAACCGGGATATGGTCGCAATTTTTTAATTCCCCAAAAAATGGCCATTTTAGCCACAAGTGAAAGTTTAAAATGGAGAGAAAAGCAGCTTGAAAATCAACAAAAAATTCAAAAAGAAAACATTGAAAAACTTAGGAAAATGGCAGAGCAACTAAAAAAAATGATTCTTGAAATTCCGGTTAAGGTCGGTCCCAAGGGGAAGCTTTTTGAGAAAATAGACGAAGGGAAAATTGCAAAATTTTTACAAAAAAACAATTTTGACATTCAAAAAGAAAATATTAAAATAAGAAAAAATATTTCAAAAGTTGGCGATCATTCCGCAGAAATTATTCTTGGGAACGATATCGTTTTGAATCTTAAGATAAAAATTAAAGAAGAAAAAAATAAAAAAGAATCAAAAAAGAAAAAATAATTATAATAAAATGAAAAAAATAAGATATATTTTTGTTTTTGGGGGGGTAATGTCTGGAGTTGGAAAGGGCGTTACCTGCGCTTCCATTGGAAAGATTTTACAATCAAGGGGATTTGAGGTTACCGCTATTAAAATAGATCCCTATATTAATGTTGATGCGGGCACAATGAATCCAATTGAGCATGGAGAAGTTTTTGTAACAGAAGATGGAGAAGAATGTGATCAAGACATTGGAAACTATGAAAGATTTTTAGATAGAAATATTTATGATGATAATTATATGACAACCGGAAAGGTTTATGAAACTGTTATCCAAAAGGAAAGAAATCTTGAATATGGAGGAAGGTGTGTTGAGGTAGTTCCCGATATTCCCAATGAAGCCATAAGAAGAATTAGAAATGCAGGAGAAAAAGTAAAAGCAGATTTTGTTTTAATAGAAATCGGAGGAACCGTAGGGGAATATCAAAATTTACTTTTTTTGGAAGCGGCAAGAATGATGCATTTAAAAAGTCCAAAAGACGTTCTATTTGTTTTGGTTAGTTATTTGCCGGTTCCTCGCATGATTGGAGAAATGAAAACAAAACCAACCCAACACGCAGTAAGAACTTTAAATTCAGCCGGCATACAGCCAGATATCATAATTGGAAGATCTTCTTATCAAATAGACGAGAAAAGAAAAGAAAAGTTGTCAACTTTTTGCAATGTTAGGAAGGAAGACATTATTTCAGCGCCCGACATAAAATCAATTTATGAAGTTCCTCTAAACTTTGAAAAAGAAAAACTTTCTGATTTAATTTTGAAGAAATTTAAAATGAGGGCCAAAAAGAAAGACCTTAAAAACTGGGAAAGATTAGTAAATAATATAAAACATCCCAAAAGAAAAGTTAAAATAGCGATTGCAGGAAAATATTTTAGATCTGGAGATTTTACTTTAATGGATTCTTATATTTCTGTAATTGAGGCAATAAAACACGCAAGTTATTATTTTAAATCAGAGCCAGAAATTTTTTGGCTCGATACAGAAGAGTACGAGAAAAACCCAAGGAAATTGGCTGAGATAAAAAATTATGATGGTTTAATTGTTCCGGGCGGATTTGGAAGCCGAGGAGTTGAAGGGAAAATTAAGGCAATTGAATATTGTAGAAAAAACAAAGTTCCATTTTTAGGACTTTGTTTGGGGTTGCAATTGGCGGTTGTGGAATTTGCAAGGAATGTATGTAATCTTCAAAAAGCACACTCAACAGAAATTAATCCAAAAACGAATTACCCCGTTATCGATTTAATGGAAGAACAAAAAAAACATATTAAAGAAGGGCATTATGGAGGAACAATGAGGCTTGGATCCTGGGATTGTAAAATCAAGCCCCGCACAAAAGCTTATAGTGCCTATAAAAGTTATTTAATTTCAGAAAGACATAGGCATCGTTATGAGGTTAATGACGCCTTTAAAGAGAAATTAGAAAAAGGAGGATTGATAATCTCTGGAATTAATCCACAGTCAGGACTGACTGAAATAATAGAGCTTCCAAATCATCCATTTTTTATGGCAAGTCAGTTTCATCCAGAGTTTACCTCACGCCCCCTAAAACCAAACCCTTTATTTAGAGAATTTGTTAGGGCGGCGTTAAAAATAAAATAAAAATTTTAAAAAGTGGTTTTAATTAATATGCAATACGGAAAAATAGTTTTTCAATTTACTCATAATGGTAAGAAAATAATTTTGCGTTATCCCAAATTAGAAGATTTAAAAAATTTGTTGTCGCTTATTAATTCACTTGTAAAGGAAAGAGCATATATTAGTAAGAAAAAGAAAACATCATTGAAAGAAGAGCTTGAGTGGCTTTTAGAAAAAATCAAAAACATCGAAGAAAAAAAAGAAATATTTTTAGTGGTTGAGGTTGACAATAAAATAGTTGGTAATATCGAAATTAAAAAAGGACAAGAAAAACAAGAGCATATTGGCTATTTTGGCATTCTTTTAAAAAAAGAGGCGAGAAATCGTGGAATTGGCCAGAAGATTATACCCCTTATTATAAAAGAAGCCCAAAAACAGCTTAAAATAAAAATGGTCGTTCTTGATGTTGTAGTCGAAAATAGTTTAGCTTTACACGTATATAAAAAGTTGGGCTTTCAAAAAACAGGAGAACTGAAAAAGGGGGTTAATCATTTTGGTAAATATTTAACATTGGTCTCAATGGTAAAATATTTATAAAAAATCACCCGCGGTTAGGGTGTTTTTAATTTTGCAATTGAAATTTATTAATTATATAACCTCTACCACTTTTGCAATTCTTTTTTTGCCATTAAAGCACTTTTTTCTTATCGTTCTAAAATTAACTCTACCTTCTTTTGTTGCATAAAGTGTATCGTCTTCTCCTCTTTTTACATTTTTTCCAGGAAGAAATTTGGTACCCCGTTGCCGTACTAAAATATTCCCCGGTTTTGCTATTTGGCCCGCAAAAAGTTTTACTCCCAATCTTTTTGCAATAGAATCTCGTCCCAGTTTTGTTGTGCCTTTTGCTTTGGTTTTTGCCATAATTTTTATTTTTTGATAAAATTATTAAATATATATCATATTTTAAAAAATTTTTCAAGCAGTTAATATTTTTTAAGTATGTCCTTGTCGGATAAAATTTGGAACGGAATTAAAAAGCACGAGGCTGACATTGTTTTAATTATTGGAATTATCCTTATTGCTTTAATTTCTTTTGGGGGCGGTTTTATATTGGGGGAAAGAAGTATTTCATCCGAAAAAATTTCAGCAAGTATTCAAAACGCCGATAAAATTCAAGTTAAAGAATCAATATCAATCCAAGACACAGAAAAGACGTTTCAAGAAGGAGATATTAATAAAACCACAACACCAAACCAACAACAGAATAATTTTTCTAAAGAAATGGAGTTATCGTCTTCCATGGGAAACACTCAGTGCAAATATGTGGGTAGTAAAAATAGCAATGTTTATCATCTTCCCGATTGTCCTGGCGCAAAAAGAATAAAAGAAGAGAACAAAAGATGTTTTTCTTCAAAAGAAGAAGCCGAGAAAGCAGGATACAGGCCGGCTGCAAACTGCCCTGGTATTTAGCGATTTAGCAAATTAAATCAACTAATATAATATGTTTCCAATCCGCCCAACAAAGGAAGAAGTCGATAAAATAATGAAACTAAAAGGAAATGTGAGAGGTAATATTTTAAGGGGTCATTTTTCATATATTGAAGAACAAAAAGGAAAAAAGGGAGTTGAAAAAGTAAAAAATAGATTGGCTGAATTAGGATACCCTGTAAATGAAAAAGAATTAGAAACTACAAAGTGGTATCCTGAAGCGTTATCGTGTCTTATTATTCTTGTATTCGCTGAAATTTATAACTTAAACGAAAAAGATGTTTTTGAAATGGCATATTATTCTGCTAAATATTCTCTTGTAATAAGGCTTTTTATGCATTATTTTTTAGATATTGAAAAGGTTTTTCGCGCTGTTTCTGCTATGTGGCGGAAGCATTTTGATTTTGGAGAAATGAAAGTAGCTGAGTTTGATAAAGAGAATAAATTTGGCATAATAAGATTATACGGCTATCACAAATATCACCCCTTACTTTGTATATATCATTCTGGCTATTTTACCAGGATTGCAGAGATAGCTGTTGGTCAAAAAAAAGTTAAAATAGAACACTCCAAGTGTATGTTTAATGGTTATAATTTTGAAGAATATAAAATAATATGGAAATAAATTTATGGTAAAAGTAAAATTAACAAAAGAAGAAGCCCACAGAATTGCAAAAATTAAAGGCAATGTTCATGGCTCAATTTTAAAAGCATATTATCAGTTTATTGTAGATAATTTGGGCCAGGAAGGAGCAAAAAAAGTAGAAGAAAGATTAAAAGAGTTGGGTCTTAATATTACTTTTAAAGATGCCTTTACTTTCAAGTGGTATCCAAAAGCCTACTCTTCTTTAATTTGTTTAGCTTTTTTAGAGATATCTGAGCGGGACGAAGAAGATGCTTTTAAAGTTGGTTATGCCGCTCCCGCCTATTCGGTTCTTACAAAACTATTAATGCACTTTATCTCTCCTCAACAACTTTTTAAAAACGCTAATTTTTATTGGCGAAAACACTTCGATTTTGGAAAAATGAAGTGTGTAGAATATGATGGTAATAAGAATTTAGCAGCTTTAAGGTTATATGGTTTTAAAAAATATCACCCCACAGTCTACATATATATTTGGGGTTATCTAAAGCGGCTTGTTGAATTTGCAACAAAAAGTAAAAACGTTAAAGTAGAGCAAACAAAATCTCTCTATAACAATGATCCCTATGACGAGTTTAAGATAACTTGGTAGAATGTTATGGTAGATTTAAAAGTTACTAAAGAAATGGCTGATAAGTTGATGAGTCTTAAAGGCAATTTAAGAGGAGGGTTTTTTATTGGACACTTTAAATATATAAGAAATTTTATGGGCGAGAGTGGCGTAAAGTGTGTTGAAGAAAAACTTAAAAAACTTGGTTATCCTTTATACGAGAAAAAAATTAGCAATGTTAAATGGTATCCTGAGGCGTTAGCTTGTCTTTTGGTTTTAGTCACAATAGAAAAATTTAACCTTACCAAAAAAGATATTTTTGAAATGGGGGAAAAATCTCCAAAACTTTCTTTTGTGGTCAAATTACTTATGTCACATTTTTCAACACCGGAGAGAAGCTTTAAAGAGGCGCCAAGGTATTGGAGAGAAAATTATGATTTTGGGGAAATGCAGACAGTTGGTTTTAGTGAAAGAGAAAAATACGGCATAATTAGAATAAAAAAATTTAGAACCTCAAAAGATGCTATTAAATATCATCCTTTAATTTGTGAATACCATAAAGGGTATTTTTTAGGGATCGCCAAAATGGCAATTCCCAATAGAGAAGTAAAAATAGAACACAATAAATGTATTTTTAATGGTTTTGACGAAGAAGAATTTAAAATCACATGGTAATAGAATAAAATGATTAAACAAGTATTAGTTGTTTATTTTTCAAGGACAGGAAATAATAAAAAAATTGCCACCAAGACAAAAGAATATTTGAATTGTGATATTGATGAAATCATTGATCTTGGGGGAAAAAACATAATAACGGGGATATTTGCTGTCATATTTAAAAAGAAAACAAAAATAATGTTTGAGAAAGATCCCGAGGGATATAATTTTTTAATTATAGTAACTCCTGTATGGGTTGGGACTATTCCTCCTGCGGTAAGAGCATATATTTTGAAAAATAGAGAAAAAATTAAAAAAATTGCCATACTTTCAATTTCTGGGAATGGTAAGAAAAATGAAAAATTAATTCCAGAAATAGAATTTTTAATTAATAATAAAACCTTAACAAATTTGCTTTTAACAGAAAAAGAATTTATCAAAGGAAATTATAAAGATAAATTTAAAGAGTTTCTTCAAAAGGTCGAAAATATTAATTAAAAAAAATTAAACACAAAGACATGAAGAAAGACATTTTTGGAAAATTAAGGGTTTATAATGTGGTAATGGGTCTTTTTCATTTTCTCCAGGGAACTTTAATGCTGCTTTTAAGCAATAATTTTTCTCTTCCCGTTACAACTTCTTATTTAAGTTTTGACTTAGCAACAAAAACGATTACTACGGTTAAAAAGGAGATATTTCAATTAAGAATTGGTCCAATGGTTGCCGCCTTTCTTTTTATTTCATCAATTGCTCATTTCCTAATTGCTACAGTATTGTATGGGTGGTATGTAAAAAACCTTAAAAAGAATATTAATTACGCAAGGTGGTATGAATATGCTTTTTCGTCTTCTTTAATGATCGTGGTTATTGCA
>FWPV01006653.1_pt1 | contig 21790 bp, 20 predicted proteins | sample 2228371 | NCBI WGS metagenome assembly FWPV01 (sample SAMEA103939776, study PRJEB20133) | metagenome | reverse complement strand
GTAGCTTTTTGTTAGCGCATGTGGAAATGTTCTGGTTTTTTAGCCAATTTGGTCTATAAATGATTGACTTAAAAACGGTTTTCTCGGTTAGCCAGCTCGCCAGGCACCTGAATGATCACCTCCGAAATGAATTTGGCTCCATCCGCATTCAGGGTGAGGTGGCGTCCTTTACCCGTGCCTCCTCCGGGCATTGGTATTTGGCCCTGAAGGACGAATCTGCACAACTGAAGGCGGTTATGTTTCGCCAACGCAATGTTCTGGCGGGTTTTTTCCCAGCGGTGGGCGATAAAGTTGAAGTGCTTGCGCAACTGGCCATGTATGAACAGCGTGGCGAGTTGCAGTTGATCATTGATGTCATGAAAAAGGCCGGGCAAGGCAATCTGCATGAACAGTACCTGCAACTGAAAACCAAATTGACTCAAGAAGGTTTGTTTGATTCTGCCCGCAAGCGCCCACTGCCTTCGGTGGTTTTTAATCTCGGGGTGATCACTTCACTTCAAGCCGCGGCACTCGCTGATGTAAAACAGGCCTTGGCAAGGCGCGCGCCCCATGTTGAGTACTCGGTGTACCACACTGCGGTGCAGGGCGAACAGGCAGCAGCACAAATTATTGAGGCCCTTCGCGAAGCCGACTCAGCAGGCCATGAGGCGCTGGTGCTTTGCCGTGGAGGGGGTAGTCTAGAGGACCTGTGGAGTTTCAACCTGGAAGCGGTTGTGCGCGCGGTGGCCGCTTGCAAAACCCCCATCGTGGTTGGCGTGGGGCATGAAACGGATGTGACCCTGGCTGAATTTGCCGCAGACCTGCGCGCAGCCACGCCAACCGCAGCCGCCGAATTGATCAGCCGGCCCACGAGTGAACTGCTGTCCGAGATTCAAGGTTTGCATGTGGGCTTGCGCAAGGCGTTACGTCATCGAGCCCAAATGCTTGTTCAACGGGTGGATCGGGCCGAATTTGGTTTGCTGACCCCAACTGCTTATTTGAATGCCATTGAATCTCGTTTGAACAACGCCAATGTCCGCCTTCCGCGCCTTGTCGAGCGAGGCCTTGCACAACAAACCAATTCAATTCAGGTGTTGTGGGAATCCATGTCGCTTGAAATGAATGCAGCTCAGAAGTCAGCCAATCGAAGTGCCCAGCTTCTTGAAAGTGGGCTAATTGCTGCGCAGCGGCGCAACATTGCCGCATTGGACTCTCGCGTTGACCGTCTTGGCTCTGTGGTTGAGGCCGTTTCTCCCCAACGAACCCTGGAGCGTGGCTATGCCTTTTTGCAGCCACAACAAGGGAATTCAGTGGTTCGGTCTGTGCTGGATGTGCAAACTGGCGATGCCTTGCGAGCCACAGTGGCGGACGGTGAAATTTTGGTGAATGTGCGCGAGAAAACTGAGCTGCGTGGACCGTTCAGCGAGGACATCAAAAATTCAAGATAGAATCGGAGGGTTGAAATGCGGGGTTTCGCCCCAAGCTGATGTTTTCGTATTGATTGAAGTGAGAGAGGATACTGATATGCAACATACACTGCCTGAATTGCCCTACGCGATGGACGCGCTAGCCCCCCATATTTCCAAGGAAACACTGGAGTACCACTACGGCAAGCACCACGCTGCTTATGTGACCAACCTGAACAATCTGGTAAAGGGCACCGAGTTTGAAAGCTCCAGCTTGGAAGACATCGTCAAGAAGTCGACCGGAGGTGTGTTCAACAACGCGGCACAGATCTGGAACCACACGTTCTACTGGCACTGCCTGTCACCCAACGGAGGTGGTGCACCCACGGGCAAGTTGGCCGACGCTATCAATGCCAAATTTGGCAGCTTTGATGCTTTCAAGGAAGCCTTTACCAAAAGCGCGATTGGTAACTTTGGTTCCAGCTGGACCTGGTTGGTGAAAAAAGCCGACGGTTCAGTAGACATTGTGAACACAAGCAACGCTGCCACACCCTTGACTACCCAAGACAAGCCATTGCTGACTTGTGACCTGTGGGAACACGCCTACTACATCGATTATCGCAACGCTCGCCCCAAGTACATTGAAACTTTCTGGAACCTGGTGAACTGGGAATTTGCATCGAAGAATTTCGAAGGTTAATCCCTCGAAATCCTCTTCAACACGCAGACCCCTCCTTGTGCCCGCAGCGCAAGGAGGGGTCTGTTTTTTTGCGGTCTATTCCTTGGTTTCCAGGACCTGCTCTGGCACCTGTAGTATTTCGCCAGCATCAATACCGCGCGTTGAAAACCAATCCCGGTTCATTTCCAGTGCAAGTTTGGCGTTGCCGCTGGAGCAGTGAATGTCAGCCGTGCCTGCTTTCATCTGTTCGATGTTCAGAATTTTGCCGCTGGCGTCTGCAAAGGCCACATCCAGATCAATCAGGGTGTTTTTCATCCACATACATTGCGTTTCACTGCGTTTGAACACAAACAGCATTCCTGAATTCATGCCCAGCTCTTTCCGGTTCATTAACCCGATTTGACGACTTAGAGCGGTGTTGGCCAACTCTGCTTTCACATCATGTTCGCCCACGCGTATTTGAAGTGTTGGCAATTGGGATTGCGCCGGTCCAGCAGCATTGCTTATGCAGGCAGCCAAGCCCAGTGCTGCTGTCATCAGAGTCAACCTGAAAGTAGTGCGGTATTTGTTGATGTGATCAAAGTGCATGAAATCAGGTTCCTGTCAGAGTTCTGAAAGAAGATGGCGTTATTATACGGCTTGGCGCAATAAGGAATGCAATTTCACATTGCGGAATAATTGAGATTTTCGTAGTGAAGGGATACACTAGAGTGATCCCTCTAACACACCAGAGAAGCAGCGGAGAGACCATGTACCAACACATTAAAGTCCCAACAGTCGGCGAAAAAATCACGGTCAATAGTGATTACTCGTTGAATGTACCCGATCAACCCATCATTCCATACATCGAAGGCGATGGCACTGGCTTTGACATTACACCAGTGATGATCGACGTGGTTGACGCTGCGGTGGCGAAAGCCTACGGCGGCAAGCGCAAGATCAGCTGGATGGAAATTTACGCGGGTGAAAAGTCGACCAAGGTGTACGGCCCTGACGTGTGGCTGCCGGAAGAAACACTAGAAGTGTTGAAAGAATATGTGGTGTCTGTCAAAGGCCCACTGACTACACCCGTGGGTGGTGGCATTCGTTCCATCAACGTGGCGCTGCGCCAGCAACTTGATTTGTATGTGTGCCTTCGCCCAGTGCGCTACTTCGCTGGCGTACCCAGCCCAGTGAAAGAGCCCCATAAAACGGACATGGTGATCTTCCGTGAAAATTCGGAAGACATTTACGCTGGTATTGAATATGAAGCTGAAACCGACAAAGCCAAAAAGCTGATCAAGTTTCTGCGCGAAGAAATGGGTGTGAGCAAAATCCGTTTCCCCGATACTTCCGGCATCGGCATCAAGCCAATTTCCAAAGAAGGTACAGAGCGTTTGTTCCGCAAGGCGATTCAGTACGCCATCGACAACAAAAAGCCTTCAGTGACCATCGTTCACAAAGGCAACATCATGAAGTACACCGAAGGCGCGTTTGCGGCTTGGTCGTACGCTTTGGCCAAGAACGAATTCGGCGCCGAACTGCTGGACGGCGGCCCCTGGATGAAAATCAAGGCTGCGCATGGTGACATCGTGATCAAAGATGTGATCGCCGATGCCTTCTTGCAGCAAATTCTGCTGCGCCCCGCTGAATACAGCGTGATTGCGACCATGAACTTGAATGGCGACTATATTTCTGATGCCTTGGCTGCTCAGGTCGGTGGTATTGGCATTGCCCCCGGTGCGAATTTGTCCGATTCAATCGCCATGTTTGAAGCCACCCACGGCACAGCGCCCAAGTATGCAGGCAAAGACTACGTGAACCCAGGTTCGCAAATTTTGTCCGCAGAAATGATGCTGCGCCACATGGGTTGGACTGAAGCGGCCGACCTTATTATCACCTCCATGGAAAAATCCATCACTTCCAAGAAAGTGACTTATGACTTCGCACGCTTGATGGACGGTGCTACGCAAGTGAGCTGTTCCGGGTTCGGTCAGGTGATGATCGACCACATGTAATCAGCCAGCTTCTGTGGCAAGTAAAAAAGCCCCGGTAACACGGGGCTTTTTTTTGGGCAAGAAAAAAGCCGGCTTGGGACCGGCTTTTTCCTTAATCGGTGGCTTGATTATTTTACTTATCAGGCGGCGCTGGTTGCGTCCATCACAGAGATGTTCTGAGCCTGCTTACCTTTTGGTCCATCCACCACTTCAAAAGTCACTTTCTGACCTTCTTTCAGTGTGCGGAATCCAGATGCCTGAATCGCTGAAAAGTGGGCGAACAGTTCATCGCTCCCTTGATCTGGAGTGATAAAACCAAAACCCTTTGCATCATTGAACCATTTTACGGTGCCGGTCGCCATCGCGAAACCTCCTTCAAAAAACAATACTTCGATCGGAACGCACGAACTTTCCGACAACTCGCCAGTCTGAACCAGCTTGCCTTCTATTCTTTGACCTGTTTGGGCTGGGGTCAACCATACAATAGATACATTTTTTAAGGGTTTACCCCTTGTAATAGACAGGCGTTGTCTACATCTAATTAATTCAGGCTTTTCGGGTGATTGACCTTGTGGCTTATCGATTGCAAATTTGAGAGTGGGTTTGCATAATTTTTGAGATGTTCCTGATTGAATTTTCAGGAAAAATTTCTAGCCTTGAATAAAGGCAGTGTATTGCTCTCTAATCCTTGTTGCGTGCCCCTTAGAAGTGATTACAATGAAGTTATGAGTTCGCAAAACAATCCATCAACAGTACTGGAATCGCAGGCGCAAAAAGCGAAGCTGCCCCCGATGTATCAGGTCGTGCTCTTGAACGATGACTACACCCCCATGGAGTTCGTCGTGATTGTTTTGCAGAAGTTTTTTGGAAAGGGAAGGGAACAGGCCACCCAAATCATGCTGAAAGTGCATCGAGAGGGCAAAGGGGTCTGTGGGGTATATCCCAAAGACATCGCCTCGACAAAAGTCGAAATGGTATGCGGTTTCGCAAAGCAGCATCAACACCCGCTGCAGTGCGTGATGGAGGAAACATGATTGCGCAAGAGTTGGAAGTAAGTTTGCACATGGCATTTGTTGACGCACGTCAGCAAAAGCATGAATTCATCACGGTAGAGCACCTGCTATTGGCCTTGCTGGACAATCCTTCAGCGGCAGAGGTGCTACGTTCATGCTCATGCGATGTCGAAGAAATTCGAAAGAACCTGCAAAATTTCATCAAGGACAACACCCCTGTGGTGTCCGGTCAGGATGAAGTGGACACGCAGCCCACGCTGGGTTTCCAGCGGGTTATTCAGCGCGCCATCATGCATGTTCAAAGCACATCGAATGGCAAGAAAGAGGTGACTGGCGCGAATGTGCTGGTTGCGATTTTTGGTGAGAAAGACTCCCATGCGGTGTACTACCTTCATCAGCAGGGTATTACCCGTCTGGATGTGGTGAATTACATTTCACACGGCATTACCAAAACGCCGCAGGCCCCTGCGCCGAAGCCAGAGAATTCCCAGAACGAGAATCAGGAGCAGGAAGCCGAGGCCACCCAAAACGTGGGTGACAAGCAGTCGCCGCTTGACCAGTACACCCAGAATTTGAATGCCTTGGCCAAGGAAGGGAAAATTGATCCGCTGATCGGCCGTGAGCAGGAAGTGGAGCGGGTTATTCAGGTGCTGTGCCGCCGCCGCAAAAACAACCCGCTCTTGGTGGGTGAGGCTGGTGTGGGTAAAACCGCGATTGCCGAGGGCTTGGCTTGGAGAATTGTGCAGGGTGACGTGCCGGAAATTTTGGCAACAGCGCAGGTACATTCGCTGGACATGGGCGCGTTGCTGGCGGGCACCAAATACCGTGGCGATTTCGAACAGCGTTTGAAAGCGGTGTTGAAACAGTTGAAGGCCAACCCGGATTCCGTGTTGTTCATTGATGAAATCCACACCCTGATTGGCGCAGGCTCCGCTTCTGGCGGTACGCTGGATGCTTCCAATTTGCTGAAACCTGCCTTGTCGTCAGGGCAGCTGAAGTGCATTGGCGCAACTACCTTTACCGAGTACCGTGGCATTTTCGAGAAAGACCACGCGCTTTCACGCCGCTTCCAGAAAATCGATGTGTCTGAACCCACCGTGGAACAGACCATTGAAATTTTGCGCGGTTTGAAGAGCAGGTTTGAAGACCACCATGGCGTGAAGTACTCCAGCGCGGCCATTTCGGCGGCCGCTGAGTTGTCGGCCAAGTTTATCAATGATCGTCATTTGCCAGACAAGGCCATTGACGTGATTGATGAAGCCGGTGCGGCTCAGCGAATTTTGCCAAAAAGCAAACAGCGCAAAACTATTACCAAAGGTGATATAGAAGACATCGTCTCGAAAATTGCCCGCATTCCACCACAGTCGGTTAATACCGATGACCGCAACAAGCTTGCAACGCTCGATCGCGATTTGAAGGCCACTGTGTTTGGGCAAGACCCCGCCATTGAAGCGCTGGCCAATGCAATTAAAATGTCGCGTGCTGGTTTGGGCAAGGCTGACAAGCCGATTGGCTCGTTCCTGTTCAGCGGCCCCACGGGTGTGGGTAAAACCGAGGTGGCCAAACAGTTGGCCTTTATTCTCGGCATTGAAATGCTGCGTTTCGACATGTCGGAATACATGGAGCGCCACGCGGTTTCTCGTTTGATTGGTGCGCCCCCGGGTTATGTTGGATTTGACCAAGGCGGCTTGTTGACCGAGGCCATTACCAAGAAGCCACATTGCGTGTTGTTGCTCGACGAAATCGAGAAAGCGCACCCCGATGTGTTCAATATTCTGCTTCAGGTTATGGACAACGGTACTTTGACCGACAACAACGGTCGCAAGGCTGATTTCCGCAATGTGATCATTATCATGACCACCAACGCGGGTGCAGAAGCCCTGACCAAGCGCGGTATCGGCTTCATGGAATCCAAGGTGCAGGGCGACGAGATGGAAGACATCAAGCGCATGTTCAGCCCCGAGTTCCGCAACCGTCTGGATTCTGTCATTTCCTTCCGTGCGCTGGATGAAGAAATCATTCTTCGCGTGGTCGACAAGTTCCTGATGGAGCTGGAAGAGCAGCTGCACCAGAAGAAAGTGGATGCGGTGTTCACAGACGAATTGCGCAAGCACTTGGCCAAGAAAGGTTTTGATCCATTGATGGGTGCTCGTCCAATGCAGCGCTTGATTCAAGACACCATTCGCAAGGCCTTGGCCGATGAGTTGCTGTTTGGCAAATTGGTGAACGGCGGCAAGGTGACTGTGGACCATGATTTGGAAAATGACCAGGTGTCACTGACTTTTGATGAAGGTTCATCGGGTCAAGAGTCGGAGAGCGGTACTGAGGTCGCTGTTGATTAAAAGCAAGGTTTGGTCTTAAAGCATCCCGTAACGGCAAGCCCGGATAGGTAGCCGGGTCAATCGCTACGTCGGCTCGCCTGAGTTTCCCTCGCAGGGATTCTCAGGCGTTTTGTTTTTCTGCTTAATCAACCACTTACTTGACCCAGGCAACTGCGGTTTCTACCTTTGTTCTTGGCCTGGTAAAGCGCGTGGTCGGCCTGTGCCATAGTGCGGTCAATGCTGTCAGCCTGGGTGATGTCGCAAATTCCTGCCGAAAATCCAACTTTGCAATTGCCGTTCAGCCGAATCCTGTCCACGATTCTTTGCGTGTCTTCGGCGGTGCAGTTCGGTAGAAGCACTGCAAACTCTTCGCCACCGACACGTGCGATCAGATCACCAGGCCTGAAATTGGTTCGAAGCGTTTCGGCAAACTCCCGAAGTCGCATATCCCCGGCCTCGTGACCATAGGTGTCGTTGTATTGTTTGAAGTAGTCAATGTCGATAATCGCCACACTGCCTTGACACTGATTTTCTCTTTGCATTTTTCGCAGATAGGCACTGCTCAGGTCTTGCCAACCCCGGCGATTGAGCAAACCAGTGAGCGGATCGCTTCGAGCTTGATCGCTCAGGTGTAGCAATTCAACTGCGAAGCGCTTTCGCAAGTTTGATTGTCGCCACAGAGTGAGGCTGACAAAACTTACCGAGTGAACCAACACAATCAATGTCAGTATCAGGTTGTTGCGTTGCAAGGCGTTAACCTTTTCATCGGCTGATTGTGCATGTTTCTTCAAGGTGGTGTTGTATATCCCAAGCTCGATCAACCAAAACTCGATGCGTTGAGCGTCGGGTTTGCCGAATTTTTCAAGTTGCTGGTCCATCGCAATCAGGTGTTCTCGAAGGCTTACAGCCGATTCAGTCAGCCTGCTGTGGGTGTTGATCGTTTCGATGACAGCCAATCTCGCAGCTAGTTGATTGAGCAACTCTTGGGGTGAGCTATAGCCCCGCGTTTCCAGCCCAAGTTTGGTTTCATAAGCATGCTGATTGACCAAGTGATGCAGAGCTGTGCTTTGTACGATCAGGTCTTGAAGGGACACCTCAAGGAGTCGTCTCTTGGCCAGGTCACCTTGAATTTGATGTGCTTTGCCGTAGTTGAATACAGCCACTGCCGCCAGAATGACGCAGAGTGCCAACCAAAAATACCGGATGGTTTTTTCAGAACAGGGACGCAGCTGCCGGATTGCGTGAACCAACCATGTACGGCCTGTCATTGTGGCTGGCCCGTTGCCCCCTGAGTCCATTGTTTTCCTGATGATTCACAATGACACTCAGTGGCAAATCTGCTTGGGGTGGTTCCTTTCGCTTGGTTTTCTCTAGCGTGTCCCGGTGCTTCCGAATCCGCCTTCACCGCGTTCGCTGGGGGTGAAATCGCTGACCACCTTGAAGTCGGCGTGTGCCACCGGCAAGATGACCAGTTGAGCGATGCGCTCCATGGGTTCAATGGTCACTGGCACTTGGCTGCGGTTCCAGGCCGAAACCATCAGAGGGCCCTGGTAGTCGGAATCGATCAACCCCACCAGATTGCCAAGTACCAAGCCTTTTTTGTGACCCAAGCCTGAACGGGGCAGAATGGTCGCGCAGTAATTAGGGTCGCCGATATACATGGAAAGACCGGTTGGCACTAGTTCAGCCTGGCCAGGCTGCAAAGTGAGTGGCTCATTGAGGCAGGCGCGCAGGTCGATGCCTGCACTGCCTGGTGTGCCATAGGCAGGCAATTGCTCTTGCATGCGCGGGTCTAGTACTTTCAGTTCAACTTGAATTTTCATGAGGGCAATTGCATTCAGGAGTGTTTGGAAATGAAAGACAAAACTGCCTGTGCAGCTTGCAGTTTGTCCAGAGAGGCCAGGTATTCAGGGGGCAGTTTCTTACTGTAAATGGTTAACTCGGTTTGGTCGGAACCCAATGCATATTGCGCCAGGTTGCCAACAATGAAATGCGCTTTCTTGCTGTCCAGTTTGCGGTTTGCGTAGTCATCCAGATTTTCTGTTTCGGCAGCAAAACCGACTACAGTCAGTGATTTTTTCTGATCACTGGCAAATTCGCCGACATCTGCAAGAATGTCCGGGTTCAGTTCGAATTCCATATTTAAACCTGCAGCTTGATCGTGCTGTTTTTTCTGCTTTTGCGCGCTCGGGTTCTTGATCCCGTAATCGGCCACAGCGGCGACACCAATGAACAGGTCTTGTTGCTCGATTTGACCGAATACTGCAGCATGCATTTGCCTGGCAGATTGAACACTCACCATGCGCACACCGTACGGTGTTGGCAAAGCGGTAGGGCCACTCACCAAACTCACTTCGGCACCCATTAACCAGGCCGCTTGTGCCAAGGCGTAGCCCATTTTTCCGCTGGATCGATTGGTAATGCCGCGCACCGGGTCAATGGCTTCAAAGGTTGGCCCGGCCGTCAACAACACTCTTTTTCCAGCCAAGGGTTTGTGATTCACTGCCCGTGCCAGTTCCAATACGATCTCAAAGGGTTCCAGCATGCGGCCACTGCCCACTTCACCGCAGGCCTGTTCGCCAGCGGCGGGGCCAAACACATGCACGCCATCGTTTTTGAGTTGATTGATATTGCGCTGGGTGGCCGGGTTGTTCCACATTTCCACATTCATGGCCGGGGCAATCGCCATGGGGCAATTGCGTGCCAATACAAGGTTATCCAGCAAATTGTCAGCGAACCCGTGTGCGTATTTCGCCATTGAATTGGCCGTGCAAGGGGCAATCAACAAAAAATCGGCATTGCGGCTGATGTCGATGTGAGGCATGCCACGGTCAATATTCTTGTCACTGTGCCCGGCTGGCCATTGCGACACATGCACAGCCTTGCCCGAAAGGGCTTGGAAGGTGAGTGGTGCAATGAATTGTGTGGCCGATTCAGTCATGACCACTTGCACCGTACAGCCCTGTTTCATTAACAGGCGTACCAGCTCGGCCGATTTGTAAGCGGCAATGCCTCCGCACACGCCCAACACTACACGCAGTTGGTTCAAACCAGGAAGCGGTGGTAATTCGACTGGGCGCATGGGCAATAAACCTTATTCGCTTTTTGCAGGTTTGGCGGCTTTGTGTTCTTTGTTGAAGAAAAGTTCGTCGATGATTAGACCGACTGCCCCCATGGTAATTGCAATGTCGGCCACATTGAATGCGGGCCAGTGATAATTTCCAACATAAAAATCGAGGAAGTCGATGACTGCGCCGTGAGCAACACGGTCAATCAAATTGCCGATCGCACCACCCAAAATACAGGCCAGGCAGAACATCGCGAATTTGCGGTGGCTGGAGGAGCGCATCATGAACAGAATGACAATGGACGCAATGACCGCTACCGCGGAAAGAAAATGTTTTTGCCAACCCGCCTGATCGGCGAGGAAGCTGAATGCCGCGCCCGGGTTCAGTACGTACACCAGGTTGAAGAAAGGGGTGATTTCAACCACCGCACCCAAATCAAGGCGCGATTGAACCCACAGTTTGGTGATTTGATCGACCAGAATCAGCAAAAGGGAAAAACCGATCCAGGGGAGGATGGATTTTTTGGGCGCTTTCAACGCGCCGGTTGCATTGACTGGTTTGGTGGTTGAGGCTGGTTTTCTCGGCATGGGTTTAGACATGATCACGCACCTCGCCTTGACCAAACAGATTGCCCACACAGCGGCCACAAATACCTGGGTGTTCGGGGTTTGCGCCTGTGTCGGGGCGCACATGCCAACAACGTTCGCACTTTTCACCTTCTGCAATACCCACTTCAATTTTCTCCTCGGCCGCTGGGGCTATTTCAATATTGGAAACAATGAACAGAAATTTCAGATCATCGCCCAAACTTGCTGCGGCCTTGTACAAGTCGCTTGGCAAATGCAGTGTGGCTGTGCCTTGCAGGGATGAACCAATTTTGCCGTCCGTTCGCAGGTTTTCCAGTTCCTTCACCACGCGCGCACGCAGCGCGAGCAACTCGGCCCACTTTCTGCCCAACGTATCTGAGTCAGCTACCTGTGGCACCTTGTAGAATTCATTGCAGAAAATGGAAGGCTCAACATTGCCCATCACCTCACGGGCCTCTTCAGCGGTAAAGCTGAGTACTGGTGCCATGAGGCGAAGCAGGGCATGTGTGATGTGGTAGAGCGTGGTTTGCGCACTGCGACGTGCCTGCGAATTCTCGCCAGTGGTGTACAAGCGGTCTTTCAGTACATCCAGATAGAATGCACCCAAGTCTTCGGAACAGAAAATTTGCAGCTTGCTGACAATCGGGTGGAACTCGTACTTCAGGTAGTGCATTTCGCACTCGCTTTGCAGCTTGCCCAGCAGGGTCAGTGCGTACTGGTCTACTTCAGCCAGTTCCTCGGCAGGAACCGCTTCGGTGGCAAAGTCGAAATCAGAAATATTGGCCAGCAAAAAGCGCAGGGTGTTGCGAATGCGGCGATAGCTTTCGACCACACGCTTCAGGATTTCATCGGAAATGGTGAGTTCGCCGGAATAGTCGGTGCTGGCTACCCAAAGGCGCAAAATTTCTGCGCCCATTTTGTCGGATACCTGCTGAGGTGCAATCACGTTGCCCACTGATTTGCTCATTTTGCGGCCTTGGCCATCCACCACAAAACCATGGGTGAGCAGGGCCTTGTAGGGCGGCACGCCGTTGATCATACAGCTGGTGAGCAATGAAGAATGGAACCATCCCCGATGCTGGTCAGAGCCCTCGAGGTACAAGTCGGCTGGGAAATGGCTTTCATCGGCATGGCTGCCGCGCAGCACTGTTTCGTGCGTGGTGCCAGAGTCGAACCAAACATCGAGTGTGTCTGGGTTCTTGACGTAGTCTTTGGCTTCACTGCCAATCAATTCTTCAACCGATACGTGCTGCCAGGCTTCAATGCCTTTCTTTTCGATCAGCTGCGCGATGGTTTCAGTCAGTTCAGGAGTGCGTGGGTGCAGTTCGCCAGTTTCGCGGTGAACCAGAAATGCCATGGGCACACCCCATTGGCGTTGACGCGACAGGGTCCAGTCTGGGCGATTGGCGATCATGGCGTGCAAGCGCGCCTTGCCCCAAGCCGGGAAAAACTCGGTGGCTTCAACACCAGCCAAGGCCTTTTCGCGCAGGCTTGCGCTGCCATCGTTGGGTTTCACATCCATGCCCGCGAACCACTGTGAAGTGGCACGGTAGATGATCGGGGTTTTGTGGCGCCAGCAGTGCATGTAGCTGTGGCCAAATTTCACTTGTTTGATAAGCGAACCCACTTCGATCATTTTTTCAACAATGAGCGGGTTGGCTTTCCAGATGTGCAGGCCACCAAAAAATGGAAGGGAGTCGGTATACACACCATTGCCCGTCACCGGGTTGATGATGTCAGCGTCTTTTAAGCCATAGGCTTTGCTGGTCAAAAAGTCGTCCACACCATAGGCTGGCGAGCAGTGAACAATGCCCGTACCCGCATCGGTGCTGACGTATTCGGCCAGATACACTGGGCTTAGTCGGTCGTAGAAGGGGTGTTTGAATGAAACGCCTTCCAGCGCGGCACCCTTGGCGGTGGCCACTTCTGAACCCTGCAGCTCATAGCTTTCAAGGCAGGGTTTCACGCGTTCCTGGGCTAATAACAAATACTTGTTGCCCACGTCTACCAGGCTGTACACCAGTTCAGGGTGCATGTTCAGCGCCTGGTTGGCCGGAAGTGTCCATGGGGTGGTGGTCCAGATGACCAGCTGACCTGGCTTGGCCTGAAGGGTGCTCATGGGAATGTTGAATGCAGCGGCCAGCTTGTCCAGGTTGGCTTCGTTGAAAGCAAAGCCCACATCCACAGCAATGTCTTGTTTGTCCTTGTACTCCACCTCGGCCTCGGCCAAGGCTGATCCGCAATCGAAGCACCAGTTCAAGCCGCGGAATACATAACCCTTTTCCATGATTTTACCCAAGGCGCGAAGCTCGTCTGCTTCGTTGCCAAAGTTCATGGTTTTGTAGGGGTTGTCCCAGTCGGCCAGCACACCCAGTCGAATGAAGTCTTTTTTCTGACGTTCAATTTGCTCGGCGGCGTACGCGCGGCTTTTTTCCTGAACTTCCAGGGTGGGTTTGCCTTTGCCAATGGTTTTTTCAATCTGGATTTCAATGGGCATGCCATGGCAGTCCCAGCCGGGTACGTAACGGGCATCATAGCCAGCCAGGCAACGGCATTTCACGATGATGTCTTTCAGGATTTTATTCACTGCATGGCCGATGTGAATATCGCCGTTGGCATAGGGTGGGCCGTCGTGGAGTACAAATTTGGGCTTGCCAGCCTTGGACTGGCGAATCGCCTTGTACAAGTCTTCCTTGCACCATTGTTCAACCCAGTTCGGTTCCCGTTGCGGCAGGTTGCCGCGCATGGGGAAGGGCGTATCGGGCAGGTTCAGTGTGTTCTTGTAATCCATATTGGGTTAACAGCCTGTATTTGAAATCTTGGGTTGGTTGGCAGCCAGCATGGCCATGGCTTTTGCCGTGTCTTTGTGCATTTGCTCAACCATCGTATCGAGCGAATCAAAGTGTTGTTCTGGGCGAATGTGCGCCAACACCTCGATGCGCAGCAATTTGCCGTAAGCATTGCCTTGCCAGTCTGGAATGAATGTTTCCAGCAAAATTTGATCGGATTGTTCAACCGTTGGGCGCACACCCATGCTGGCTACAGCAGGTAAGGGCTTTTCGGCCAGTCCGTGGACCCACACTGCGAGAATTCCGGTCAAAGCGCTGGCACGCCCGGCAATACGCAGGTTCATGGTGGGGAAACCCAAAGTACGCCCCAGTTTTTTACCGTGAATAATATGCCCGGAGTAGGCCAGTGGATGCCCAAGCATGTGGGCGGCTTTCGCCACATTGCCAGCTTTCAGGGCTTCCCGAATGTTTGAGCTTGAAACCCGGCTGCCATCGGTTTGAACTTCAGCAAGGTCGCTGACTGTGAAGCCGTGTGATTCACCCAAGCCTTTCAGCAATGCGAAATCACCTGCACGTTTGGCACCGAAGCGAAAATCGTCGCCTACCCACACTTGTTTCGCATTCAACTGGTTCAACAAAACTTCCTGCACAAAAGCCTCGGGGCCAAGGCTTGCCATGCGCCGGTTGAAGGGCAGAATACACACTTGCTCAATGCCGCAGCGTTTCATTTCAATCATTCGGTCGCGCAGCGTGGAAATTCTATCGAGCTTGAATTCGGGATTGAAAAATTCTTTCGGGTGTGGGTGCAGCGTAACCACAGTAGGTACTAAACCTTGTGCGTGTGCCGCAGACACCACACGGCGGAACAACTCGGCATGGCCAGAGTGAACGCCGTCGAAGTTTCCAATGGTGAGCGCAGTGCCCTTGGCAAATGTGTGTGGCCGGGGGCGGCGAATGATTTTCATACCGAGTGTGTCGGCTCTTTAGTGGTTGCAAAACAACCGGTCATTATAAGGCCTGAATGGTGAAAAATAGGGCTTTTTCGCCCGCACAGTGATAAACTCGCGCCATGCAAAATTCCACACCTTCCGTCGTCATTTTGATCTCGGGGCGCGGTTCAAATCTGAATGCCCTGATCGATCATGCCAAACAGACCGGGGCCTACCAAATTCGTGCAGTCATTGCCAACCGCCCAGCCGCGGCTGGCTTGGCTTTGGCGCAATCGGCGGGGCTAGACACTGCCATTCTGGACCACACTGAGTACGAGAGCCGCGAGGCCTTTGATTCAGCCCTGGCCGGCCTCATCGACCAATATCAGCCCGATTGGCTTGTGCTGGCTGGCTTCATGCGGGTGTTGACTGCAGGTTTTGTGAACCGGTATTTAGGGCGCTTGGTGAACATCCACCCCTCGCTGTTGCCTGCTTTTCCGGGGTTAAAAACCCATCAGCAGGCGCTGGATGCCGGGGTGCGGGTGCATGGCGTTACCGTGCATTTGGTGACTCCTGAACTCGACCATGGCCCAATTGTGGATCAGGCGCTGTTGCAGGTGTTGCCCGGTGACACTGCCGAAACACTGGCCGCGCGCGTACTGGGGCTTGAGCATCAAATCTATCCCCGTGCAGTGGCGGCGCTGGCCAGCGGGCAAATTAAAATGGTGAACGGGAAGCTGGAAGGCACTTTGGCCCCAGCCCTGGTTCACGCAATTCAATAAAACAGGACATTCAATATGGTCGGGTCTACTAAAAAAACCCCATTTCGCAAACCCAGTACGCGGCGCGACAGCAAAGTGGAGCGGCAAGGCGCCCAGTCGCGTTATGGCCTGGTGAGCACAGTTGCGCAGTTGATTGACCTGCTGGCGCAGTTCGAAGGCCCTGCAGACGCAGCGATTTCCCGGTTTTTCAAAGACCATCCCGAGTTGGGTGGTCGCGACCGCCCTATGGTGGCCGAAGCGGTGTATTGCTGGTTACGCTACCGCTACCGAATCAACCACTTGGCGCAGTCGGGAGAAGGTCCGTCGGTAGTACGTCAAGCCAAATTGGCTTTGTTGTGGTCGGGTGCTCCCGAACAGATTTGGTCTGCTGGCAAGCAGGCTGACAATGAATGGTTAAGCCGGGTTATTAATATTTCAGCCGATGATTTGGGTGTCGAAGCGCGCACCTGTTTGCCAGAGTGGTTTTACGCCAAGCTGGCTGAGCAGTTCGGGGTTCAGCGCGCCGAGTCATTCTCGCAAGCTGTGCTGAGTGCAGCACCACTGGACTTGCGCGTGAACACGGTGAAAGCCAGTACCACCGATTTGCTGGCTGCATTGACCAATATGGGTATTCAAGTGAACCCGATTGAAGGCCTGCCCGAGGGTTTGCGCGCCGTGGGCAAGCCCATTGTGGGAAAAACTGAAGTGTTTCAGGAAGGTTACTTTGAAGTACAAGACGCAGGCAGCCAGTGGGTTAGTCGCCTTGTAGCGCCTCGCCGCGGCGACTTGGTCATCGATTTTTGTGCAGGCGCAGGCGGTAAAACCCTGGCCATTGGTGCACAAATGAAGAACACAGGCCGAATCGTAGCGCTGGATACTTCTGAAAAACGTTTGGTGAAATTCAAGCCTCGAGCAGCTCGTTCAGGCTTGAGTAACTTCTACACCATGGTGATCAATGACGAAGCCGACCCACGACTGAACAAGTATTTTGGCAAAGCCGACCGTGTGGTAACCGACGTGCCGTGTAGCGGCATGGGAACCTTAAGGCGTAACCCGGATCTTAAATTTAGACAGAACTTGCAGAGTCTGTCAGAATTGACCGCGAAGCAAAAATCCATCATCGAGCATGCAGCCAAGCTGGTAAAGCCCGATGGTCGGCTCGTTTACATCACTTGCAGTGTTCTTCGCGATGAAAACGAAGACATTGTCAATGCGTTCCTGGAAAGTCACCCGGAATTCCGGCTTCGCCGCTGGACTGAGGTGCTGAACCCCGGAGAACGGCCTGTTAAGGCGAATACGACTGATGACATGCTTCGATTGTGGCCAGAGGATGGTGAATCTGATGGCTTTTTTGCAGCAGTGTTACAACGCTCCAAAGCCTGAACTGAATATAAATTCCAAATGTGTTTCGGCTTTAAAAGTACACTTGTACACTGAAAATATGATGCGGCTCCTTCAGAAGCAAATTGAGATGGCCGTAACCTTTGAAATACGACCTGTTGAGAGTTAGTGAATATGATTGAATTTTTGACCTCGGGCATTACCGGTGCGAGCATCGGCGAAATGGTGATTTATACCCTGATCGTGACTCACATTACGATTGTGGCCGTAACCGTTTACCTGCATCGTTGCCAAGCCCACCGTGCACTGGAAGTGCACCCCGCGCTCGCGCATTTCTTCCGTGCGTGGTTGTGGCTGACGACTGGCATGAGTACGCGTGCTTGGGCTGCCATTCACCGCAAGCACCACGCCAAGTGCGAAACACTCGATGATCCCCACAGCCCACAAACCCGTGGGTTGAAAACCGTATTCTGGCGCGGTGCCGAGTTGTACCGTGCTGAATCCAAGAATGCAGAAACCCTGGCCAAATACAGCCACGGTACGCCCAGCGATTGGCTGGAGTTTCAGGTTTATGAACGTTTTCCCTGGCAGGGTGTGGGTTTTACCCTGGTGCTCAGCTTCATCTTGTTTGGTTTTCCGGGCGTCAGCATTTGGGCCATCCAAATGTTGTGGATTCCTGTGTTGGCTGCTGGCGTGATCAACGGTATTGGTCACTACTGGGGTTACCGCAATTTCGATTGTCCTGATGCAAGCCGCAATATTTCACCGTTTGGTATTTTGATCGGCGGTGAAGAGCTGCACAACAATCACCACACGCACGCAACTTCAGCCAAGTTGAGCAACAAGTGGTATGAGTTCGACATTGGCTGGATGTACATCAAGATTTTCAGCTTTCTGGGTTTGGCCAAGGTCAAAAAAGTGGCTGAATCCCCCAAGTTTTCGTCTGAAAGCAAACCAGTACTGAGCCTGCTGACCGTTCAGGCTGTTGTAAATCACCGCTACGATGTGATGGCGCGTTACGCCAGTTCCATGCGCAAGGCTTTCCGTTCTGAAGTGGCTGCATTGAAGCAAAAGGCAGCCAGTGCTCAAGAGCGTAAAGTGCTGGCCAAAGGCACTAAGTTGTTGTCGATCGACGAGAGCAAGTTGTGCGACGTGCAGCGCGCCGAGTTGGCCCAATTGTGTGCCCAATCCAAGATGATCAACACTTTGGTTGAAATGCGTGCCGAACTTCGCCAGATTTGGGAGAAAACCAATTTGAGCCGTGAGCAAATGTTGGTTCAGTTGCAAGCCTGGTGCGAACGTGCTGAGCAAAGCGGTATTCGTTGGCTGGAAGACATGTCGATTCGGATTCGCCGCTACGCAGCGTAATTTGAAGGCTGTTTTGATTTTGGAAAGCCGCTGGTGAGAATCAGCGGCTTTTTTGTATCGGCAGGATGATGCAACGTTGCTGCAAATCACCAAGCCACATCTACATCAACTATTAAGCCTCGCTGAAGCAGTGGCCAACAAAAAACCCGCTCTGAATTTCAGTAGCGGGTTTCTGTGGAAACAGCGAAAATAAATGAATTACTTCAGCTTGGTTTCTTTGTATGACACATGCTTACGAACCACTGGATCGTATTTCATGATTTCAATTTTCTCGGGCTTCGTACGCTTGTTTTTGGTCGTGGTGTAGAAGTGACCAGTACCAGCAGAAGATTCGAGTTTGATTTTTTCGCGACCACCTTTAGCCATGATTTACTCCTGCTTAGATTTCGCCACGTGCACGAAGATCGGCCAAAACAGCATCAATGCCATTTTTGTCGATAGTGCGCAGGGCGTTATTAGTTAGACGCAGGCGAACCCAGCGGTTTTCGCTTTCAACCCAGAACTTGCGTGACTGCAAGTTAGGCAGAAAACGACGTTTTGTTTTGTTGTTGGCATGGGAAACTTTGTTTCCAACCATCGGGCGCTTACCCGTTACTTGACATACGCGAGCCATGATGACCCCAAAAAATTCAGCAAATTAGTGTATCTGCAAAACCACACGGCAGGAATTGAATAGCCATGGATTTGCGGCGAAGTCCAAGATTGTAACCAATTACTAATCTTTTGCCCAGCCTTTTTTGCGGAAAACCTCAAAAAGGTGGGCGATTGTGCAGCCGGTAGGAGTAACCACAGTTGGGACCAACCACCAAATGGTCTACCAATTCAATATCAACCAGCGCCAAAGCCGATGAAAGCTCGCGGGTTAGCCGGTCGTCTGCGCTGCTGGGGGTGCAGCAGTCGCTGGGGTGATTGTGCGCCACCATGATGCGAGGTGCATTGGTTTGTATGGCAAATTTAAGTACTTCACGCGGAAAAACCACAGTTTTGTTCACGGTGCCGCTGGAGAGTATTTTGTGGTCCAGTACTTTCAGTTGGCTGTCCAGGGCGATCACAAGGAAATTCTCGATTTCGCTTAAGCCGATTTGCGCACGTACAAATTGCTCGAACAAATCTGGCGAAGCCAAGAGGCCGTGTTCTGCTTCCTGTAATTCGTGGCTTAAACATCGTTTGGCCATTTCAAGACAGGCGCGCAGCTGTGCATATTTGGCTTCACCAAGACCCCGAACTTGAACCCACTCAGCGAGTGAAACGCGGTTTAAATTTTGCAGGCCGCCAAATTGGGTGATCATCTCACGGGCCAGGTCGACCGCACTTTTTCCAGGCAAGCCAGTCCGCAGGAAAATGGCAAGCAATTCAGCATCTGAAAGCGCTTGCGCGCCCTGTTTGATCAACCGCTCGCGGGGGCGATCGTGTTTGGGCCAGCTTTGAATACTCATAAAGAATTGAACCTGAAAGCCACTTGGTGGCCTTCGGTGCAGTCAAGTTCCCAAACCACCTTGGGCGGAGTTCAAGTTACTGATCTGATTTTCCCAGCTTGTGCAGCAGTGATGGCTGGACGATTTCGATCCAGTAGCCGTCGGGATCTTTGATGAAGGCCACGTTTTTCATCTTGCCTTGTTCAGGGCGTTTTACATAGGGAACCTGGTTTTCGTCAAACCAACGAACTGCGGTAGCAAGATCGGGGACCGAGAAACAAATGTGTCCAAAGCCCTGTGGTTGCTGGTTTCCGTCGTGATATTTGAAATCCGGGTCGTTTTCAGTGCCCCAGTTGTGCGTCAGTTCGAGGATACCGGATTGGCTGAATGTCCAGGCGGTGCGAGGGCCTTCGTCCTCGGGTATTTCATCGGTCTCATTGACCCGGGCGAGAAAGTACAGCGAAAACTTCATCTCGGCGAAATCCAGTTTTCGAAGCACTCGCATGCCCAACACTCGGGTGTAAAAATCGAGCGATACGACTGGGTCTTTTACGCGCAGCATGCTGTGATTCAATACGAACCCTTGTGTTTCCTTGGGTATTGCTGTGCTGACTCCGGGGTGGTTCTCTGTGTTAAATGCCATGGCTTTCAAACTCCTGCGTTTGTTTCTGAATGCGGATATTTCGTGTTCACGCTCATTTTATTACCACAATGTGAGGCTGAACTCGAACCATTCACGCCCGCTTTGGGCTGTCTGACTGCTTCCAAAGGCGTAGAATAGACCCGTTTTTGAAATGAATTCAGGATGTTGAAATGACTGATGCAGTACAGCCCAAGCCCGTAGTAAACGAATCTTCATTCGTGACACTGCATTACCGCATTCGCTTGGCTGACAGCCAGCAGGTGATTGTGTCCACCTTTGAGGACAAGCCCGCCACATTGTCGATTGGCGCAGGCCAGTTGGCCGAGGGTTTGGAGCGTTGCCTGTTTGGTATGCAGGCGGGGCAGCGTGACATATTCACTTTGCCCGCGGGCAGCGGTTATGGTGACATCAATCCCGATTTGTACCGACCGGTCAGCAAAGCGTTGCTGTCGAAATACGCCGAAGAAGGCACTACGTTTGAGCCAGGCGAATTTGTGCATTTTCCTGCACCCGATGGTGGGCAGTTTGCTGGCACGGTGGTGGAAGAGCGTGAAGACGATATTTTGTTTGATTTTAACCACCCCTTGGCAGGCAAGGCACTGACCTTTGAAGTGCAATTGATCGGGGTGCTGTGAGGTGAGTATGGAAATTAGCCTGGCCCAACCACGCGGTTTTTGCGCTGGTGTAGACCGCGCCATTGAAATTGTGGAACGCGCGTTGCAGCAATTCGGTTCGCCCATTTATGTGAAGCATGAAATTGTTCACAACAAAACGGTGGTCGAAGATTTGCGCGGTAAGGGTGCAATATTTGTTGATGAACTGGAAGATGTGCCCACCGGCTCCACAGTTGTGTTTTCCGCCCACGGTGTGTCGCAAGATGTTCGCACCCAAGCGGAAAGCCTGGGTTTGAAAGTGTTTGATGCCACATGCCCACTGGTGACGAAGGTGCATGTAGAAGTCAGCAAAATGCGCGCACAGGGTTGCGAGATCATCATGATTGGTCACGAAGGCCACCCCGAGGTGGAAGGCACCATGGGACAGGTGAAAGACGGCATTTACCTGGTGGAAACCGAGGAGGACGTGGCCAAGCTGAATATTGCAGCGGGTACGCAACTGGCTTTGGTGACCCAAACCACGTTAAGCGTGGACGATGCTTCCAAGGTAATCACGGCGCTGAAGGCAAAATTTCCCGATATTCGCGAGCCGAAGAAAGCAGACATTTGCTATGCCACGCAAAACCGTCAGGACGCTGTCAAGTTTATGGCGCGCCAGGTTGATTTGGTGTTGGTGGTGGGCAGCCCAAGCAGTTCCAATTCCAATCGCTTGCGCGAAGTGGCCGAGAAGTTGGGTGTGCCAGCCAAGCTGATTGAAAATGCGGACAGCCTGGAGCGAGACTGGTTCGACGGTGTGAAACACATCGGCTTGACGGCGGGTGCCTCAGCGCCCGAGCACCTTGTGCAGGGTGTGGTGAAGCGCCTGAAAGAATGGGGTGCTTTGTCGGTTCGAAACATGGAA
>FWPV01006650.1_pt1 | contig 21795 bp, 18 predicted proteins | sample 2228371 | NCBI WGS metagenome assembly FWPV01 (sample SAMEA103939776, study PRJEB20133) | metagenome | reverse complement strand
GAGACGCCGGAGGCCGATCTGCGCGCCCTGGCGACGGTCGCGCCCCCGCCGCTCGATTGGGCAGCGGCGCTGCGCCCGCCCGGCCAGCCCGCGCGCGTGCGCCTGATCGCCGAGATCAAGCGCGCGTCGCCAACGCGCGGCCTGCTCTGTCGCGATTTCGATCCCGCGCGCCTGGCCGAGACCTACGCGCGTTCGGGCGCGGCCGCCATCTCCTGCCTGACCGATAGCCGCTTCTTTCAGGGCGATCTCACCCACCTCGTGCTCGCGCGGGAGCGGCTGGAGCAGATCGGGCGGCCGTTGCCGATCCTGCGCAAAGACTTCATATGCGACCCCTATCAGGTGCTGGAAGCGCGCGCGGCGGGCGCCTCGGCGTTGCTCTTGATCGTCGCCGTCCTCAGCGATCGCGAGCTGCGCGCCCTGATCGCGGAGACGCAGCGCTTGCGGATGACGCCGCTCGTCGAAGTCCATGACGAGGCCGAGGTCGAGCGCGCCCTGGCCGCGGGCGCTACGGTGATCGGCATCAACAATCGCGACCTGCGTTCTTTTCAGGTCGATCTGGCGACGACGGAGCGTCTGCGGCCGCGCATCCCAGCGACGCATATCGTCGTCGCCGAGAGCGGGATTCACACAGCCGATGACGTCCGCCGCCTGCACGCGATCGGCGTCGACGCGATCCTCGTCGGCGAGGCCCTGGTCAAGGCCAGGCCGGAGGAACGGGCCAGGCGGGTGCGCGAGCTGGCGGACGCGACGTGAAGCTTCTGTAACTGGTAAGGAAGGCGCCCCTTGACCGGAACCATTCTCAACATCATTACCGTCCTCATCGGCGGCGTGCTGGGATCGTTCCTCGGCAATCGCCTGCCGGAGAAAATGCGCCTGACCGTGATGAGCGGGCTGGGGCTGATGACCGCCGTCGTCGGCATGCAGATGGCGCTGGGCACGCGCAACGTCCTGCTGGTCATGGGAAGCGTGCTGATCGGCGGGGTCCTTGGCGAGTGGTGGCAGATCCAGGAGGGTCTGGAGGCGATCGGCCGTTGGCTGGAAGAACACGTGGGCGGCGCGCTCGGCGGCGGCGATGAACGCTCGATCACGCGCGCCTTCGTCACGGCCAGCCTGGTCTTCTGCGTTGGCCCCATGACCATCCTTGGCTCGATCCAGGATGGCCTGACCGGCGACTACAGCCTGCTCGCCATCAAATCGATGCTCGATGGGTTCGCCGCGCTGGCCTTCTCCGCCACGCTGGGGCCAGGCGTGGTCCTGTCGATCCTGACGATCCTCGCCGTCCAGGGCGGCATCAGCCTGGCGGCCATCGCGATCGGCGACGCGCTCGGCTCGGTGACGCGGCAGACCCCCTGGGTGATCGAGATGACGGCCGCTGGCGGGGTGCTCATCCTGGGCATCTCGCTCATCCTGCTCGACTTGCGTCGTATTCGTGTGGCGAACTTACTGCCCGCGATCGTGATCGCGCCGCTGGCGCAGGCGCTGCTCGATTGGCTGGGCGTACATTTCTAGGGTCCATTCACAGCCGGGCGGCGCAGTCTCCCGCACGGCGCTTTGACAGGTCGCGACGATGGCGGGAGACCTGGGCTGGCTTTCAGCGATCGGGCCGGGCGAGCGATGGCATGAAGGTCAAACTTTGCGGGATCACCAACCTCGACGATGCGCTTCTGGCCGTTGAGGCTGGCGCTGACTATCTGGGTTTCATCTTCTATGCGCGTTCGCCGCGCTGCGTGGATCCTCAAACGGCGGGGGCGATCGTGGCCGCCCTGCGCCGGGAAGGGATCGCGACGCTGACGGTGGGCGTGTTCGTGGACGCGTCGCTGGCTGAGATCGCGGAGACCATGCGGGTCGCCCGGATCGATCTGGCGCAATTGCATGGCGCCGAGCCGCCGTCGCTGCTGGCTGCGTTGGGCGGGCGCGCCTTCAAAGCGTTGCGCCCGCGCGCGCGGGATGAGGCCCTCGCCGACGCCGCGCGTTATCTTGACGTCGCCAGCGCCAACGAGATCGGCGCGCCGGAGGCCACAGAGGGCGAGGGGCTGCCTGTGTCGTTTGCGTGGTCTGCGCCGCCGGAGGCGGCGATCCCGCAGCTCCTCGTCGACGCCTATCATCCGGGGGCCTACGGCGGCGTCGGCCAGCCTGGCGATTGGGGGATCGCGGCGGCTCTGGCCCAGCGCTGCGCGCGGTTGCTCCTGGCGGGCGGCCTCACCCCCGACAACGTCGCCGAAGCCATCGCTCAGGCGCGGCCCTGGGGCGTCGATGTGAGCAGCGGCGTCGAAGCCCGGCCGGGGCGCAAAGACCCTGCCCGCGTGCGCGCGTTCGTCGCTGCGGCGCGCGCGGCGGCGAGCGGATGGACAGGAAACGGAAGCCACGCCCTTCCCGGGGAGTTCCTCTGACGGTCATGAGACAGGGCTACGTTGAAAGGATCGAGACGTGACGAGAGCGATCGCAGACACGCAAACGCCAGTCTTTCCCTGGCGCCAACCCGATGCGAGCGGCTGGTTTGGACGTTATGGCGGCCGGTTCGTGCCCGAGACATTGATGCCCGCGCTGGCTGAGCTGGAAGACGCCTATCGCGAGGCGGTGCTGGATCCCGCTTTCCGCCAGGAACTGGATCACCTGCTGCGCACTTATGTGGGTCGTCCCACGCCAATCACCTTCGCGCGACGACTGAGCGCGCATCTGGGTGGGGCGCAGATCTATCTGAAGCGCGAGGACCTGGCCCACTCCGGCGCTCACAAGATCAACAATGCCCTGGGACAGGCGCTGCTGGCGCGGCGCATGGGCAAGCGCCGCATCGTCGCCGAGACGGGCGCAGGGCAACATGGCGTCGCGACGGCGACCGCCTGCGCGCTCCTGGGCATCGAATGCGTCGTCTACATGGGCACGGTCGACATGGCTCGCCAGCGCCCCAATGTCTTTCGCATGAGCCTGCTGGGCGCTACGGTACAACCGGTGGAGTCGGGCAGCCAGACGCTGAAGGATGCCATCAACGAGGCGATTCGCGATTGGGTGACCAACGTGCGCACCACCTACTATCTCCTCGGCTCGGCGCTGGGGCCGCATCCTTATCCGATGATGGTGCGCGATTTTCAGAGTGTGATCGGCCACGAGGCGCGCCAGCAGATGATGACGATCGCGGGGCGGCTGCCCGATGTGCTGGTGGCCTGCGTCGGCGGCGGGTCGAACGCCATCGGCCTCTTTTACCCCTTCATCGACGACGCGAGCGTGCGCCTGATCGGCGTCGAGGCTGGCGGGCGCGGCATCGGCTCCGGCCAGCACGCGGCCCGCTTCGCCGATCCGTCGTTGGGTCGTCTGGGGGTGCTGCATGGGACGAAGTCGTACGTGCTGCAGACGGAGGATGGTCAGATCGCGCTCACCCATTCGGTGTCGGCGGGGCTGGATTACGCCAGCGTCGGCCCTGAACACGCGCTGTTGCGCGAGGTCGGCCGCGCCGAGTATGTGTACGCCACCGACGAGGAGGCATTAGAGGGCTTTCGCTTGCTCTGCCAGTTGGAGGGGATCATCCCAGCCCTGGAGTCGGCGCACGCCATCGCCCACGTGCTCAAGCTGGCCCCGCGGCTGCGCTCCGATCAGATGATCCTGGTCAATCTGTCCGGCCGCGGCGATAAGGATTTGGGGACGGTCATGCAGGCGATCGGCCCATCGGCCGCAGAAGGCCATCCGGCTTTCGTGTAGCGCTGTGGTTGTGGCGCTGTTTTTCCAGAAGCGCGTCTGGGTCAGCTCGTAAGGGGGAGTCAGTGAAACCGAGTGGGGTCGGGGTCGAACGCATTCAGGCAGCTTTCGCGCGCGCGCAGGCGGAGGGTCGCGCGGCCTTCATGCCCTATTATGTGGCGGGGTATCCGGACGTCGCGACCAGCTTCGAGGTGATGGCAGCTCTGGCCGCGGCCGGCGCCGATATGATCGAGGTCGGCGTGCCCTTCTCGGATCCGCTGGCCGATGGTCCTACGATCCAGGCTGCGGCTCAGGTCGCCCTGACGCACGGCGTCTCTCCGGCTGGGGTGCTTCACCTGGTTTACCAGTTGCGTCAGCGCGGCGTCATGATCCCCTGCAACCTGATGGGCTACTACAATCCCTTTCTGGCCTACGGCATCGAGGAGCTGTGCCGCGATGCCGTGGCGGCGGGGGTCGATGGACTGATCGTGCCCGACCTGCCGCCTGACGAGCGCGACGGCCAGGAGTTGATCGCCGCCTGTCGCGCGCACGGGCTGGCCTTCATCCCGTTGCTGGCGCCCACCTCGACTGCGGCGCGGATTCGGACGGTGGCCCAGGCCGCCAGCGGCTTCATCTACCTGGTCAGCGTCACCGGCATCACCGGCGCGCGCGACCATTTGCCGCCCGACCTGGAGATGTTCGTGGCGCGCGTGCGCGCGGCGACCGATCTGCCGCTGGCGGTGGGGTTCGGTATCTCGACGCCCGAGCAGGCCGCTCAGGTGGCGGCCATCGCCGACGGCGTCGTCGTGGGATCGGCCCTGGTCAGGTTGGGCGCTTCCGCTGAACCGGTTGCCCGCGTTCGCGAGCTGGCCGCGGCCCTTGCGCGAGGCGCGCGTCGCGTGGCGGCCTGACGCTTTGCCGAACTGGCGACCGGCCAGCAGCGAATAGAGCCTATCCGAAGAACGGTTCTGGCTGGTCAGGAGATCAGCCAGGGGCACGGTCGGGAGACCGTGCCGAAACTTCTCGGATAGGTTCTAGGCGTTCAGGCTCGCTGCAACAGGTTGCGTGGTCGCTTGCCGATCAAGGAGCTTGCCATGCTGCGCACCAAGATCGTCTGCACGATTGGCCCAGCCAGCCGCGATCTGGAGACTCTCATCCATCTGATCGAGGCGGGCATGGATGTGGCGCGTCTCAACTTTTCGCACGGCGACCATGCCTGGCACGCTGAGACCATCGGCCATGTGCGCGCCGCTGCCGCCGTGACGCAACATCCAGTGGCGATCCTCGCCGACCTGCAAGGCCCCAAACTGCGCGTGGGACAGTTGCCGGAGGAGGGCGTGCGCCTGGAGCCGGGCGCGCTCGTGACCCTCAGCCCTCGACCTGCTGCTGACCAGCCAGGCTCGATTCCGGTCCAGTTCGACCAGCTCGCCCAGGCGGTGCAGGCAGGCGATCCGATCTTGCTCGATGATGGGCTGCTTGAGCTGCGCGTGCGCGAAGTGCGCGAGGGTCAGGTCACCTGCGCCGTTGTCACGGGAGGCCTGCTCACCTCCCACAAAGGGATGAACCTCCCCAATGTGGCGCTTGGCATCCCCGCAATCACTGAGAAAGATGAAGAAGACCTGCGCTTTGCGCTGGCCCAGGGCGTCGATTGGGTGGCGCTCTCGTTCGTGCGCCAGGCTGAGGAGGTCGTGCGGCTGCGCAGTTTGATCGAACGCTGGGATCAGGGGGGAAACCCACCGTCGATCATCGCCAAGATCGAGAAGCCGGAGGGAGTGCGCAACATCGACGCCATCATCGCCGCCGCCGATGGGATCATGGTGGCGCGCGGCGATCTGGGCATCGAGACGGCGCCCGAGGCGGTGCCCATGATGCAGAAGGAGATCATCGCGCGCTGCAATCGAGCGGGCGTGCCTGTGATCACTGCCACGCAGATGCTCGAGTCGATGATTCGCAATCCGCGACCGACTCGCGCCGAGGCCTCCGACGTCGCCAACGCGATCCTCGATGGCGCCGATGCCATCATGCTCTCAGGCGAGACGGCTATGGGCGCGTATCCGATCGCGGCCGTCGCTACGATGTCGCGCATCGCAGCGGAAGCTGAGCGGGCGTTGAAGGCAGAGGAGCACGCTTTCTGCCATCCGGATGTCATCGCCGAGGCGGTGGCGCACGCCAGCGTCGATACCGCTCGTCACCTGGGCGCCGCAGCCATCATCGCGCCCACCGTCAGCGGGTTCACGGCGCGTCTCCTCTCGCATTTCCGTCCACCCTGTCCCATCATCGCGGTGACGCCCGACCCAGTCGTCCAGCGGCGGTTGACGCTGTATTGGGGGGTCGAGCCGCTGCTGGCCCCGCGCGCCACCGTCACCGACGTGATGATCGCCGACGCCGTGCGCGCCGCGCAGGCGCACGGTTACGTCCACCCGGGCCAGACCGTGGTCATCGTGGCTGGCGCGGCGGGCGCCCCGCCGCGCACGACCGACTTCATGCGCGTCCAGAAGATCACCTGATCGAAGGGGGCGGAGGCGCAGGGGAAATGATCCACGTTGCTCTTTGACCCTGCGCCTCCGCGCGGACTTTTGGACCTATCCGAGAAGTTCCGGCGCAGTCTCCTGACCGTGCCCCCAGCTGGTCAGGAGACCATCCAGAACCGTTTTTCGGATAGGCTCTTTGTCGCCTCACGTTACCTGCGGAGAGACGTCTCGGAGGAATGATAGAGCACCGTCTCTGGCACGACCTCCTTGTCGCCCCCTGGCGGCGTCCAGCTCATCACGATGCCGGCCTTGCCGCTGCGCTCGAAGAACCATACCTCGATGTCGTGAAAGCCGCTGCTAAGCTCGATGCTCCCCGATCTCTCGGTCATACCGTGCGTGCCGTCATTGCGCACGACGAGTTTGCCGTCGATGTAGAGGCGTGAGCCGTCGTCCGATTGCGTGTAGAAGCGATACCGGCCAGCATTGGCGATCGCGATCTTGCCGCGCCAGCGCACCGCGAAGTCATCGACCAGGCCAGCGATCCCGTTGAAGGGATCTTTCGTCGGCGCCACATTGATCTGTGGATCGACTTGAACGATGTAGGGCGTCAGCGCATCCCAATTCGGATAGTTGGTCACCTTGCCGCCCGGCTTATAGTAGGTTCCCAGCAACCCCCTTTCCTCCCAGGTCGGTGGGCACACCCACGGGTACCAGTAGATGTCCTTGCCGATGCCGTTGTGGATCGGATTGCCGCGCTCGTCGAGGATGTTGGCGCCGTAGTGGATCTCGACGATCTCATCGTCGGCGCGGATGCCTGGCCACCAGGCGCGGATCGTGAAGGTCGTTGTCCCTCTGATCTGGCGCATGTCATAGTGCTCGGCTGTGCACGGTTGCGCCTCCGGTGGGCAGAGGGCGTCGGTGGGATGGACGACGCGCCAGGTCGTTTGCAGATAGGCGCTGCTGTTGGGCGGCGTCAGCGTCACCACGCCGGTCACGGTGATCCACTGCGGCTCGCGCAGGCATACCGCTTCGTCTGGCCCCAGGCTGCCTTCCCACTGCTGTACCCACGGCGGGGTGGGGGTCGGCGTCGGGATGCTCGCCTGCCCGATCGTCACCCAGGCGTCGTCGCTGACGTCCGGCGCCGCGACGCCCCACACGTCGACAGCGTTGCTCACCAGCGCCAGGTTGCGCGTGCGCACGCTGGCCGCGCAGACCGGCGTCTTGATCGATCGGCCGTACCAGCGCCCATTCTCCTGGATCTCAGCGCGTAGGGTGTGCGATACGCTCAGGTCGACCCAGGTGGGCCAGGGGCCGTTCACCTGTTCGTTGCCGCGCGTTCTGCCCTCGGCGATGACGGTGGAGTCGATGCTGACCCGCCAGGGGATGGCCTGGCTGACCGTGCGGTCGAACTGCACTGACCAGCCCTCGCACGTCGCCTCCAGCGCGATCGTGAGCGCGCAGTTGGGAGCGACGGTCTCGCCGGGGACGCTCAAGCGAGCGCGGTCGATCTCGATGGGCGTCGCCGGGCCAGGGAGCCGGATCGGCCCCCCGCGCAAGGGGCTGCCGGCGGCGCTGCCCCGGATCGCCTGGAAGCGGACGATCACCTGCGCGGACTCGCCCGGCGCCAGATCGCGTCCGAGCAGTTCGGTCAGGTCGGCCCAGGTCAGATCGCCGTCGTTCGTTCCATCGTCGGGCGCCAGATCGGCCCCCACGTACGCCAGCCGCCCGGTCTCATACTGGTCGCGCAACGGGAGCTGGGACAGGGAGGTCTGCCCGCTGTTCATGACCGTGATCCGGAAGACCACCTCGTCGCCGGGCTGAGCCTGGCCGCTCGCTGGCGTCACCAGCTCTTTGCTCACCTGCACCTGCGGCGGTGGGGTCACATCCCCGAACCAGTAGTTCACCCCAACGGCGCCCGCGCCCAACAGGATGTCAATGATGTGATTGGCGTCCGCTGTTACACCGCCAGCGCTGCCGACATTGGCCGCCACGCTCTCGAAGATGGGCAGATCGGTCTCCGCGAGCGCGTAGGCGCCGGGGAGAAGCTCGGCGAACGTGAAACTGCCGTCGGAACCTGCGATCGCAGTGCGCTGTTCGGCGCGCCCATTGTAGCTGTTGCCGCTCAGCGTCACGGTCGGTCCCGCCAGCGGGGGTTCGCCTGGATCCCACTGCCCGTTGCGGTTGCGGTCGAAGTAGACAGCGCCGCTGAGGGTTGCATAGCGGGCGTCGCCGAATTCCACCACAGCCGCGGTCCCCGGCGCAGGCAGCGTGACATCGACGAAGTCTCGCGTCGTGCTGAAGTAGCCTTCCGGGTTCGTCTCGACCACCCGATAATTGCCGGGCAGGAGGGCCGGGAAGGCGAAGGAGCCGTCTTCGCCGGTGACGGCGCTCGCGCCCGCCAGTTGTCCGAGGTAATTCGTCCCCCGCACATCGATCGCAACGCCTGGCAGGCCGACGTTGTCGCCGCGCACGCCGTCCAGATCGACATCGTCGAAGACGACGCCTGTCACCGCCACATACTGAGCGTCGCCGAAATCGGCGTCGTAGCGCTGGCCGGGGATCGCGGCGACGACCGCTGACGTGTTGGGGCTGGTGCTGAAGTAGCCAGGCGGATCGACCTCGGTCACCGTGTAGTTGCCAGGGAGCAGATCAGTCCACAGGTACGAGCCATCGCTGACGGAGACGGCCGCGGCAGTCACAGGTTGCCCGCGGTAGGTGGCGCCGCTCAGGGAGATCATCGCCCCCGCCAGGCCTGCTTCCTCCGGCTGCCGAACTCCATCCAGGTTCGCATCAACGAAGACGACCCCTCCGATCTGGATGTAAGGGGCGTCGCCGAAGTCGTTCTCCGCGTAGACCCTGCCTGGATAGATGGCCGTGACCGGAAGATCGTCCAGGGTCGTGCTGAAATAGCCGGGAGGGTTGGTTTCGTGCAGGACATAGCTGCCGGGCAGGACCTGGAGGAAGGCGAAGTCACCGTTGGCGTCGCTGGATGTGGTGAGCGCCTCGCCGCCGCCCGTCAGGGTGATGGTCACGCCTGCGAGCGCTGGCTCTCCCTCATCGCGTACGCCGTTCAGGTCGCTGTCCAGGAACACGGTCCCCATGATGTCAACCGGCTGCACATCGCCGAAGTTGTTGTCCACACTGGAAGCCTCCGCTCCCAGGACGATGTCAGCGATCGTGTTCGCGTCCACGACCACGCCGCCAGCGCTGCCCGCCTGCGCGGCGACAGAACGATAGCCCGGTAGATCGGTCTCGGTGAGGGTATAGACGCCAGGGGCGACGTTGCTGAAGCCGAACTCCCCTGACGAGTCAGTGGTCATGCTGGCGGACACCGGGGCGCCTTCGTCCGTCGTCCCCGTCAAGGTGACGGTCGCGCCGGGGATGCCCGGCTCTCCCGCATCGCGTACGCCGTTGAGGTTGTTGTCCGAGAAGACGACGCCGCAAATGCCGTGGGCGCCGGTGGAGCCGCCGAAGACCCACAGGTTGTTGACCTCGTCGGGCACGACCAGATAGCCCGCGCCGAGGGCGGGCGGGACCTGGATCGAGTTGCCGATCTCGAACACATCGAGGAGAGCGCCGTCGAGCAGGCTGAAGGCCTGCAGGCGGATAGAGGCTGAGGAACGATAAAGCACACCATTGGCAGCCGCCTGCCACCACCAGCCCCCGTCGGCGCCGTCGTCGGAATAGGCATAGCGCGCGATCTGCGCGCCGTCGGCTGCGCGCACGATGGCCAGGTCTTTATGGCTGCTGTCGCCTGGGGCGGAAAGCCACAGATAGAGGTTGCCGTTGTAGGCGAGGACCGACGAAGCGAGGCGATAGTCGGGGGCGACCGGGCGATACGTCCAGGTCGCCGCGCCGGTCGCTGCGTCGAACGCGCGCAGCTCCTCGCGCTCGCCCGCAGCGTCATTGAAGTAATAGGCGACGATCACCTGCCCCGCCTGCACGGTGAGGTAGCCGTCGAAGTTGGCAAGGGCGTAATCGGCTCCCAGGGGATGGTCGGCGCGCCAGAGTTGCGCGCCGGTGGCGAGGTCGAGGGCGAACAGGCCCTGGTCGCGCGTGCCGACGTACACCACGCCGTCTACGACCACAGGGTCGGAGACGCTGCTGTAACCATCGATAGCGGCCAGATCGTTGCGCCACACTTCCGCGCCCGTGGCGGCGTCGAGGGCGAAGACCGACAAGACATGAGGTTGATAGGTGGGATCAGCGGCGTCTGGCCGGAACGCCTCGACCGTGACGATCACCTTGCCGTCGACCACGGCGGGCGAGTAGACCTGCGGCCACATGTCGGGATCGGCGACGCTCGTCGCCCAGACGACCGCGCCGGTGGCGGCGTCGAGGGCGAAGACATCGCCAGCCCAGTTGCCGACATAGACGCGTCCGTCCGCGACCGCTGGCGAGGAAAGCTCGTTGTCGGTGGACAGGGTGCGCGTCCAGAGGATGGTCTGTCGTTCAAGGTCGAGGGCATAGAAGGCGTCGTAGCCTCCCACGTACGCGACGCCGTCCACGATCGCCGGGCTGTTGAGCGCCCAGCCGGCCTCGTTGGTGAGCTGCCAGGCCACGGAAAGCGGCGGCGCCAGACGTTGCTCGCTCGCGCTATAGAAGGTGCGGGCCGCGCTGCCGCCCAGCATCGGCCAGTCGCCGGTCGGCTGATTGCCGCCGCCGCTGCCGCAGGCTGCTGTCGCAGAGGTTGTGATCAGCTCTTGGGCTGGCGCGGCGAGGAGCGCAAGCTCACGCGGAGGCGAGGGCGCATTGATCGGACGCAGGTCGGCGGTCAGCAGGCCGGCTTGCGGATGGGGGAGCACGCGCGCGCGGAGCCATTGTCCGACCGCGGGCGGGGTTGCCTGCGTGCGCGCAGGGGAACGCAGGCGCAGATGGGCAGCCAACGCGACCTTCCAGGTCGCGCCGTCGGCGGCCTGGAGGATGATGTGCTCCTTGTCTACGGCGACCACTTGTCCCACGAGCGTCGTCGGCCGGTCGATCGCGTCGGTCGAGCGAGCCGCGGCGGCGGGCAGCGATCCAGCCAGGATCAAGAGGGACAGGGCCAGCAAGCTGGCCAGCCAATGAATGCGCTGGGAGGGGGTCATCTCGCAATCTCCTCTACACCGATGAGCGCGCGCCAGAAGGCGCAGGAATCCTACAGGCGCTTGTACGCAAGACGATTCGCGCTGGCTCAGGTGAGGCGCAGCCGATCAGCTTACGCGGCGCGAATCGCAAGCGCGCACTGTCACTATCGAGCTAAAGGAGAGCAGGTGCAATGGGACAAAGGGGGATAACGACTTTTGGTGGTTACCGAGAGGACTGAAGCAGCCCTGACGTGAGGTTTACATAACCATGGAGAGCCGCAGATGTGTGCGTTTCTTGTCTCAGCTTGCGGCTTAGAGTTCTATCCGAGAAACGGTTCTGGCTGGTCTCCTGACCAGCCAGCGGCACGGTCAGGAGACCGCGCCGAAACTTTTCGGCTAGGTTCTTAACGTTCTGCTGGTCGGATGGTGGACGCCCAACGGCGGCACCAGGCCAGCGCTGGGGTGGGATCGTCGAATGCCTGATCGGCGAAGCGTTCGAGCACGGGCGTCAACAGGGCGCGCGCGGCGGGGTTGCCCTGGGTGCGTTGCTCCAGCCAGGGCCAACGCGCTTGAGGGGGTTGGCGCAGAAGATCGCGGCAGGCGTCCTCGAAGAGGCGCGCCATCCAACGGTATCCCCACAACAGCACGCGGCCGTTAGGCGCCAGGTGCTGGATCGCCAGATCGCGCAGGAAGTTGACATAAGGCAAGCGCGTGGCGCTCAGATCCTCCCAGGTATCGAGGAAGATCGTGTCATACGCGGTCTCGGGCGCGCGCGCGAGGAAGCGCTCTACGTCGGCGATGATCAGGCGCAGCGGGCGCGCGCAGAGCGTCTGCGCCAGCGCGGGCGCGATCTGGGGCCAGACGATGTCGGCGATGGCCCGGCTGCATTCGACGATGGTCAGCGATCGCGCGCGAGGGGCTACGTATTGAGGATACAACCCCAGGCCCAGCCCTCCGATCAAGATATTGCCCCGCGAGGCCTGGGCGTTGTTGTACATCATCAGCCGTTCCTGGGGGGTGTCCGACATCCAGAGCAAGCCGGAAGGATCATAGAGGCCGCGACAATCGAGAGGATACGGCAATTGGATGGTGCGCTCCGCTATCGGCGCGCGTTCCAGCACTTCGCGACGGACGCTGTAGCCATTGGGATAGTATCCGGGTTGGATCTGGATGAAGGGGATATCCAACCAGGCCCAGGTTGGCTCAGTGTCGTCGAAATCGGGGTCGAATGGTTGCACGCTTCGGCAGCCTCGCGACGGAGCTGTGACAGCTCGTCAGCCATTATTATAGCCCAGGGCTGAGGCTTCGCCAACCTGATTCAAAACTTGATCTATGCCTGGTCGCTGTTGGGGCAGCCAAAGCGGCGTTGCTCGTTAATGTCGTTCGAGATGCTTGCTTGAACGCAGGGAGAGTGCTATAGTAGCGCTGAGGACCTGGTTCACGGGATGCAACTGCTGTTTGAGACGTTGCATCGGCTATGGCGTTGGGCAGCCTGGGCGGCGTACGATGTGTTGCACGTGCGTCAGTTGGTAGAGTTGAAGTGGCAGTATCTGGTGGAAGCGGTGGAGCCATATGGAGTTGAGTACGCGGGAGAATGGTGAGCCACAGTGAGCGCTCAGGATATTCGCTGGTTGCAACGCTTTAAGCACTTCCAAAGCGCCTTGCTGCGCCTGGAGGAGGCTGTCGATCTTGCCCAAGAGCGTTCACTTTCACCGATCGAGCAGCAAGGTCTCATCCAGGCTTTTGAATTTACACATGAGCTGGCCTGGAACACGCTGAAGGATTTCCTCGAATACCTCGGCGTCCAGCCATTGTATGGCTCCAGGGATTCGACGCGCGAGGCCTTCAAGCGTGGTCTGCTGGAAGACGGTGAGACATGGATGGACATGATTCGTGATCGCAATCTGACGTCTCATACGTACAATGAAGAAATTGCCAATAGTATCGTCGCGTCCATCCTGAGGAGATATTACAACCAGTTTCGTGTCCTGCAACAAAAGTTGGCGGAAGAGGCGAAACGGTTAGGTGTGTGATGAAGTATGGTTTGACCCCTTCCGTCGTGGAACGCATCTGCAGTGTGCTGGCGCGTTATCCACAGGTGGAAAAAGCGATCCTGTACGGTTCGCGCGCCAAAGGCAATTACAAGCGTGGCTCAGATATCGATCTGACCCTGGTGGGGGGCGCCGATCTCGATTTTTCGACGCTGACCAGGATCATGAACGACCTCGACGATCTGTTGTTGCCCTATACGGTCGACCTGTCCCTCTTCAGCTCTATCAGTGATCCGGACGTGTTGGAACATATCCGGCGTATAGGCGTCATATTTTATGAGAAGGCGCTCGAGCCTGCCATGCCTGACGCCCCATGAATCCCCGTGGTTGTGGCATCGACCGCCTGCAAGCTCTGTGATCTCAGGAGGGATGCCATGAGACCCCAAACACTCGTCCTGTCCGCGATCGTCTTGATCATCTTGGGGGCGGTCCTGGCCTCCACAGCCATTGCTGCGCCTCCTGCGGCGGCGTGTCCGCGTGGGCCAGGCACGGACGCCAGTTGTCCGATCCGTGTGCAGTTTGCGGCTGGCACTTATGGCACAACCGTACATGGACGTCTGACGCTCGCTCCCGATCATCGTTACTACGTCGTCCGCGCGCGCGCGGGCCAGCGCATGATCCTGTCCTTCGTGGGTGCGGGGGCCATGCGTGGGGGAGTCAGCTTTCCTGATGGCAGCGGCGATGGCCCCTTCAACGGCGAGGGCGATGTGATCATCCTGCCGGCGACAGGCGACTACATCGTCTATGTCGGGCAGAACACGATGGCTGGCCCGATCTGGACGGGCCGATTCTCGCTGAGCATCCTGATCCGCTGAGGCGTCTCGGCCCTCGCTACACGGCGTGGAGACTCCGCCACGCCAGCGCGATCCCCCAGGAGGCGAGGAGCCGCCGAAGATTGGCTGGCCCCTCGCCCCTTACACTGGATTTCCCCATTCATGGCGGCGCACTTGGCGTACCCATGACGTACTATCCTGCATATCTTCGCGGTCACGCCACATGCCGATGAATGGCTCATCTGCAAGTTTCGTTCGTTTGGCTGGAGAAGTGGGGGATTTGAGCAAGTAACGCGACTTGAGGAAAGCCAAGAAGTCCATGATCTGTTGCTGTGCCTCCGGTGGTAAGGAGCCGATCTCGCGAGCAAGGTTTGTCATCTTCATTACTCTCACCTCAAGAAGCGCCTCGTATAGAGAGGAACCGCCTCAAGTAGCTGCTTTGAGGCGATTATACCTTACTGGGGGAGCTGAGGCAATCATCAAAGTCCTGTCCTTCGTGGGTGCAGGGGCCATGCGTGGGGGCAGCTTTCCTGATGGCAGCGGCGATGGCCCCTTCAACGGCGAGGCGGGCGCGATACACAGCTCTCACTCCAACCCATCATCTTTTTTTGTTATCCGAGCTACTGTGATCATAACCTCCTCCGTTCGAAAGCGGGAGAGTACACAACTTAATCGCTTTCTCGGCTGCCTGCTGGCTGTCAAAGCAGAGGTCCCCTTAAAGGACCCCCTCTGGCTTGGACTATTGGGCGCGGATCAGCGTGCTCTCTGCGCACTGGAGCTACTCTAGCGGCGTCCCAACCTCTGGCTCAGATTCTACTCCAAAAGCGCGGGACTTGCCATCCAGTTCACGGGGGCTTTGAATTTGACGTTCGTTTCGTGACAGAGATGCCATCAGGCGCGCAAAGGCGGCGGCAAGGCGCCCCTCCTGCGACGCCCCTCGCCGCCGCCCGCACGGCCCTGTTGTTCCGAGAGGAGCCTATTGTCCCGTCATGCCTCCGGCGCCACCGCCGTCAGGGTCAGCTCGTCGCCAGCCGCATCGATCACGACCAGGTCCCCCTCGCGCACCGCGCCCTGCAACACCTGCAGCGCCAGCGGATCCTGGATGCGCCGCTGCAGCACCCGCTTCAACGGCCGCGCGCCGTAGACCGGGTCGTATCCCTCGCGGATCAGCAGCTCCTTGGCCGCATCGGTCACCTGGATCTCGATCTTGCGCTCGGCCAGCAGGCGGCGCAGCCGCTTCAGTTGGATCTCGATGATCTGCTTCAGATCCTCGCGCTCCAGCGGATGGAAGATCACGATCTCGTCGATGCGGTTCAGGAACTCAGGACGGAAGGCCGCGCGCAGGGCTTCCATCACGGCGCGCCGCGCCGCCTCTTCGCGGTCCGGCCCGCGCCCATTGAGCCACACGCTGCTGCCCAGGTTGCTCGTCATGATCACGAGCGTATTCTTGAAGTCGACCGTCCGCCCCTGGCCGTCCGTCAACCGCCCATCATCCAGCACCTGCAACAGGACGTTGAACACCTCCAGGTGGGCCTTCTCGATCTCATCGAACAGCACCACGCTGTACGGCCGCCGCCGCACCGCCTCGGTGAGCTGTCCACCCTCCTCGTAGCCGACGTACCCCGGCGGCGCGCCGATCAGCCTCGCCACGGTGTGCCGCTCCTGGTACTCGCTCATGTCGATGCGCACCATGGCGCGCTCGTCGTCGAACAGGAACTCCGCCAGCGCGCGCGCCAGCTCCGTCTTGCCGACCCCCGTCGGCCCCAGGAAGATGAAGGAGCCAATGGGGCGATTCGGATCCTGCAGACCCGCCCGCGCACGCCGCACCGCCGCCGCGACCGCCTTGATCGCCTCGTCTTGCCCGACGACACGCTCGTGTAGCCGCTCTTCCATGTGGATCAGTTTCTCGACCTCCCCCTCCAACAGCCGAGAGACCGGGATGCCCGTCCACTTGGCGATGATGGCGGCGATCTCCTCGGCGCCGACCTCCTCCTTGAGGAGCGCGCCGTCTTGCTGCAGAGACCGTAACCGCTGCTCGGCCTCCCCCAGCTCCTGTTCGAGTTGCCGCAACTTGCCGTAGCGCAGCTCGGCCACTTTCTGCAGGTCATACTGCCGTTCGGCCTGTTCGATCTCGACGCGGACCTGGTCGATCTGCGTCTTGATCTCCTGCACCCGCTGGATCGCGCTCTTTTCCGCCTCCCAACGCCGGGTCAGCTCAGCGCTGCGCGCGTGCAGCTCTTGCAGCTCCTGCTCCAGTCGCTGCAGGCGCTCCTGGCTGGCCTTGTCCTTCTCTTTCTTCAGCGCCTCGCGCTCGATCTCGAGCTGCATGATCTCACGATCGACCTCATCAAGCTCCGCTGGCTTGGAATCGATCTGCATGCGCAACGCGGCCGCCGCCTCGTCGACCAGGTCGATAGCCTTGTCGGGCAGGAAACGGTCGGCGATGTAGCGATGCGACAGGGTCGCCGCTGCGATCACCGCGCTATCCGTGATGCGCACGCCGTGATGCACCTCGTACCGTTCCTTGAGGCCACGCAGGATGCTGATCGTGTCTTCCACGCTCGGCTCGCCGACAAAGACGGGCTGGAAACGCCGCTCCAACGCCGCATCCTTCTCGATGTGCTTGCGATACTCGTCGAGCGTGGTCGCGCCGATCGCGTGCAACTCGCCGCGCGCGAGCATCGGCTTGAGCATGTTCGACGCATCCACTGCGCCTTCGGCCGCGCCCGCGCCCACCAGGGTGTGCATCTCGTCGATGAACAGGATGATCTGACCCTCGGCCGCCTGGATCTCCTTGAGGACCGCCTTCAGCCGCTCTTCGAACTCGCCGCGATATTTGGCGCCCGCCACCAGCGCGCCCAGATCGAGCGCCACGATGCGCTTGTCCTTGAGGCCCGCCGGCACGTCGCCGCGCACCACGCGCTGCGCCAGCCCTTCGACGATGGCCGTCTTGCCGACCCCCGGCTCGCCGATGAGGACGGGGTTGTTCTTGGTGCGCCGGCTCAGGATCTGGATCACGCGGCGGATCTCGTCGTCGCGGCCGATCACCGGGTCGAGCTGCCCCTTGCGCGCCGCTTCGGTGAGATCGCGCCCGTACTTGGCCAGCGCCTCATATTGCGCCTCCGGCGTGGGGCTGGTCACGCGCTGCGAGCCGCGCACCGCGGCCAATCCCTGCATGATCGCGTTGTAGTCGATGCCATGGCGCGCCAGCAGCTCGCGCACGGCCCCCGCCTTGGGTTGCGCCATCGCCATCAGCAGATGCTCGGTCGACGTGTATTCGTCGCGCATCGCCTTGGCGATCTCTTCGGCCTCCTCCAGGATGTCGGCCAGCTCGCGGCTGACACTGATCTGCAGCCCGGCCCCCGTCGCGCGCGGCTTGGCGGCCAGCGCCTGTTGGATGCTCGCCAACACCGCGCGCGCGTCGACGCCCATCCGCTCCAACAGCGAAGGGACGACCCCCCCCTCTTGCTCGATCAAGGCTTTCAACAGATGTTCAGGTTCGATCTGCGGATGACGATATTCGTGCGCCAAATCTTGGGCCGCCTGGACGGCCTCTTGGGCTTTCTGTGTAAAGCGATCAAAACGCATCGTTTTCCTCCCACTTTGCTCCACGGCCTTTGCAGAGCCGCAGAGCCATATTCGCTCACGTATGTGCTTCCTTAATGTAAGCGTAAAGCATAAGAGCGGACTATGAACAGCGTTAGTCAAGCGTAAGAGCTGGTCGCCGAATGGCTTGCGTCCACGATCGTGTTCCCGTTTTGAGGCGGACGCTGAGGGGGCTGCAGGCAGCGCGTTGTCTATTTGACGCCTCTTAGCGCGCAAGGGTATAATAAGGCGCTAAGCGGGGGCGCAGGTTCTACCCCGCCTTTATTTGTCATCTTTCGGTCAGGGAGTTGGCTGGCCGCATTCCGTGCTGTTGAAGGAGACACTACGATGCCGAAACGAACATGGCAGCCCAAAGTTCGCCGTCGCCTGCGGGTCCACGGGTTCCGCCAGCGCATGTCCACCGCCGATGGCCGTCGGGTATTGAAGGCGCGCCGGCTGAAAGGGCGCCATCGTTTGACGGTGCGGTTGTCGCTGCGCAAGCGCACCTATGTGTAAGAGTCGGTGAAGCGTCGGTACCGGCTGTGCGATCGCGAGCGTTTTTGGCAGGTTCGAAGGGAGGGGCGTTCTTGGTCCACTTCGTTGGTAGTTCTTTGCGCCTTGCCCAATCAATTGCCCCATAGTCGCTTCGGGATCGCGGCCAGCCGCAGGATCGGTTCAGCCGTGCAACGCAATCGCGTCAAGCGCCTCCTGCGTGAGGCGCTCCGTCTGATGTTGCCGTATATCGCGCCCGGGTGGGATCTGGTATGGGTCGCGCGTCCCCCGATCGCCCAGGCCAGCTATCATGAGGTGGCAGCCGCCTGCGCCCGCCTGCTTCGGCGGGCGCAACTCATGGCGACGCAAGACCCGACTTCATCATCGTCGGCCGCGCCGTTCGCGGCGGGGGACCTGGCATGAAGGCAGTTGCTTTACAGTTGATTCGCTTTTACCAGCGCTTCATCTCTCCTGCTTTCCCTCCCAGTTGCCGGTTCGCGCCGACTTGTTCGCAATACAGTTACGAGGCGATCAACCGTTACGGCCTGCGTCGTGGGATCTGGCTCAGCCTGCGACGTCTGGCGCGCTGCCATCCCTTTCACCCAGGGGGCTACGATCCGGTCCCCTGATCGGAAAGCCAGCGCGCCGTTCGCCGCCTGGCAGAGCATTTTGTAGTAGACAGGGAGTTCTATGCGATTATCTTCTAAGCCGATATTGAGAAGCCGCTGGCTGATCGCCCTCGCGCTGTTGGCCGTGGTTGCCCTCCTCACAGGGTGCGGCGTCCCCATGGGCGAGATCGATCCCAACGCGCCGCCGCAAGGCCTCTGGGAGTCGCTCGTCGTCTTCCCGTTGACGGACGCCCTCATCTTCCTCAATGAGATCATCAGCAAGCTGGGCATCCCTTACAGCTACGGCTTCGCCATCGTCCTCTTCACGATCATCATCAAGATCGTCACCCTGCCGCTCACCTTCTCGCAGATGCGGTCGATGAAGGCAACCCAGGAGCTGCAACCCAAGCTCCAGGAGCTGCAGAAGAAGTACGGCAAAGACCGCGAACGGCTGGCGCAGGCGCAGATGGAGCTGTACAAAGAGGCCGGCGTCAATCCGCTTGGCGGCTGCTTGCCTCTCTTAATCCAGATGCCGATCCTCTTCGGCCTGTATGCCGCGCTGTATCGGCTGGCCGGCCTGAAACTGTTAACCCACCAGGCGTTCTTCTTCATCCCTGATCTCTCTCGCCCGACCCCGACCGAGGGGGTGAGCTGGATTGGCGAGTACATCAGCCAGGGACAGTATGGCGTCCTGCTCGCTTATCTGGTCTTGCCGGTGGTCTTCCTGATCTCGCAGATCGTCATGCAGAAGATGTCGCAGACGACGCCGACCAGTAACGACCCACAGCAGGCATTCATGTCCCAGATGATGATGTTCATGCCGATCATGTTCGCTTACTTCACGCTGACCCTGCCGTCGGGCCTGAGCCTCTATTGGGTGACCTCTAATATCTTGCAGATCGTGCAGCAATATTTCATTACCGGCTGGGGCGGCCTCAAATTGCCGAAGCTCTCTCTGGCCAACCCCAATGGCGCAGCAGAGACTCCGTCCGCCAGCGCGGCGCCTGCCCGCGTCGCGGCCGAGGCGGCCGCCGATGCTGCCCCCGCCGAGGAAGTCGATCAACCTGCCAGCGGCGCCGCGCGCGCGTCCCGGCGCAGCCGCCGTAGAAGGAAATAGGAGATGCCTTCAGAGGAAAGCGATCAGATTTTTCGAGGCAAGAACGTCGAAGCGGCGATCGCGGCTGGCCTGGCCGCCTTGGGGCTGCGCCGCGATCAAGTTGAGGTCGAGGTCCTGCATCCGGGCAGCCGCGGCTTGCTGGGGATTGGCGCCGAGGACGCGCGGGTGCGTCTGACGGTGGTTCGTCCCCCTTCCTCCCCCAAGCCACCTCGCCATGCGGCGCGCACGGCCCAGCCCGTTCAGGCGGCCGAATCGTCCCCTGCAGTTTCTGGCGCAGCGTCGGCCCCGACAGCGGAGATTATGCCCCCCGCGCCCACACCGATTGTATCTCCGCAGTCGGCTCCTGCTCCTGCAAAGCCATCGGACGCTGATCAGGAGTTAATGAAGGAAGCGGCCGATCTCTTGCAAGGGCTTCTGGCCTGCATGGACATTCGCGCCCAGGTGCGCGCCTATCGCAAAGAACGGACGGACGAGGGAGAGGAGGAGGCCCTCGTCCTGAACGTGGAAGGGGATGACCTGGGCATCCTGATCGGCCGTCGCGGGGAGACGCTCGCAGCGTTGCAGTATCTGGTGCGCCTGATGGTCAACCACCGCTTCCATCGCTGGGTGAACATCGTCGTCGACATCCAGGAATACAAGGAACGTCGCGCCCAGCAGTTGCGGCAGCTCGCGCAGCGGATGGCGCAGCGCGTGATGCAGACTGGCAGGCCCGTTGCGCTGGAAGCCATGCCGGCCCGCGAGCGGCGCATCGTTCACATGACCCTGCGCGATCACCCCGCCGTGACAACGGTGAGCGTCGGCGAGGGCGAGCAGCGCAAGGTCACGATCCGGCCGCGCTGATGTCGGCAGCCCTGTCTCCTCTGCGTCGTCAGCAGATCATCACGATCTTGACCGCCGCCTTGCAGGCGGTCAATCCCGCCGAAGCGGTGCGCTGCCATGTGCAGCGCACGGGCGACCATCTGCTGGTTGCTGAACGCGCGTACGACCTGGGCGCGTTTCGCCGCGTGTTCATCGTGGGAGTCGGCAAAGCCGCCGCGCCGATGGCGGCGGCGGCTGCCGAGATCGTGGCGGACCGCCTGACGGGCGGCGCGATCGTGGTGAAGTATGGACACGCTGCCTCTGCTGAGGAGTGGTCGGTGCAGGTGGGCGCGACCCCTCCGGCGCGCAGGGCGTCCCAGGCATTGACGTTGCCTCCCGCGATCGAGGTGATCGAAGCGGGCCATCCGGTCCCCGATGCGGCCGGTCTGGCGGGCGCCCGACGTCTGCAAGCCCTTCTGTCCGAACTTACGACCAACGATCTCGTCTTATGCCTGATCTCGGGCGGCGGCTCGGCCCTCCTGCCTGCTCCTGCCCCCGGCATCACGCTGGAGGACAAGCAAGCCCTCACCGGACTGCTTCTGCGCGCGGGCGCCACGATCAACGAGTTGAACGCGGTGCGCAAGCATTGCTCCACTCTCAAGGGGGGACAGTTGGCTCGCCTGGCCGCGCCAGCGACCCTCATCGCCCTGCTCCTTTCTGACGTCGTGGGCAGCCCTCTGGACGTGATCGCCTCTGGACAGACTGTCCCGGACCCAACCACCTTCGCGGACGCTTACGCCGTGTTGGAGCGCTATCATCTTCTCGATCAGGCGCCGCCTTCGATCCTGGCCCGGCTGCGTGCGGGCATGGCCGGCGCGATCCCAGAGACCCCTAAAGCCGATGATCCCTGTTTTGAGCGTGTGCAGACGGTCATCGTGGGCGACAACCGCATCGCGGCGCTGGCGGCGGCCGCGCGCGCGCGGGAGCTGGGCTTCGCGACGCAGGTGCTCACGACGTTCGTCGAGGGAGAAGCTCGCACGGTCGCCCTCCTGTGCGCGGCCTTGCTCAAAGAGGAAGCGTACTACAACGCGCCGCTGGCGCGTCCGGCCTGCTGGATTCTAGGGGGGGAGACGACGGTGACCGTGACCGGCGCCGGCAAGGGAGG
>FWPV01004138.1_pt1 | contig 21798 bp, 26 predicted proteins | sample 2228371 | NCBI WGS metagenome assembly FWPV01 (sample SAMEA103939776, study PRJEB20133) | metagenome | reverse complement strand
ATGCTCTATAGAAACCTCCAGGAGGTCCATCAGGAGCTGAAAGAGGCTCAGACCTTCCTAGTTCATCAGGAGAAGATGGCCGCCTTGGGAGAACTCTCGACTTCTATTGCCCACGAGATCAGAAATCCTCTGGTCTCCATTGGAGGATTTGCCCGGCGCCTCGACCGAGCCCTTCCAGCCAATGCCCAGGAGAAGCGTTATTCCCAAACGATCATCAAAGAAGTGGGAAGGCTTGAACATATTCTCAATCATATCCTCACCTATACCCGCGAAGAAGCGATTGCCATGAAAGACCTGGACCTGCGTGAAGTGATGGAGGAGAGTCTTTCCATGATCGCAGAGATGTTGAAAAAGGGAGGCATTCACCTGACCAGAGAATATGACGATCAGCTCCCACTCGTTCAAGGGGATTACTACCAACTGAAACAGGCTTTTTTCAATCTCATTAGCAATGCCTGTGAGTCGATGAACGGCAATGGGCGGTTATCCATCCGGATCCATCCCTTCGATCGAAATGGGTCCTCTTTCGTCAGATTAGAGGTTGAAGATACGGGGAAAGGAATCGATCCTGAAGCGCTTCACCATATCTTCAATCCCTTCTATACGACCAAAGATAACCGATTGGGACTGGGCTTGCCCATCATCCATCGAGTGGTCACCACCCATCAGGGTCAGATCGAAGTCAATAATTACCCCGGCAAAGGGGTGACATTCATCCTGACCTTTCCAGCCCGAGAGGAGAAATCGCGATGAAAAGAATTCTGGTCGTCGATGACGAAGAAAGCATCCGGCTCCTCTACAAAGAGGAATTAGAGGAAGAAGGATTTATCGTGGAGGTGGCGAAGAATGGTCTGGAGGCGATCGAACAGCTTCCCTTGTTCAAACCAGACCTCATCACCCTCGACATCAAGATGCCAGGGCTAAACGGAATTGAGACGCTCAAGCGGATCCGGGAAACGGAGAGACAACTCCCCATCGTCATGTGCTCGGCCTACGGGGAGTATAAACAGGATCTCACCACTTGGGCCTCTGATGCCTATGTGGTCAAGTGTGCGGACCTGACTGAATTGAAGAATACGATCCGGAGACTGTTAAGGCTTCTATGAAGGTGAGAAAAGCAGTCATCCCAGCAGCGGGTTTCGGAACCCGGTTTCTTCCCGCCACAAAGGTGGTGCCCAAAGAGCTGCTCCCCATTGTGGATAAGCCGACCATCCAGTATATTATGGAAGAGGTGGCTTCTGCCGGCATTGAAGAGGTGATCCTCATCACAGGACGAGAGAAGGGTTCGATCGAAGACCATTTTGATACGTCAACGGAGCTGGAAAACCATCTCAGAAAAAAAGGGAGAAAGGATCTTCTCAAGGTCGTCCAGGAGATCTCTGAGATGGTGACTCTGGTTTCCGTCAGGCAGAAAGAACCTCTGGGTCTTGGCCACGCGATCCTCTGCGCTAAAAAAGTCGTGGGCAAAGAGCCCTTTGCCGTGCTATTAGGGGACGACCTGATCGATTCAAGGATTCCCTGTATTCGCCAGATGATGAATGTTTATCAAGAAATGGAGGGAGGGCTTCTGGCCATTCAGAAGGTTCCAAAACGGGAGACACACCTTTATGGAATTATTAAAGGGAAAAGAATCAGGGATCGGGTGTATGCCGTCGAAGAGATGGTGGAAAAGCCGGAGAGGGGAAAGGCACCTTCAAACCTTGCCATCATCGGAAGATATATCCTCCCTTACCAGATTTTTGATATTTTAGAGAAAGTTCAGCCAGACCAGAGGGGAGAGATCCAACTGACAGATGGTTTAAGAGAGCTCCGTCAAGTGATGCCTATCTACGGGTATGAATTTGTTGGGGATCGATATGATGCAGGAGATAAGTTTGGTTATCTCCAAGCAAATCTCTCCTTCGGTCTGAGGCATCCAGAGGTTGGCACAAAACTGAAAAAATATTTAAAGACATTATCCTCATTTTGTTGACTGTTCATAGTTTAAGTTTTATTGGTTCATTGTAAAATGCGACTAAAACATAGTCGCATTTTCCGGGGCAGTAGCTCAGCTGGGAGAGCGCCAGAATCGCACTCTGGAGGTCGGCGGTTCGATCCCGCTCTGCTCCACCAAGAAAGAAAAGGGTTGACCGAAAAGGTTGACCCTTTCTCCTTTTGAGCTGGGACCATTTTTACCGGGAAGGAACCTATTGCATCCATGAGAATTCGTACACCCGGAAGGGTTCGAGAAAAGATCTGGTTTCTGGGCCGACAGGAAACAGGAGTTTATCTTTTGGAGGGAAGAGATGAATCGATGATTGTGAGCGGCGGGATGAGCTATATCGTTCCGGACCTTCTTCAACAGATAAAGGCATTTGGCATTGATGAGGGAAGGATCACAAAGATGCTCATCCTTCATTCCCATTTCGATCATGTGGGGATCATTCCTTTCTTCAAACGTCGCCACCCGGAGATCGAGGTGTATGGTTCCCAGCGGGCCTGGGAGATCCTCCAGATGGAGAAGGCGATCATCACGATTAATGAGTTCAGTCGAAATGTTGCCAAGAGGATGGGAAGGGAAGGGGTCTATTCGAATTATGATCTGGAGTGGAGGGAAGATGTCTCTGGCACGGTCGTCCGCGATGGGGATCGGATTGATCTGGGAGATTTGGAGGTTTTCATCCTTGAGATTCCCGGCCATTCTTCATGCTGTATTGCGGCTTATCTCCCGGAGTTGAAAGCTCTCTTTCCTACGGATGGGGGAGGCATTCCCTTTGATGAGACGATCATCACTTCGGGCAATTCGAATTTCACCCAATACCAGCAGAGCCTCGAGCGGTTAAGGTCTCTTGAAGTAGATTACTATTGCGCCGACCATTATGGATATGTCACCGGCGAGGAGGCCAGACAATTTACTCCAAGAGCCATCGAAATGGCGAAAAAGAGACGCGTCGAAATGGAAGAAGCCTACCGGAGCACCCGAGATATCGATGCGGCTGCAAAAAAATTGATTGCTTCCTTTTACCAGGAGAGCCCTGATTATTTCCTTTCACCAGAGATCTTTCTCGATGTCTATCGTCAAATGGTCCGTCACATTGCCAGCGTGATGGAAAAGAACCATTGAGACCCCTCACAGGTGGATGGCCTGACATCGTGAGAAGTATCTCTTTCCAGAGATTCATCGTTCCTTAAATTTCATGTGAGGAGTCACGGAAGATGACCTGTCGCCTCGAAAAGGATTTAATTGATCAAACCATTGCTTTTCATGGCCATCGATGTCCTGGATTGATTATCGGCATCCGGGCAGCTGAGTTTGCCCTCCAGCGATTAGGGGAGGTCAAGGGAAAAGATCTTGTTGCCGTCGTGGAGACAGACATGTGCGGGGTGGATGCGATTCAGTTTCTGACCGGCTGCACCTTTGGGAAAGGGAATTTGATCCATAAAGATTTCGGAAAACTGGCTTTCAACTTTTATGACAGAGATCAAAATATCCACTTTCGCCTTCTTTTCCGAACAGACCTGGCAGAGGATCTCGTAAGGGAGATTCGGAGTTTGATGAAAAAGGCAGAGGAAGGAAAGGCGAACGAGGAAGAAAAGAGTCGCCTGCGAAAATTGAGAGCGGAGCTGGAAGAGCAGTATCTGAACGCCGATCTCGAAGAGATGTTCAGGGTGACGGAAGCCGTTCTGCCCCCGCCGAGGCCTGCAAAAATTTTACAAAGCCTGAAGTGTGAGACCTGTGGCGAGATGACCATGGAATCGAGGACCCGCAGGTTCGACGGAAAAGTCCTCTGTTTGCCCTGTTTTGAAGCGGTTGAACAGAAGATCTGAATGTCTCTCTTCCCAGATGGAAAAATTGGTCGAAAATCTGCATCAACACGTGGAGTATCTCTCCGTCACCATTGGAGAGCGACACCTCTGGCGGGAAGAGGCACTCGCACGGAGTGCTGATTACATTGAATCCGTCCTGGCCTCCTCCGGGTATCCTGTTCAGCGTCAGATCTATTCCTGTTACGGAAAGAGGGTTTCAAACCTGATTGCGGAGAAGGCTGGAGCGGAAAAAGAATCGATCGTCATCGGTGCTCACTATGATACTGTTCCGGGAACCCCTGGTGCTGATGATAATGCTTCTGGAGTAGCGGGCCTGTTAGAACTGGCGAGGCTCCAGCGGCATCTTCCGAGCCGAAAGACGATTCTCTTGGTTGCCTTTGCCAATGAGGAACCTCCTTGTTTCGGTTTCTCCAGTATGGGCAGCATGGTCTTTGCGAAATCTCTCAAAGAGATTGGAAAGCCTGTGGAGGTGATGGTGTCACTCGAGATGATCGGATACTTTCGATCTGAACCTATCCAGAGCTATCCCCTTCCCGTCATGCACCTTTTTTATCCCAAGACCGGGGATTTCATCGGAATCGTAGGAAATTTTCGTTCCTCCCGGTACGTCTCCTTTTTTAAAAAAGGAATGAAACGACATTCCTCCATGCACACCCGGTCTTTGACCGCTCCTGAGTTTTTCGGAGGAATCCATCTTTCGGATCATTATTCCTTCTGGCGCCATGGATATCGGGCTGTTATGGTGACCGACACCTCTTTCTTCAGGAATCCCAATTATCATCAGGAGACGGACACGATCGACACCCTCGATTTTGAGAGGATGGCAGAGGTGGTGAAGGGGGTTCATTTCACACTGCGGGAAATATGAATGAGGAGAAGCGATGGAAAAGGAGATGAAACTACCTAAACCGAATGAAAGGGGAATGGTCTCTATTGAAGAGGTGCTTCATCAAAGGAGATCGGTCAGGGATTACAAGAAGACTTCGATGAGTTTAAAAGAGGTTTCCCAACTTCTCTGGGCAGGCTCGGGAAGGAATGCCTACCGGAGAACGGCACCCTCAGCAGGAGCCACCTATCCACTTGAAATTTACCTGATTGCAGGTGAGATCGAAGGGTTGGAGGCAGGGGTCTATCGCTATTCCATCCCGACCCACGGATTGGAAAATACCAAAGAACAGGATGTCCGGAAAGCCTTATGTCGAGCGGCTCTGGAGCAGAGGATGATCGAGCGGGCGCCCATGAGCCTCGTCATCGCAGCCGATTATCACAGGACCACCAGCCACTATGGCCAAAGGGGAGTGCGTTATGTCCATATGGAGGTAGGTCATGTGGGTCAGAATGTTTCTCTTCAAGCCATTGCCTTAAAGATGGGAACGGTCATGATCGGTGCCTTTGATGATCAACGGGTCAAAGAGATTCTCGAGATCGAGGAAGAACCTTTGTATATCATTCCCGTTGGGAAAATTTGAAATTGGGTTAAGGTAAGGACAAAGATGCCCGTTGAGTGTTTGGGCAAAGGTAAGGGTTTAAATTATTTATCCCTAACCTATTATTCACTTTTCACCAAACCGGCCTCCTCGCCATAACCTCTTCACCTTGCCGGTAAGGTTATTTTCATGGACCCGGTGGGATTCGTTCATGAAGGGTTGCCTTTCAGGCCGATGGCTTCGGCGACTTCCTGCATTCCTTTGATCGTATCATCGATCAATTCATCCAACCCGATCTGAAGCATCTCCGCTCCTTTTTCGATGACCGATCGGTCCACGCCAGCGGCAAATCGTTTATCCTTCCATTTGTTTTTGACCGATTTGACCTGAACATCAAGGACGCTCTTCGATGGACGGATTAAGGCTGTGGTCACAACGAGCCCTGTCAGTTCATCAATCGTATAGAGATACTTTTCCAGATCGGTCTCAGGCTTGATCTCAGAGCAGATTCCCCATCCGTGAGAAACAGCCGCACGGATATACTCCTCTGGCCAACCCTGTTCCCGTAGAATCTCCCCGGTCTTTTGACAGTGCTGGTCAGGGAATTTCTCATAGTCCAGATCGTGTATCAAGCCGATGATTCCCCATTTCTCTTCATCTTCCCCTCGCTTCCGTGCGAGGTATCGCATCACCCCCTCCACGGCATAGGCATGCTTTCGCAGGCTGTCACTTTCGTTGAATTGGTGAAGAAGTGCGAGAGCCTCCTGTCGTGTTGGGATCTTTTCTGCCATAGGATTTTCCTCCTCTTTTATTCATCTTTTCTACCATTTCCATTCCAGGCCGGTCAAGTCCATTTCGCATAGACCTGTCTTCCCTCTGCTTAAGGATTGAAAGAGATCTCATCAGGTCACGAAGACCTTCCTTCACGCCTCCATGTCTGAGAGGATGACATTGACAGCTTCTCACGGTTAGGTTATGCGAATTAAAAGGCATCACGATGGGAGGAGAACGATGCGGAAGATCATCGAAGGGGTCTATTTGATTCCGGGGCAGGATGAGATGATGCCTGATTCCCATACCTGTGTCATCGGTCATCCTTCGACCAAAGACCTTTCCCTTATTGATCCCGGACTTGTTGGAAAGGGAAATGATAAACTCGATTCGATTCTGAAAATGGGAATCGAATTGGAAGCCATCCAGAGGGTGATCCTGACCCATACCCATTTCGATCACATCGGAGCTCTCTTTGAGATTCAACAGAGAATCCCATGGGCCGAACTATGGATTCATCAAGCAGAAGGGGATCCCTTGGAGTCGGGAGACGAACGAACGGTCTATGGCATGGAGATGTTTCAGCAGATTTGTCAGATGCAATATCGGATCAAGGAGGGATCATTCAGATTTCGGGTTGATCGAAAATTGAAGGGAGGGGAGAAACTTGGGATCGGGGGCATGAAGTGGGAGGTCCTCCATATTCCAGGACATTCCCTTGGGAGTATCGGTCTTTATTACCCCCCTGAAAAAGTCCTCATTCCAGGCGATGTCATTTATGCGGATCATGCTATCGGACGTTTTGATCTCTTCGGCGCGGATGGAGCTGTTTTGAGAGATTCCTTGCAGAGACTTTCCGATCTCAATGTTCATATTCTTCTGCCAGGGCACAATCGGGCGGTGACCAATCTGCCTGATGGATACATCCTTGAAACGTTGAAACAGTGGGAGCCCTATCTCACCTCCCCCACCTTTTGAAACGTTTTTTGAAAGGAAAGTGACCGTCAAGGCTATTTTGAAAAGGATGGTGGTCAACCCGCACAACCGTCCACCTTCTTGAGTGAAAAAGGTGATATATGTGGATTGGCGAGTCAGATCGAAGAAGGGGAGAATGTGACTTGAAAACTCTTTTTGGGTCACACAAGGAGGGAAGAAATGGGTTTTTTGAAGTTATGTAAAGTCATCTCCTTGATCTTTCTTTGCCTTGCGGCCCCATTTTCTGTTGATGCGAGTCAGGAGGCACAGGAGATTCTGAAAGCCATTGTTAAAATCCGATCCATCATCCCAAAGGATGCTTCTTCAGTCAGTCTCTTGGGGTCAGAGCGAGAGGGCAATGGCGTCGTGATCGATTCCAAAGGCCATATCCTTACCATCGGCTACCTCATTATCGAAGCAGAGTCGATCGAAGTGACCCCCTCTGAGGGAAAGCCGGTCAAAGCCACCTTTGTAGGGTATGATCATGCCACAGGCTTCGGACTCCTGAAGACAGAGACCCCACTCCTCATCAAGCCGATGAAACTGGGTCAGTCTTCAAAGGTGAAGGAGGGGGAGCCGATCTTGATAGCAGGGTATGGGGGAGAGAATGCGCTTCAGGCTGTGCGTGTGATCAGTCGAAAAGAGTTTACAGGATACTGGGAATATATCCTTGATGAAGCCATCTATACGGTCCCTGCGGTGGACCATTATGGAGGAGCCGCACTGATCGACCGGGAGGGACAGCTCGTTGGGATTGGATCTCTTTTCAGTCAGGTGGTCATTCCCGGACTTGGGACCCTTCCCTGTAATATCTCTGTTCCCATTGATCTCCTTCCTCCGATTCTCAATGACCTGATTACAAAGGGCCGCCCCCAAAAGGCATCGAGACCTTGGCTGGGCATCCATGCAGAGGAGGCACACGGGAGGGTTTTTATCACCAGGGTCACTCCGGGGAGTCCGGCAGAAAAGGGAGGGTTGAAATCTGGAGACCTGATCCTGACGGTAAAAGGAGTTGAGGTGAAGGGTTTGAACGATTTCTACAGAAAGGTCTGGGCTCTCGGCAACGCAGGGGTGATGGTTCCGATGTCCATCCTTCAAGGGATTCAGATCCGGGAAATCACGATTCGTTCTTCAGATCGTAATCAGTTTCTGATGCTCAAATCGAAGAAGATCCTTTAGAATCGAAGTAACTTTCTCTATCAGGTAAAAAAAGCCAGTCCGGCGTGAAGTGTGGCGCTGATCAAAAGGATTGTCCCTGTCTTTCGATGCACTCCAAAAGGGACTTTGATCCATCGACGCCCCGAACTTAACTGAAAGAGGATAAGCAGAAAGTTCAAAATTCCCAGTAAAAGAATGATCGATAACCCGCCGATCATCGTCAAAGCCCTCCCTTTCCTCGATCGAATGATTTTGATATCCCTTGGATTGGCAATTCTACAGGATCTATTCGTTGACTGTAATACTGACCGTCGTTGGCCCTGTGCTTCCGTGAAGGTTGCAATTGGCAATAGCAGTGACTTCAAGGTTTTCAAGGGCGTTGATCTTTACCTCTCGTGTGAAAACTGCCGCTTCAGGCCTCTGCCCTGATGAAAAATCCCACCGGGCAATCTCTTTCTGGTTGACCATCACCCTCAACCAGTTGGTGTAGTGAAGGAAATTATTTCCCTTGTGGGATACGGTAACGCGAATGATGACTTCCGAGCCTTTTTGAACAACCTGTGGCGCCTCAATGGATGTGGAACTCTTATTGGCGAAGGCAGTTCCAGCCCGAAGGGTGAGGAAAAAGAAAGGCATTGACAATAGAAACTCTCTTCTCCGCATATAAACACCTCCTAGTAATAATGATTCTACCCTTCATGGAGTCATTTTTTGAAGGGATCTTTAGCAAGGCATCTTCACTCCATCTTCAGTACGAGAGGATGATTCCACACCATCACGCCACCCCAGGGTGGAGCAACAGGGAGGGCAGACATCGGTCTAATAAGGAATATTTTAACCTGTCTTTTTCTTAAATCAAATAGAGGAGAGAGGCCATCATGCCTCAATCACATACAAAAAGGGTGAGGAGAGGTTCTTACAAAAAAACATCGAAGCGAAACTCGAGGAATCACGATTTGCTTAACAACGAGGGAATCGGTTATTTTTGTAAATATCCCATTTGATCTAAAATGAAGGATTTGACACGACGTGATTTTTTAAGGCGAGCTGGTCAGGCCGCTATTGGGTTAAGCCTCACCCATCAGACCCTCTGGGGTTGTTCTGGCAGATTCGCAGGTAGCTTGAGTCCGAGAGAGGCATTTCTTTATGAATACGATGAACGGATCTTAAAGCATTGGGATCCCATCTGGGGGCCTCCCCTGCGTTGGGCATCCGAATATGGAGGTCCCAGTCATTTTCAGGGGCACATCTGGGGCGGAGCCACCCCTGGGGTGGATTACGATGTGCCCATGAACACCCCCCTGGTTCCGATGATGGGTTCTTATTTGAGACAGGCTACAAAAGATAAGCATGGGTCTCTCTATGTTCTTTTAATCCATCCGCATCGGCCTTCCTATCGGATCAGTTATGGCCACCTCAACAAGGTTTTATTAGATCGCCGATACTTCTTACAGGGAGAGATAAGACGTGCCGAAGAAGATGGGGTGAAGCCTTTGACAAGGAAACAGATCATTGCACTCTCCGGCAATTCTGGCACCGGCTTGTTAAAGAATCAGTTTATTCATCCCCCCCATCTTCATATCACACTTTACTATCTCAATATGGAAAATCGGACGCTGGCGTATCTTGATCCAGAAAAATTCGGTCTGGATGGAGGGCCTCCTGTGTTCTGGGACGGAGAGACCGATCTGGATGTGCAGCCCCAAGAAAGAATGCTTCGACTTGAACTCACGCTCCAAACCCTGAAAGAGGAATTGAATCGATGGATCGGGATATCGGAGCTGGATGAATTGAGAGGCACCTTGCTGGAATATCATCGTCTTCTCAGCGGGGTCAAGGGTCAAGAAATGCTCCATTCCGAGCCTTTTCAGAATATGAGAGCGCTGTTAAAGACGGTGACGCTCAAAGAAAAGCGGTTTGTCCCTGGAACGAGACCTTATTCCCTGATGCTCAAGATCGTTGGATACAGTACGGATGAGAATCAAGAGATTATCCTCACCTTACCGTTTATGGCTCCGGGTCTTGGAATGAATTACCGAAAAGAACCGGTTCAGGGAAATGTTCCTCTCTCGATCTTCATGGGATCCCGTTGCTGAACCATACCCTTTGCCCCTCTTTTGGGCCTTTCAAAAGGATGAGGAGGAGAGCGATGCCTATTCGAGTGAACCAGTTGACGATTCATTATGAACTCTCTGGAAAAGAGGACGGTCCTGTTGTCCTCTTGAGCCATTCTCTGGCTTCGAGTTTGAAGATGTGGGAGCCCCAGATGGAACGATTAAGAACACACTTCCGGGTTCTTCGTTACGATACCCGGGGCCATGGGAAGAGCGAGACGACACCAGCGCCCTACACGCTTGAACGTTTAGGGGAGGATGTGATCGGATTACTGGACCAACTGGGCATGGATCGTGTTCACTGGGTTGGGCTCTCCATGGGAGGGATGATTGGTCAGGCGGTGGCACTCCATCATCCGGAGCGTCTCCTCAGCCTTGCTCTTTGCGATACCTCTGCTGTCATGCCTGAAGAGGTCCAACCCATCTGGGAGGAGCGGATCGAAGCCGTTCGAACAAAAGGGATGCGTTCTCAATTGGATGCGACCATGGAACGATGGTTTACACCCTCCTATCTCAAATCAAATTCCCCGATGCTCCGTCTGATCAAAGAAGAGTTGTTAGCGACCCCTCCAGAGGGTTACATCGGATGTGCCTCTGCCATCCGAAGGCTCAATTATCTGGATCGCCTCAAGGAGATTTCACTTCCCACGCTGATCCTTGTGGGTGAAGACGATCCTGCCACGCCGGTTTCAGCCTCACAAGCTATGCATGAACGGATCAGGCATTCAATCCTCGTCATCCTTCCCGCCTGCCGCCATCTCTCCAATGTGGAGCAGGCCGAAGCCTTCAATACACATCTCCTTGAATTTTTAAAAACTCACTCCTGAAAAGAAGGCAACTCTTCGTTTTCAGAATTAATGAAAGCGAAGAGAACCATGGACTCCGAAAATAATAAATAACCCTCCAAGAATCTGTTGGAAATAGATCTTCTCTCCCATTCCAAAGTAATTGATCAGGATGGCCCAAAGGGGAATCAAGTAGAGATAGACCATTGATCGGGTGACCCCCAGTTTTTCGATGCCTCCATAGTAGAAGACATGGCCGACGATCCCCGACAACAGCACCGCATATCCCAGAGCCAACCATGAGCTGAGTCCAACCTGGTCGAAGGCAATTGCTGTTTTTAACAGAGGGACGGCCAGCCAGAGAACCAGTGCGCCCGTCATCATGCAATGGCCCATCAGGCGAAGGGGAGAGTAGATCTTTAAAAGCGGTTTTGACCAGACGGAGAGGAAGATGGCAGCACAGAGGGAAGCCAGCAGAGAGAGAAGATCGCCTGGAAGCGTATCGAGAGAGAAATGAAGACTGGCTGTAGGCTTCAGCATGACGAGCATGACTCCAAACAGAGAGAGTAACATATAAAGATATTGTTTCCAGGTTACGTGTTCTTTTTCGACAAGGTGAACATAGAGGGCACCCCAGAGGGGAGTGCTCGATAGAATGAGTGCGGAGTTTGAAGCAGAGGTAAGATCCAAGCCAATGGACCAGAGAATTTGATAAATGCCAATGCCCAGACTCCCGATCCAGGTCACCTTTGCGATGTCCTGTTTCCGAATGGAGATGCCTCCCTCTCGTTTCAAGGTAAGAAGAAGGACCAGAAGCCCACAGAGGGTAAAGCGAATGGCTGCAAAAAGCACGGGTGGCAAATGGACAAAAGCAGATTTAACAATGCCATAGTTTGCGCCCCAGGTTAAGACAACGATGATCAAGAGAAGATGACCCATTCGTTGCTCTTTTGCTGACATGACGAATCGTCCATCTCAGGAAGCCAACTTCTTGCAGAGTTCTGCCACCCGCTTCCCTAATTTACGGCCATTTTCCGAGGCTTTCTCATCTGGAGCACCCACGCAGGCCACGCCATAGTGACCGGTTGCTTCCATTGGATCACCCACGAGGATCATTCCATAGATGAGCATGCATTGAAGGATGGACATCATGGTGGTCTCTTTCCCACCGGAAAGGTCTCCAGAGGTGGCAAAGGCAGCTCCCACTTTGTTTTCCATCTTCTTTCGAATTCCCACATATTCGTCGAAGATACGCTTCAGATCCCATGCCATGGCCCCGAAATAGACTGGAGAACCTGCAATGATCCCGGCGGAATTGAGGAAATCGTCCCTGGTCACTTCCTGAGTCGATTTAAGAAGGGCCTGCACCCCAGCAACCGCATTGACGCCCTCTGCAATCCGCTCCGCCAGCTTCCGAGTGTTTCCGCCTTTTGAATAGTAGAGAATTAAAACCTGCATCTTCCTCCTCCTCGATTTTTTCCACGAATAACATAGCCCGAATCTCTTTGCAAGAATCAGGAAAAGGGCTTCGTCGTGCCTCACTCTCCTGTGGTCATTCACCGGCGATGGAGGAGGGTGACCCTCACCACACTTCAGGATTTATCCGCCGCTTAATAAGCATTTCGGAAACAGACCTTCCCGATTGCTGGATTTTCCCAATGCTTCCATGAGGCATGACAGGGCTTCCCATTTAAGGATGAATTCTGTTAGAATATTGCCGTAATCTCAACATGGAGGATACTGAGATGGAGACAAAAGGAAAGGCTTTGGTGACAGGGGCAAGCAGTGGGATTGGAAGGGAGACAGCCATCCGTTTGGCTCAAGAAGGCTTTCAGGTGATTGCCGTGGCACGGAGGAAAGAACGCCTCCAAGAGCTGTCGAAACAGAATCCAAATATTCTTGCAAGACCGTTAGACCTTTCTGAGGCACAGGCTCTGAATGATTTCTCAAGAGAGCTTTTAAGTCTATCAGAACCTGTGACCGTCCTCATTAATAATGCAGGGTTCAGCATAAGAGGTGTCCTTGAGGATGTTTCTCTCTCTGCCATCAAGAGTCTCTTCGAAGTCAACCTCTTTGCCCTCATCCAGATGACTCAGGCCTGTCTTCCGGGAATGCGTCGCCTGAGAAAAGGGACGATCGTCAACCTCAGTTCCATTGTCGGTAAGTTTCCTTTTCCCACAAGCGGGCCTTATTCGGCGACCAAACATGCGGTTGAGGCGATCACCGATGCCCTGAGGATGGAGGTTCGGCCATTTGGTATCCGAGTCATCACCATTCGGCCTGGCGTGATCGGAACAGAATTTAATGAGACGGCCAATCGTTTAACAGGAGATCTTCTTGCGAAGACCCATCCTGATTACAAACCTGTCTATCAAGCCTATGGAGCGGGTATGGGGAGACTGTTTGCGAATGTTACCATTCCCGGCCCCGAGATCATCGCCGATCTCATCCTCGAGGCTGTGCTCTCCGATTCTCCGAAAGCAGTCTATGCGAAAGGTCCTTTTGTGAAGGAGCTTTTAGGAGAACGGTTGCGACTGGAGGATGAAGGTTTTTATGAGCTGATGATGGAAAAGACGGGATTGAAAGGGTTGGAAGTGTGAATCCTAAAGACGGATGAGGTCTTTGATCTCCTGGCTGTTCAAGAGGATCGAGGGAGGACCTTCTTTGATAATACGGCCGTTCCGAAGGACATAACCACGATGGGAGATGGAGAGCGTGAGGGGAATCTCTTGCTCGACAATGAAAAGTGTCAGACCATTCTGATTCATTTTTTTCAGGGTGTTGAAAATCTCCTCAATGAATCGGGGGGCTAACCCCAGAGAAGGCTCATCCAGCATCAATAGTTTAGGCTTTGCCATCAATGCCCTCCCAATGGCAAGCATCTGCTGTTCGCCTCCGCTCAACGTGCCTGCCCTCTGGTTTTTTCTTTCTTCCAGTCTTGGAAAAAGGTGAAAGACTTCTTCAAGACCTGTTGCCCTCCTTCTGGCCTCTTTCCTCTGGGTGTAAGCCCCCAGACGGAGGTTATCGAGAACGGAGAGGGTGGGAAAGATATGTCTGCCCTGGGGAATATGAATCAAGCCTTTTGATACGATCTGATGGGGATTGAGATTGGTGATATCTTCTCCTTCGAAATAGACTCTTCCTTCAGTTGTTTCCAGGATGCCAGAGAGGGTGAGGAGAAAGGTGGTCTTTCCAGCTCGATTGGGGCCGATCAGGGCAACGGCTTCCCCCCTTTCCATTTCCAAGGAGACTTCTTTCAGAGCGGGCAGAGGGCCGTAGTGGACAGTCAGTTTTTTGATTTTAAGCATTGGCCTTTATCTTCATAGGACAAGGTTAGGGCTATGAAGCCGGTTTGGTGAAGGGTAAATGGGTTAGGGTGAATGTTTAAAAGCCATTGCCTTAACCCCATACCGAAACCGGCCTCCTTACCTTTCCCTACACCCAAGCCTTTTATCCCCTTGGAGCATACGCCTCGATCACGCCGGGGTCTTTTTTCACTACCTCCGGAGGACCCTCGGCAATCAGTTCCCCGTTGTTCAACACCGCCACTTCATCCGCAATCTCCATCACCATTCCCATATGATGCTCGATGAAAAAGAGTGTCAGACCTTTCTCCTTCATCAAGCGGAGATTCTCAATGAGTTGTTTGGCTTCAGGGTAGGTCAATCCTGCAGCAGGTTCGTCCAGAAGCAAAAGGTCTGGCTTTGCCGCAAAAGCCCGGGCAATTTCCAGTCGCCGCTGTTCGCCATAGGCAAGCTGGGAGGCAAACCATTTCCACCGCCCAAAGAGGCCAAATTGTTCGAGAATCTCCTTGGCTTCTCTCATGGCCCTTATCTCCTTCCTTCTCATCCATGGGAGAGAGAAGCCGCTCGAAAAAACCCCTCCTTTGAGGTTCTTATGCATTCCTGTGAGGACATTTTCAACCACCGTCATGTTTCCAAAGATCTGAAGCGTTTGGAAGGTTCTTCCCAAACCCAGCCGGGAGATCTCGTGGGGTTTCATGCCCGTGATCTCCCTTTCCTTAAAGAAGATCCTTCCAGATTCCGGCTTTTCCGTTCCGCTGATGAGATGAAAGAGGGTTGATTTTCCAGCTCCATTGGGGCCCATTAGCCCTTTCACCATTCCCTTTTTCACCTGGAGGGAGATCCGGTTGAGTGCCCGAATCCCCCCGTAGTCTTTGATAATCTCTTCCAAGCGGAGAAGCATCAGACCTCCACCTTTTCCCTCCTCCTCTTCCTCCCAAAATAACTGATCAGATAGATCAATCGGGCTCTCAATCGTGTCCCGATGCCATCGGGGAAGAAGATGAGAAGCAAGATCAAAATGGCTCCATAGAGAGGCAGACTATACTCTTGATAACGACTGAGCTTGTTGATCAAGAAGGTGAGAAAGATGGCTCCTGCAATGGGACCGTAGAGATTTCCCATTCCTCCGAGGATGACCATCATCACGATGAGCACAGAAAGATGGAGGCTGAAGGTTTCAGGGTTGGCTGTGGACATGACCGTAGCGAAGAGACTTCCGGCTAATCCGGCAAAGGCAGCACCAGTGACAAAGACTTCGAGTTTGGTTTTTGCTACATCGATTCCAAGCGCAGAAGCACCATCTTCGCTGGAAGCGACAGCAAGCCAGGCTCGTCCCATCTTCGATCGAACCAGGTTTTTCGAAAAGAGGACCAATCCTGCAAGGACTCCCCAGATGAGATAGTATTGCTTGAGATAAGTGTCGAAGACGAATCCGGCAAAGGAGAAGAAGGGGATATTGAAAATTCCAATGACACCACCGGTCAGGGAAGGGTTTTCTCGCACAAGGACGAGAAAGATTTCGCCAAAGCCCAGGGTGGCCAGAGCAAGAAAATATCCTTTCAATTTGAGAATCGGCTTTCCGATAAAAAAGGCAAAGAGTGCTGCCATCAAAGCCGATGCCCAGAAGGCAAGCCATGAGGGGAGACCATATCGGGTGGTCAGAATGGCAGTGGTATAGGCACCGATTCCGAAGAAGGCAGACTGCCCGAGCGAGATTTGTCCTGCATAGCCTAAAAAGAGGGTCAAGCCGAGAGCCAGAATCCCGTGAATTCCTGCCAGGACCATGAGATGGTGAAAGTGGGGATCTGACCAGATGAGAGGAAGCGTCAAAATAGTAATCAGGTAAGCGAGATCCCTTTTCCTGAATTGGTATTCTTTTCGATAGTGGAGCTGTGGGTCGGGAATAATGAGAGACAGAAGCCACAGGGCTATAGAATAGAAAAGATCTCTTTTCCTAAATTCTTTATGAACCTGGTTTACCATCGCCGGCTGTCGATAAAGGGTGATCCCAAAATTCCTTTTGGTCGTATGTAGAGAAGGAGCAGTAGGATGATAAAAGCGATCGCATCCTTATAACCCGAAGGAATAAAAGCCACACTGAAAGACTCCACCACTCCAAGCACGAGTCCTCCGAGAATGGCACCGCTATGTTTTCCCCATCCCCCCAAAACCGCAGCAATAAAGCCTTTCAATCCAAGGAGTGTTCCCGAATGATAGCTGACATAGAAGATGGGCGTGATAAAAATCCCTGCCAAAGATCCAATCCCTGCACTCACCCCGAAGGCTAAAAAGATCATAAAATTTCTCGAGATCCCCGAAAGGTCAGCTCCAAGAGGGTCTGTCGAACTTGCTTCCATTGCTTTCCCCAGCAGGGTGTGATGGGAAAGGTAATAGAGAAAGAGCAGAACAACAATGGTTGCGCCAAGAACCCAAAGCGTCTGGAGTGAGATGGAGATCTTTCCTATCTCAACAGGTGGATGATGGGTAAAAGGAGGCAAAGCTTTTGGAAGGGTTCCGAAAAAGAGGGCACTGGCACTGCTCAGGAAGAGTGACGCACCGAGTGTTGCCATCAGAAGGACTGGGAGGGAAGCCTTTCGCAAGGGATGGATGACGAGCAGGTGAAGGAGAAACCCGATGAGCATCACCAAGGGAAGGGTGAGCAGGGCAGAGAGTGAGTAGGGCAGACGGACCTCGTAGAGTAAGGTAAAGGTCAACATCCCTCCCAGCATCACGAATTCACCCTGAGCAAAGTTGATGATCTGGGATGCTCTGGCGATAGTGACAAATCCCAATCCTACCAACGCATAAATAGCGCCCAAAGTAATTCCGGAGGTGAGGAGTTGAGGAAGAGGGGATAAAAGGTCCATAGCCCTCAAACGGAAAATGTATTTTAGGTGATGGCAAAGGTTAGTAAGCCAGTTTGGATAAAGAATAGGGTTAAATAGATTTTTTTAAACCAATGACCTCACCCCTCAACAAAACCGGCTTCTTGACCTTGGCCTTCAACTTCAAACCAATTCGTTTTATCTTCTATGAAATGAAAAAGGGTGGACTCCTCTTTTTCGTCCACCCTTTCAGTTTATCGGTATTTTCTTCTTTCTTCAACCCTTATTCTATGCCTGGGAATTGAATCCGCTTGAATTTTCCTCCTTCAATCCGGACAAAAACCATATCCTTCTTGCTCAGACCATCGTGTTCGGTCGGGCTGAACCGATACACTCCGTGGGTGCCTTTGAATCCATTTGTATTCTCGAAAGAATCTCTGAAACTGGAGCGTGTCACCTTTCCCTGAATGCGTTTGATGGAATCGACGATCAGGCCAATGATGTCATAACCATAACCAGCGATCTGATCAGAAGGAGTTCCATAACGCTCTTTCCACCGTTTATCAAAGTCGATGTTGATAGGTTTCGTGGGATCGTTTTCATCGAGCTGTTCAAAGACCACGGGTTTGGCAGCGGGAAACTCCACACCTTCCATGGCCTCTCCGCCAAGGGCGATGATGAAGCCAAATCCAAAAGCATGGGTTCCAAGAACAGGTGTTTTAATGCCGAGACTGCGCAGGTTCTTTGTGATGATGGGACCAGGAGGGCCACCGGTGCAGGCATAGAAGGCATCGACCTTCTCCTTTTCGAGGACCGATTTGATTTTAGTCAGCTGGGGTGTCATATCGATGTCAGAGGGCTTATGGGTCTCTGGAGAGATGATCACCTTGATCCCTTTCTCTTCTCCAAAGCGTTTAAAGTATTCGGCCAGACTCTGGGCAAGAGGCCAGGCACCGTGAAAGACAAGCACTTTCTGATACTTTCTTGCCAGGACCAGATCGACCAGTTTCTGAGAGACAATGATGTCGCTCTGGGCGATGTTGAAAGCCCATTTCTGCTTGAGTTCACGGACCATCGGATTGGAAGGGCAAATGATGATGTTGGTCATCTTCTCCCTTTCAGCAATGGCGCGGGTGGTGGCCTGAAGATTATCCTCAAAAGGACCAACAACCAGGAGGATCTCCTTGTCCCGGGTGAATTTGGTCATATTGGCTGCAGCCCTCCCTACATCAAAGCCATTGTCTTCGAAAATCAACTCAAGGGGCCGACCCTGAATGCCGCCTGCCTTGTTGATGCGTTCCACCTCGAGGACCAAGGCATTCTTCAATGTCTTGGTCACTTCTGCCCATGGACCCGTCAACTCAAGATTGACTCCGATCTTAAAAGGGGTCTTGGCTGCATGGCTTAGTGAGGCCCAGACGATTATCCCCAGGGCCACAAATACAACCCAGCTCATTTTCTTCATGTCTTTCCCTCCGAATTAAAAATTTAACTTCAGTCATTTTAGGCACTGCTACAGATATTTCTGGATCAGGAGCTCGGCAATCTGGACGGCATTGAGTGCCGCGCCCTTTCGGATATTGTCCGAAACGATCCACATATTGATTCCATTGGGAATGGATTCGTCCTCGCGAATCCTTCCCACGAAGGTTTCGTCCTTTCCTGCGGCATAGATGGCAAGAGGGTATTCAGCTTTTGCAGGATTGTCCACCACCACCACTCCAGGAGCCCTGGAGAGAATCTCACGAACTTCCTGGGCAGTGATCTTCTTTTCTGTTTCAATATTAACCGATTCCGAATGGCCGTAGAAGACAGGAACCCTCACGGTGGTTGCAGTGACACGGATAGAATCATCCTCCATAATCTTCTTTGTCTCGTTGACCATCTTCATCTCCTCTTTGGTGTAGCCATTTTCGAGGAAGACATCGATGTGGGGGAGGCAGTTGAAAGCAATCTGGTGGGGATAGACCTCCCGCTTGATCTCCTGCTGATTAAAGATGGCAAGGACCTGGTTTTCCAGCTCCTGAATGGCCCTCTTCCCGGTGCCTGAAACGGATTGATAAGTAGAGACCACGATCCGTTTGATCCTGGCGACATCGTGGATGGGTTTGAGTGCCACGACCATCTGAATGGTTGAACAGTTAGGATTGGAGATAATATTTTTTTTATGATAGCCAGCCACCGCATGGGGGTTGACCTCCGGAACGACCAATGGAACCTCCGGGTCCATCCGAAAGGCGCTCGTGTTGTCAATGACCACACAACCTGCCTTTCCTGCAATCGGAGCGAACTTCTGGCTGACAGATCCTCCTGGCGAGAAAAGACCGATGTCCATTCCGGCAAAGGAGTTTTCATCCATCACCTCCACGGTGTATTCCTTTCCTTTGAACTCCAATTTCGTGCCGGCTCCTCTTGGGGAAGCAAGCAGTTTTAAATGCCCCACTGGAAAATTTCTCTCTTCCAGGATAGCAATCATTTCGTTTCCTACAGCACCTGTGGCTCCTGCGACCACTACATTATATTTTTCCTTTTTCATAAGCACCTCCGATGACCTTTCCTGGCCCGATAGGCGTAAAGCGTAAGGGGTAAGGGGGTAAATCCACTTACGACTTGCATTTCACGCCCTGACGGTTTGTATAAAAAAGGGATGTTCCCTGGAACACCCCTGTTCTTTAGATACACCATTGTATCGGTATATTATAATTAGGGGAAACTAGGAGTTTTGTCAAGAGGCGAAAATTATTGAAAATTTTTTCTTGTAAGAACCTGTATGAATTGTTAAAATTCAAAGTAATGGAAACTGAGAAACTATTCGAATTAATTCAAAAAACGGAGTCTCCCTTGAAAAGGCAGCTCCTGACGGTCGGTCTGTTGACGCAATTTCTGAAAAGTAGAATAAACAAGCCCCGGTTATCATCGGAGGCTGCGCCTTGTCCTATTAGTCGAGAGAGGTCTATTTCACTTCCGATATTGATCTCGCCTACTCAGATCGGGATGCCCTGGATACCGCTCTTAAAAGCATTGGATTTAGGAAAGAAGGAAGATATTGGGTAAATGAAGAGTTAAAGGTGGTCATTGAAGCCCCTGCATTCACCCTTCCGGGAGAAGATTCTCCTGTTGAAGTGGTCGAGCTTGGCGAAGACCTCCAATGTTTCATCATCGGGATTGAGGACCTTGTGATCGACCGGCTCAATGCCTTCAAAAATTGGAAATCGGAAATAGATAGAGAAATGGTTGAACTATTGATCGAACGATACAAAAATGATTTGGATTGGTCTTATCTTGAAATGAAAGCGGTACTTCCGGAAAATGATACCTTATCAGAAATCCTGAAATTGAAGAAAAGAGTCAGTTTATGAAGATGAGAATTAAAAAGTATGAAGAGAAGTCTCCGGCTGAGTTTCTTTTATTGAGGGAGCGGCTGGGGATGGGGAGATATCGAAAACAACTAAAAAGAGACGAAGAGAAAAGAAAAATCCTCCTGGAGCTCGGGTTGAAAAAGATAGAAGAAAAAGAGAAAGACGACTTTATCCCGGTAGGCTACCGCAGAAGAAGAGTAAAGGTTTTCCCTCCGTAAATAAAATGAAAAACCTGTAAGACTCCCTTTAGCCTGATTCGTTCAGGCTCTTTTTGAAGAATGTTTTCTCTTTTTGCGCAGATGGGGGATGAGGCCGCCGTCTTGGAGCAGTTCCTGCATGAAGGGGGGAATGGGAGTGGCGTAAAATTTTTTATTCTGGGTGAGATCAAAGATTTCGCCTGTGCTGAGATCGACCTGCACCATGTCTCCATCCTCAATGGTCTCAGAAGCCTCAGCCGATTCGAGAAGGGGGAGACCGAGGTTGAAGCTATTTCGAAAGAAGATCCTTGCAAAACTTTTAGCAATGATACAGGAGATGCCAGCCGCCTTTAAAGCCAGAGGAGCATGCTCACGGGAAGAACCGCACCCGAAATTTTTATCGGCCAGGAGGATGTCCCCTGCTTTGACTTCCTGAATAAACTCCGGTCTCTCATCCTCCATGGCATGTTTTGCCAGCTCCTTTGGATCGGATTGATTGAGGTAACGAGCAGGGATGATGGCATCGGTGTCAATATCGGCGCCAAACTTCCAGATTCTGCCTTCAAGTTTCATGGTTCTCCTTTACGAGAAAGGTCTATAGGTTAATAGGTTAAGGTTAGGAAGCCAGTTTGGTCTGTGGTCAAAGGGTTACGGTAAAAAAAGCCCACAAACCTAACCTTTTCACGAAACAGGCGTCTTTACCTTAACCCTTTAACCATCCCCCCTTTCTTCATGACTTCTTCGGGATGGCAAATTCTTCCTTTGATGGCACTTGCAGCGGCAACGGCAGGGCCGCTCAGATAGATTTCGCTATTAGCGTGTCCCATCCGACCTCGAAAATTTCGATTGGTCGTTGCCAGGGCTTTTTCTCCCTCCGCCAATACACCCATATGGCCTCCCAGACAGGGTCCACAGGTGGGCGTGCTCACAGCGGCTCCGGCTGAAAGAAAGATCTCGATGAGCCCTTCTTCCAACGCCTGACGAAAAATATCCTGGGTTGCCGGGATGATGATCAGTCTCAGCGAAGAGGCGATCCGCTTTCCTTTGAGGATCTTTGCCGCCACCCTTAAGTCAT
>FWPV01006648.1_pt1 | contig 21799 bp, 18 predicted proteins | sample 2228371 | NCBI WGS metagenome assembly FWPV01 (sample SAMEA103939776, study PRJEB20133) | metagenome | reverse complement strand
CATTCTGTGCTATTAATATCAGTAGACTGTCATACAAAATGAGTTAATAAAATTCGTAAAATTAAATAGCCGTGAGTGATGATTAACAATATTGACCTATCTACCAAATTTATGCTATCCTTTTATAAGATCACAAAAGCAAAATTAATGTATTTATCAAGGAGGATTCTAAAAGGTGAACAATATTTGCGATTTCAAATGCCCAGAAATATCCCTCGAAAATATTCTAGGTAGAAAATATATGGAAGCAGTTAAGATATCCTACCAATTTCTAATGGAAAGCTCCGTTGAAAAACTCAGAAAGATGGTTGGAAAAAAATTGGGCTTCATACCCGATTTTGATCAAGTTGATAAAAAAACATTCGTTGAAAGCTATCAAAAGCCTATAAAAGATGATATCCTTGCTGGCTATAAGCTATTTAAAATTACTGAGAGCAAAGAATTGCAGATAGATTGGACAGGCGGACATTATCAACTTCCCCTTGGATATCATTACCCAATATTTGATGACCTCATCATCAAAGCTAGAAAGCTTGGAATCGTTGATGATACACATAATAATACGCCAGGGATGCCGGTAAAATTACTTGCTAGAGAGCTTGTCAAATGTGCAAATGCCTATGATGAAATCAATTTTGATGATATATTGAAAAGTAATGATCGACTCAATCGTGTCACCAGCGTTGATACGGGAACTGTTGCTGCAAGCACTGGTATCAAAGGCATTTTATATAGATTCAAAGAGATTCATAGCGATGAAGCCCCAGTTTTTATAATGCAAGAGGGAAACTATCACGGGACGGATTTCTTTGAGCAACGTCTCAGGGGTATGTGGGAATGGTTGTTTTCGAATGTGATGGTTGAATTTGTCAAGCCAAATGATATTGACTCTCTTGTCAGTGCTTTTCGGAAATATGAAAACAAACCGAACGTAAGTGTTTGTACAGTGATGATGGAGCCTGTCCTGATGAATAATAGGGCGATATATCTTCAACCTGATTACATTAATAAAGCAAAGGAATTATGCGATCAATATGATGCAGTCCTATTCCTTGATGAAATCCAAACTAGTATGTGGAGCCCAAAAGTCTTTATGTCTAATGAATATGGCGGTGTCGCTGATGTTTTGGCAATAGGCAAAGGATTGACCGCAGGTTACTCTCCACTTGCCTATACAATCTGTAAATCTGATCTTGACAATCAGAGCCAATATAGTTCAATAAGCACAAACGGCAACGCTGATATGGCAGCTCTTGCAGGATTGATAGTTTTGGAGATCGTCAAGGCTAATTCAGAACATATACAACAAGTTGGCGATTATTATTTTAAACAGTTGAAAGAACTACAAAAGTCATATCCAGATAAGATTACAGAGATCACAGGGCTTCGTCACCTTGCAGGGATTAACTTTGTTGATGAATCATTAGCGGGCAGATTTCATCAAGCTTGCCTTGAAAATGGCATATTTGTCAGATTACAGGCATATAAAGAAGGCGCATCAACCATTATAACCAAACCGCCGATAATAGCTAACATTGAAGACGTGGATTTTGTCATAGATAAATTCAGAAAATCCATAAATGACATTTAGAACATTTATAGCCGAGAGAAAAGCTGAAGCAATCCATAGATGGATAAAGATAGAACAATGGTGCATCGTATGCCACCGGATATAGGGTTGTTTGAAACTCTGAAATATCTGACGAAAAAGCCACCTTCATCTGACACAGGAGCTCCGGGTATTCCCACAATATAAGGCGATAAGAAAAATGTAACAAACAAAGCAAGCGGAACATATAAAGGTATGGGACCAATTGATAACATTGGAGGGTCTCCTATGCTCCAGACCCATTGTCTACTCTTATCGCCCAATATAAAAAGCACCAAGCTAAATATAAAAGCACTTGAACCTGTTATGAGCGATGGAAATATGAACATACTGAAATTTGAACGCAATCTGTGGTAAATATATATCATTGTAGTTATCAAGAATATCCAGAACAAGACAACGCTAATGGGAGTTGATAACATCTTTATATCTTCGTTTCTCAGGTAGGTTATATAATTGACTTCTGCAAGCAGATTATCAAGCACCGTATATACTATTCCTACGATACCTCCTATGATCAAACTACGAGCCAAAAATCTCGTAATATCCTTTGCTATGCCCCAGTATATCAAACAGACGATCGCTATAATGTTGCCTAAATAAAAAACTGTCAGCGATTCTAATGCAGTGTTTATTGACATCAAAACTAAATTTAATATTGACACTGCAAAAACGACAGTATCGGTTCTATTAATATGTCTAAGATCCATATAAACTCCATCCTTATCTTTGTTATTGCCAAAGATGCCAGCCATTAGGATTGAAATATATTCTTTTGCCATGACCGATATTATAAAGTGCAATTTTGGCAGATTCTCGTATTTTCAGATCACTGTTTTCCGCCAATTCCCTGTACAAATTTAATGACTTTTCTAGGAAGTTGCGTCCCATGTCCTTTGGAAAACCTTCGCTTTCGCCATATTCTAGACATTCATAAGCTATTATATAAGATTCTGCAATTTTAAGCTTAATCTCGTCAGAAGCCTTTGACTCCTTGTGTTCAGAGAGATATTGTTCATATGTTTGAGCCTGTTCTATTGCGACCTTTGGGCTACCTTCTATCTCATAAGGCTTATTGGCAAAATAGAAAGAAAGCCAATGAAAGATATCCTTGTATTTCCCATCTGGGAATTTCTTAAGGTATAGTTCACATATAGCTGATATATATTTATCCTCGCTTTTTTCGTCTTTTGAGACCTTCAATTCTTCGGGAGATGCAATAATTTCTAAAAGATCAAGCCGTCCATATTTATATCCGCCGCGTTCAAGAAGCAATACAGCGAATATCTCTTCATATAGAGGATGTGACGGAAAAGTGGAGAGTATACTTTTAATAAGGTCTTTCATCTGAATAATTTCAAATATCTCGTTTCTGGAGACCAAGAGGTAAAGCCAAGACATAGTGAAACCCGGATCACATGGAATTATACCATAAGAGCCTATGTTGCCAAATTTTTTGTCATCAATTCCTATTATATAACCGTTTCTTACCTTGTTTTCGGAATAATTTACAATTTGACCAGATTTACCGTAGGACTTTCCTTGTATTTCAAAAGGGAACATCAAAAATGCTTTTAATGTTGACTCCTGATCTCCCGCAATGACGTTGTCTGCATAAATAAGACAACTAATGTATACAAACAGAGTTAGAAACACAACCATGATGCTACTTTTTGAATTCATATTTTTACTCCTGACGATCATCAATAATTGATCATCTCTTTTTGAGATATTCCTCACGGATAATCTCATTTTCCTTTATTATGATAAACTGTTCTGTGACAAATTCCATATTTATTCTCTTGTCCTGCCTGATTATCTCCATAGCACGTTCTCGGAGAGCTTTTCTTTCCGGGTCAGACATCATCTTTTTATATGATTCTATCATTTTTCTTTCAATATCTTCATTTTCTTGACTTCTTGCCTCTTTCTCTGCCTGTTGTTGGCGTTCAGCAAAGTATTGTTCCCTTGCGGAGATGGCTTTATCTATTAAATTCGCGATAGATGAAAAATCCTCTACCTCTTCTCTTGCATTTTCAAGTATCCATTCAACAGCAAAATCTATATCATCAATAGAGTAGCCTTTTTTTTGTAGGTCGCTGATATGCTTTTTCCCTGCTTCTCGCTCAAATATGTCAATCTTTCCATTTCCCATCATAGAGTAGAATTTGGTGATAATCTTGTTTGGAGTTACTAATGAAGTCCTAACCCTTTTAACAGGAACTTGCTTCTGTTCTGTTGAGGTTTGGACTAAAATATCTTTGACGAAATCTCTGACAAGTGATTTATTTTGAAGTTCTGCATAAAGCGTTCTTGGGATCGGTGGTGGCTGAAGTATATAGCAAGTGTTGACTATTCTACCGTTATATTCACTAGTTTCAAGTTTTATGAGACCATATTCTTCAAGTTTTTTATTGCACTCTTCCAATTTCACACTATCAATACCCATAAAATCTATAATTTCGTCTGAATCAAATGACGAGACGCCTTGATCAGCAATTGAAAGATATATCAAATAGAGGCATACTGCATCACTCCCAATATAGGGAGCATAGGCAAGTGGAATAGATTTATCTATAACTAGAATAGGATATTTTCTTCTATCTAATATTGAATACTCATCCATCGACCTTATTCTCCTGTTTTTTATGTGATCAATATTTTATTGAGTCAATCCGAAAATTACAAAAATCATCAATTGTTAAGTTTTACAAATATAAACGCCACATTATAATCTGGTTCATCTTTTGATTCTTTATATGACTCGTTATATCGCTTTGCTAGGTATTCCGCTGATTCAACGATATCCGTAAATTTTTGGGGGTATTTCTCCTGAAACTCGTTTGCTACGATCCCTGGAACAGAATAATTATCAAGAATTTCAACAGCAAGCAATCCTTTTTCATTTTTCTTATTAAGCCACCAATCATATTCTTTTAACTTATCATCATCATTATGATACATCAAGGGCCATATAAAATAATCTTTGGTTATAAGAAGCCCAAGCCCATCATCAAAGACATTTATCAGGTCGACGTTCTCTATCCAGTCCTGCATAGCTAAAAGTAAGTTTTCTGGTATGTCCTGCGGGACAATGTGATAATAAAAATCTTCATATTCTAGGACCATCTTAACTTTGACGCTCTTTTTATCTTTCAGACGCAGTAATTCCTCCACTTCATAACCTGTCAAAAAAAGAAAAGGGACATTTCCATTTGTGACATCAATCATCACATCTTCACCATCAACATTATATAATAAACCAGCGTGTTGCCAATATATCATATATTTTTTCCCTAACGTAAAATCTAACGTTGATAGCATTCTACGCAATGGTTCGACGGGAAAAGGTCCTTTTGCCTCTGGTCCTGCCAAAAGATATTCTGATTCAAGTCCATAAACATCTGTTATCATTTTCATCGCTGATACCTTTTCTGTGCATGTTCCGCCCCTGCCTGAAATTATATTAAGCAATGTCTCTGATGGGTCTTTAAATCGGATTTTATCGCCGATAAATCTCGAATAAAGTTCAAAATCTGCATCCCATATTCTCTTTGCAACCGCACGAAGGAATTTCATCTTTGCAGTCTGTGTGTTTAGGCTTAAAATATCATCTGCTTGTGAGCCATATTCCCTTATGATGCAATCCTTGACAAACGCATCAAAGACTTTTTGATTTTTCCTCCATTTTCTTATGTTATAACCGTAAATATTGCCTTCTTCGGTGATCATAGATCGGTCTATATCAAGATCAAGGAGCATAAATTTTGATTGATCTTCTGTTTGCACAAGCTCAAAAGACGGTTTATCGTCAATTTGGACGATTCTTCCGTGCTGTCTAATTATAAGTCCTTCAAATAGGTCTAATAGCTCGCCTTTATTATCAATATTATAAATGCAATCTTGGATAACATTTAAATTTTTTGATGATCTAGGTGTCATCAGATCATCATTTATTACCTTGACATATTTATCAAACATATCTCTGACTGATGTAAATGTTTTCGGATCAACCTTTATGACAGATGATAATCCTGTTGCGGAATCTGTTATCTGTAAGACGTATGTCAGATCGGTGTTTTTATCTTCATTCATAATTATCACATCCTTTTCCTTTTTGTTTTGATCTTGACCGATCTTTTGTGCTAGAAATCTATAGCCTATAACCTTATATAAAAGCTTCGCGGAGATAAAATTTGGCGAATGATTGCCTATTTGTGGGCTAAGTTCTACAAGATCACAACCGACGATCTTTCTTTTTTCAGCAAGCCTTTTAATGAAGCTTATCATTTCAGCCCAGAGCATACCATCAGGTTCAGGTGTTCCAACAGAGGGCATTATTGATGGATCAAGGACATCCAAATCTATTGTTAAATAAACGTTTTCAGTTAGTTTATCTATCGCGAAATCAATCCAATTACCTGATTTGCGAATATCTTTCATAAAGAAAACAGACAACCCTGATCTATCAATGAATTGTTTTTCTGCCAAGGATAAGCTTCTAATACCTATTTGGACGATCGGACAATACTCCAAAACTCTACGCATAACGCAGGCATGATTAAACAAAGAGCCATTATAAGAATTCCGCAAATCAGCATGAGCATCAAGTTGAAGGACAGATAAATTGTCGTAAACATCAGCGAAAGCAGATACCATTCCAGCTGTTATAGAGTGTTCTCCGCCAAGCATGGCAATAAATTTACCAGTTTTAGCAAGTTCAAATCCTTTATTTCTAACAGCTTGAAACATAGCATCGGGACTGGAAAATCCCTCTCGCAGTTCGGGCAATGTATTTATACCAAACATATAAGGTTCATAATCCAATTCATCGTCGTATAATTCTACGTGGAATGATGCTTCTATTATAGCCTTTGGACCGTTTCCTGTCCCAGAAGCATAAGTTACTGTCCCTTCATATGGAACTGGAAGCACTATGATATTTGCAGAGTCAAATTTTGATGGCTTCACTCCCAGAAAGTTGCCTAAATATAAAGTTTCTTTTTCTTTCATCTTTTGTCCTTTTATGCATTTACAGTGACAGACATAAAAGTCAAATAAAACTATGGAAATTCATTCTTTAAAGTGTTATAATAAAAGTGAATATATTTACCTTTGAAAATTGGGCGAGGCGTAGTCAGTTTTATTATCTCATATTTAGGGAAGCTTTTCAATTATAAAAGCAACTGCTGAGAGGGGGAGTTGCAATGGATAGGAAAGCTGATTCACTATGGCTTGATGATACGCTAGCCAATTTGCATAATATCAACAAAGAAATAAAAGCTAGGACTGATTTTCCATTTGGTGATGCTATAGCTTTCTGGCAGATGTCAAGTCTAGATGACGCTCAGGAAAACTTTTCTTTAATTTTGCATAATGAGGTAAATTTAGGTGTAAAGCTTAACGATGAGGAGTTTAAGGAATCTTTTAAGTATGGAGGAGATGGTTTTGTAGCAGAGCTTAAAGGGGGTTATCTGGAAGTTAGATCAAAAGGGGAATTAAACCCTTCGAGGAAAACTATGTCTCTTTGCATCAGGTTGAAGGTCCCTTCTGGCAGATGGAATGCCCCAATTTTTGCTAGATACGGTGAAAACCATGAGTTGCTTTATCGGATGTATTCCGCAGATACCAGTATGGGAACAACTTTGGTTTTTGAGATCGGCTTGGATTCGAGCGATCGTCCTTTACAGGTTAGTGTGCCAATTTACGCCATAGGTGCGACCACTTGGCATAATATAATTGTTAGATATGATAAATACAAAATTGAATTGTTCATTGATGGCGTTATGGTTGACGAGGAATGGACAACAGGGTCTTTGAGAAGGGAAAATTCTGAACCTTTTTTCATTGGTGCTGACTTTTACGACGGCAAAGTAGTTTCCGGATTTTATGGATTCATTGATCATATAGCGATCTGGGATCGCCCTTTATCAGATGAAGAAATATCTATGATCAACGGTGATCAAGAAGAAGTAAAGATACGTGAAAGGCAAATTTTGGGCGAGGAAAAACCTATAACTCAATATTGGAAACCAAGAGGTTTCAATACCAATGTAGGGGATTGTATGCCATTTTATCATGACGGCGTGTTTCACCTTTTTTATCTTTTTGATAGACGTCACCATAGAAGCAAATGGGGCTATGGGGCTCATCAATGGGCACATGCTTCGTCAACCGATCTTATCAATTGGACACATCATCCCTTGGCAATTCCGATAACTGAAGAATTTGAAGGTTCAATTTGCACAGGGTCAGTTATATTCTATCAGGGGACATACTACGCTTTTTATGCGACAAGAGAGCCAAATATAGGGGAATATATCAGTCTTGCGACCAGTTCAGACTGTATCAATTTTAAGAAGACAACACCTAATCCATTATTATCTCCAGAACCTCCTTACAGAAAGGGTCATTATCGCGATCCAAATGTTTTTTGTGACGATCAAGGATTCTTTCATATGTTGGTCACTGCTGAACTTGAATTGCCTGATCTCGCTGGGCGTGGTGGTTGTCTTGCCCATTTAATATCATCTGATCTGGTCAACTGGGAACTGAAAGAACCATTTATAATCCCCGGTCAAATCGGTCAACCTGAGTGCTCAGATTATTTTAAATGGGGCGAATGGTATTATTTGATATTCAGTATTGGCGGAATAGCACATTATCGGATGTCCAAAGAACCGTTTGGACCTTGGATAAAACCCAAGATAGAGACCTTTGATGGACAATATGCAAGAGTCCTCAAAACATCAGCTTTCAATGATGGACGTAGAATTGGCGTTGCGTTTCTTCCTGGTAATGGCTATGGCGGAAATATACTATTTCGTGAAATAGTCCAATTAGATAACGGCTTGCTTGGAACTAAATTCCTTGATGAGATGATGCCACTTTCTAGTGATCCATTAGAACTTCAATTTAAAGCACTTACAGGCGGTATTTTACGGGACAATGAAAACGTTATTATTGATGCTGTCAATGGTCTTGGCGTTGGCGCATTTATTGATGTTCCAAAAAACATTTTAATTAAAGTATCAATAACTCCCAAAAATAGCTCATCAGATTTTGGATTATGTATAAGAGGATCAGGCAATTATCAAGAGGGCTATGAGATCAGATTTGATCCAAGTCATCAAAAAGTAGGGCTTTATAAACCAGATGGAAGACCTATTGACGAGAATGATTCCTCTTCCATATATGCGGTTGAAGGATTAAATCAACCCATTGATCTTATTGTCATCGCAAAGGACGACATAGTGGATATTTGCATAAATAGTCAAAGGACATTAGTTAATCGTGTTAAAGAAATAGACGGCGATATGCTATTTTTCTTTGCGAAAGATGATAAAGTGATCTTTAGCTCAATAGAAATTAGATCAATAATGTGATCATAATATTCAAAGGTTGGAAGATTCTAATGATTGAAAAAGTTTCATTGACATAATCTTGGAACTGTTAATAAGGAGTATTTGTGATGATTAAATGCGCTCTTATCAGTGGAAAAGGTATGGGAATTATGCATGGCAGGAATTTTAATAATCATCCTGATGCAAAAGTGGTTGCGGTATGCGATATGGACCCGAATCTGTTAGAGACCGCAAAAAAAGAATTTAACGTCCCTGGATACTCAAGCATTGATGAGCTTTTGGCAAATTGTGATGCAGAATTAATATTATTAATAGTTAACGAGACACGTCGTATTCCGCCGTTGCGTCAATTGATCTCTGCTGGACGGAATGTCTTTACAGAAAAACCTTTATGCGGTCTTGAAGGACAGTATAGGGTCAGAGAAGAAGACGCAAAGATATCTGCACCAGCTATTAAAGAATGGCGATCTTCTGGATTGAAATTTGGAATTGATTATAATTATCGCTTTATGACTCATTTCAAAAAACTTCACGAGGATGTCATTGAAGGACGTTTAGGGAAGGTCTGTATGGTAAGGGCAAGAGCGCATTTTAATTGCTGGTCTCATGTGATTGATCAGATACTTTGGTCAATGGGCTTGCCTGAATGGGTCAGGGTTTTGGGAAATCCCAATGAACCAGGTGGTTGGCAACGTATGATCCAGATGAAATGGGCAAATGGTGCGATCGGATCGCTTGATGGCTCAAACGTTTGGGGATATGATGAACATCCGCTACGTGTAAAAATCGTCGGCGACAAGTGTCATGCAGAAGCAAGAGGACTCGATGGCTGGTATCGCCGTTGCAAATCAAATACATGGCCAGATACAGTTGAGGAAGTTTGGACTGTGGAACAGGGTGAAAGCGAAATGAGTAAGTCATTCCCAAGAATGGCTGATGGAGTTATTAAGGCTATGCAAGAAGATAAGCCATTCCCAGCAGATGGCGAATCAGCTTGGAATGAGATATTATTTGAAGCAGCTGTCTATCGATCAGCAATCAATGACGGTGAAAAGGTTATGATCGCTGATGTTGAAAAAGACGTCATGCGTGATTAATAAAGACAAGATTAAATTTGATCCGTTAAAAATAGAAATTAGTTGACAGGTGAAGTATATAATTCTTATGTTGATGTCTTGTTTATAGTAGTTGAAAAGAGGTGTAAAAGAAAAAATGCAAATAAAAAAAGTGGTTTTGGCATATTCAGGCGGACTTGATACATCAGTTGCACTTAAATGGATACAGGAAGAATATAAAGCGGAAGTGATAACATTTACCGCTGACCTTGGACAAGGAAAGGAACTTGAACCAATAGAGCAAAGAGCCAAGAAAACAGGTGCTTTGAAGGTCTATATAGAGGATTTAAGAGAAGAATTTGTCAAAAACTATGTCTTTCCAGCATTAAAAGCAGGCGCAATCTACGAGTCAAAATATATGCTTGCAACCGCTCTTGGTAGACCATTAATAGGTAAACGTATGGTGGAGATCGCACAAAAAGAGGGAGCGGATGCTGTTGCACATGGATGCACAGGCAAAGGTAACGATCAAGTTAGGCTTGATGTGACTACTATGGCTCTTGATCCGAAGTTGAAGATCATTGCCCCTGTCCGTGAATGGTCTATGAAGTCGCGAGAGGAAGAGATAGAATATGCCAAAAAAAATGGTATTGATGTCCCTGTTACAAAGAAAAGTCCTTATAGCATTGATCTTAACCTCTGGGGCAGAAGTATTGAATGCGGAATCCTTGAAAATCCTTGGATAGAGCCACCTGAAGATGTCTTTGAATTAACAGTATCGCCTCAAAAAGCTCCGGATGAACCAACTTATGTGGAGATAGAGTTTGAGTCAGGTATTCCCATTAAAATTAATGGCGAAGAAATTCCACCAGTTAGTTTAATTGAAAAATTAAATAAGATCGCAGGCGCGAATGGCGTTGGACGTGTCAGTTATGTTGAGGATCGGCTTGTGGGCATCAAGTCAAGGGAAACTTATGAATGTCCAGCAGCTACCGTCCTGTTCACAGCAATTAGGGCTCTTGAGGAACTAACTTTGGATAGAGAAACCATACGTTTCAAGGAAGAAAAGATTTCCCATGAGTATTCAAGGCTAGTATATTACGGTTTATGGTTTAGCACTCTTCGCGAAGCGATGGATGCCTGCATTAATGTAATTGAAAAAAACGTAACAGGAACTGTTAGAGTCAAGTTATTTAAGGGAAATTGCACAGTTGTTGGTGCAAAATCGCCATTCTCATTGTATGATCAAGCTATGGCAACCTATGATGTTGGCGATATGTTTGATCATTCTTCCGCCAAAGGATTTATAGAACTTTGGGGGCTTCCGCTAAAAATTAAAGCTATGAGAGATAAAAAGAGGTAATAAAATTGAAGATCAAGGACTTAAGCATAGGATTGAAGTTTCAGGAGCTAACCATGTCAAGAGTTGATGGCAGAAAAAGTGACCAATTAAGACCAGTAAAAATAACAAGAAACTATATAAAACATGCTGAAGGATCAGTCTTAATTGAGGTCGGAGAGACCAAAGTTATCTGCACGGCATCAATTGAAGATAAACCGCCAAAGTTTATGGAAGAGAACCCTCAAAAAGGCATTACAGGTTGGATCACCGCAGAGTATTCTATGATACCCCGATCAACAGGAACGAGAAACCAAAGGGAAGTTTCACGTGGCAAAATAGGCGGTCGCACACAAGAAATTCAAAGGCTTATCGGACGTTCTATGCGTGCCGCAGTTGATCTCAAACTTTTAGGTGAACGCACAATTTGGATTGACTGCGATGTAATTCAAGCAGATGGAGGAACGAGAACTTCATCAATTACTGGATCATTTATAGCCTTGTGGGATGCTTGCTCATATCTTTTGAACAAGAAAATGGTTAAGGAAATGCCGATCACTGATTATGTTGCAGCAATTAGTGTCGGTATAGTAAACGGCGAAAAATTGCTTGATCTTTGTTACGATGAAGATTCCAATGCTGAAGTTGACATGAATATCATAATGACCGAAAAAGGGAAATTCGTAGAGATCCAAGGAACTGCGGAGTTAACGCCATTTTCAAGAGATGATGCCAATCAACTTATTGATTTAGCCTCCAAAGGTATACAACAATTGATCTCACTTCAAAAGAGGATGATCACCAATGGAGAGATGGTAGCGGAGTTATAGATTTTTTGAATTATGAAGGCTAATCAGAGATGAAATCTGACCTTGTAGTTGCAACAAGGAATAAGAAAAAACTGATTGAAATTAAAGAATTACTGTCTGATCTTGACTTTAACATTTTATCTCTTGATGATTTTCCTGATATTCCAGGGATCGTTGAAGATATGGACACTTTTGAGGACAATGCAAGCAAAAAAGCTCTACTGATATCTCAGATGACAAATAGGCTTACATTAGCTGATGACTCTGGACTTGAAATAGACTTTTTAGATGGCAAGCCCGGTGTCTATTCTGCAAGATTTGCAGGAGAAAACGCAACTGACGAGGACCGAAATAAAAAAGTGCTTGACCTTCTGAAAGGTGTCCCCAAAAATAACCGAAAAGCAAGATTCAAATGCGTTGTAGCGATAGCAAAAGATGACCTGTTGAAGATAGTTACCGGCATTTGCGAAGGAGAAATAGCTTATGAACCTAAGGGAAGATATGGTTTTGGCTATGATCCGATATTTATTGTCTCAAACTACAACAAAACTTTCGCCGAACTTGGACTTGAAATTAAGAATAAAATCAGTCATAGGGCGATAGCATTGAGAAATGCTAAAAATATACTCACAAACTATCAAAAAACAGGAAAGCTTAGTAACGGTGATCAGTGATCCTGATCAGTCTTTACAGAAAAGGAGAACGATCTATGGACGTAATAGAAGCTATCAGGTTAAGAAGGAGCATCAGAGGTTATAAAGATAAACCCGTTGAAGAGGAAAAGCTGAAAATCATATTAGAATCAGCTAGGTTATCGCCGTCAGCTAGAAACCAGCAGAACAGAAAATTCATCGTTGTCCGAGACCCTGACATCAGACAAAAGTTAATTGATGCTTCGTATGGTCAAAGATTTGTAGGACAAGCTCCGGTAGTGATTGTCGCATGTGCTACCCAAACTGAACATATTATGCCGTGTGGCGAAGCATCTTATCCTATTGACGTCGCTATCGCTGTTGATCACATAACCCTTTCAGCTGTTGAGCAAGGACTAGGAACTTGTTGGATAGGCGCTTTCAATCAAAATGAAGTTAAAAAATTGCTCAACATCCCCGAAAATGTCCGTGTTGTGGCTTTACTTCCACTAGGCTATCCAGAATCGGTCCCTGATCCCAGACCAAGAAAAAGTATTGAAGAATTAGTTGCTTATGATCGGTGGCAATGACAAAATCCTTTTATAAGATGAAATGGAGCTGAATTATGAAAGTTGCTGTGATCGGGCTAGGACGGTTTGGCAAAAGTGTGGCTATTGGATTGGCTGGGCGTGGTGTAGAAGTTATAGCTATTGATAAAGATAAAAACCGTGTGGAAGAAATTAAAGACAAAGTAACTCATGCTGTTATACTCAACAGTGAAGATGAAGATTCATTAAGGTCTCAAGGTGTAGATAAGGTTGATATTGCTATCGTTAGTATGGGCGAAAGTGATTTTAGATCAAGCGTTTTGACAACTGTTTTGCTAAAAAGGATGGGAGTTAAAACCGTCATAAGTAGGGCATTTGAATACATAGATAGAGAGATATTGAAGAGTATTGGCGCTGATGAGGTAGTATTTCCAGAAGTTGAAATGGGGCAAAGGTTAGCAAGAAGTCTGACTTCACCAGGTATCATTGATTGTATAAATCTTGACGAACACGATGAGTTTAGTATTTTGGAAATGCAAGCACCAAAGCGGTTTTGCGGAAAAACAATAGGAGAGTTGCAAGTTGCTAAGAAATATGGTGTAAACATCGTCCTGATAAAACATAAAGTAGGATTCATAAATAAAAGTGGAAATATCAAATCAAAAGAGAAAATCAATTACGTCCCAAGAGCAGAAGACGTGATCAACGATGGCGATATTTTATGGATTATCGGTAGGACAGAAGATGTCCAAAATGTGACAAAATTATAGAATTTTATAAAAAATATATTCCTTATAAATGACTTTCATATTTTCGCTACATTGATAGGCATTCTCTTTACTAGTTTAGATCGGTTTTATCGGAGATATTCACATTGAGAATAATTATTATGTAAACAATTTCAAGAAGACAAAGAGGAGAGATATAAACTGAAATTAGTGAAATTCTTAGCTGATGCAGGTGTTGGTTCAAGAAGACGCTGTAAAGAATTGGTTTTATCAGGAAAAGTAAGCGTCAACGGCAGAATAGCAGAAAGCCCCGGTATCCAAATAGACCCTGAGAATGATAATGTAGAACTGGATGGTGTTAAAGTATCGTATAATCCAAATGCTAAGAAAGTTTATATCCTCTTGAATAAGCTTCCCGGTTATCTATCAGCATGTTTTGATTCCCGTGGTGCTCCGACCATTATGGATTTGTTGCCGCATACAGAAGAACGGCTTTTCCCAATTGGTCGTTTAGATAAAGATACCGAAGGTCTTCTCATTGTCACAAATGACGGTGACTTAGCTTATAAACTTACGCATCCCAAACATAAGATAGACAAAACCTATCTTGTATGGGTAGAAGGTATCCCATCAGAAAATTCACTTGATAAAATGCGTCAAGGATTAGAATTAGAGGATGGGATCACTGCCCCTGCTATCGTTGAGATAGTTAATTCTAGCAATTGCATATCAAAGCAGGATGCGGTTTCTACTTGCCTTAAAATAACCATACACGAGGGGAAAAAGCGGCAGATCAAAAGAATGTGTTATGCGATAGGACATAGGGTCCTAAAACTGCGAAGAATTCAGATCGGCACAATTAACCTTGGAGACCTAAAACCTGGCAAATTCAGATACCTTACCCAAGAAGAAGTTGAAAGTCTCAAAAGCATAAGCGGTTAATATGTCAGCGAAGGGAAAAAATGCGGATAGGTGACAGAACATATAATATTAGGCTTGGCTTAACGATATTTTTAGCGATTTCAATTGTCAGCGCAATCGTTATATTGTTTCTAGACGTTAATAGGAATACATGGTCTGCCTTGAAACAAATAAAACCTGAATATGGACTGATAGCTGGATCGTTAATGCTTGCCCAATGGTTAATAAATGCACTTAGGTTCCAGGTATTGGTTAACAGTTTTGAAGAAAAAATCAGTTTTTGGACTTCGTTTCAGGCTTTTATGGCAAATATATTTATGTCAGCGATGACGCCTTCTCAAACAGGAGGAGGACCTTTACAGGTCTATATAATAAACAGAGCCGGCATTCCATTAGCCAAAGCCATTGCAGGATGCCTTATAGGTGCTGTCTTAACTGTAGTATGTCTCGTTTTTTCAAGTATGGGTATACTTCTATTTAGGCACGATATCAGATTGGGATTTGGGCATCATATGGGAGCAGTTATCACAGTTGTATTTGTCGTATTCTTTCTTATAACGTTATTGTTTGTGTTATCAATCTTTAAGATCCGTCTGATCAAACGTATATTCGGAAAAATTACGTTAAGATTTTCACATTCCACAAAATCAAAGCGAAAGTTTTCAGCGACAAAAAAACTGATCCATGGACTAGATCAATACAGTAATTGTATGAAAATATTCGCAAAAGCAAAAAAACATAGGATTCTACTATCTGGATTTTTAACCTTATGTTGTATCTGTGCGAATTGTGCGACTGCCCCTGTTTTGCTCAAAGGGTTATCAATAAAACAAGATGCAACACAAGTTTTTCTTGTGCAGTTTATCATCTTCTTTATAGTATATTTTAGTCCTACGCCCGGAGGAAGTGGATTAGCTGAGTTTAGCAATTACTGGATTATGGCTTCCGTAGACGTTGAACAGAATTTTTTAGGTATTTATACATTGATCTGGAGATTTTTCACTAGTTTTCTCGGTGTCGGTATTGGTGGTTTAGTTGTCCTATCGCTTTTGAAAAAGAGAAAGAGATATAAAGATAGTGTTAAGCATCTCTCAAATATATGATCGCAATGAAAAAAGAAAGCAGATTCCTCATTATATCATTGATAATCCATGCTATTGTGTTTTTACTATCGGTATATATTGTATTGCCCAAATCTGATGTATATACAAGGATAGCTGGTAAAATAGACATTGACATAAAAATTATTCCACAGGTCAGAGAAACTTTGAAAGATAAGAAAAAGGAAATAAAGTTAGAGAAAGATGTTGAGCCTGAAAAAGAAAACAAATCAAACGATAATTCAAAATCAGAACCCAATGAATTAAATGGTATCAAACTTGCAAATCAGGAACTCTTATCCTTATTTGCTCCATCCCCGATCGTCAGTTCGGAAAGATCAATAGTCAATATAGAGGAGAAAAGGACGGAGCTACGGTCTTTACCACAGTTTAAACCTATCGAATCGCCCATTCTTAGTCGTCCAATAAACTCCAATCCAGAAAAAAGCATTTCTATCCTGATACCAAGTTTAGATCAGAATATAGGTAATATAAGCACAAGATCACGAGGATACAAAGGTTCAGAAGTAAGCCCCTTATCTCTTGGAAACTCCTATGGCAGGGGGCAAAGCTCTCGGTACATTGAAGCTATGGGGTCAGTCTTTCCCCGATACGGTTCAAGTCAGTATGCGGATATTTTACCAATTATCGCTAACGGTATAATAAAACGTATATCACGGGACAAAGTTGATATTATCTTTATAATAGACACCACTGGAAGTATGGAAGACAACGTTCTTGGCGTGAAGCAGTATATTTACAACTTTCTAAACCCATTAAAGGAGAAGAAAATAGATGTTAATCTTGGTCTAGTTGAGTTCAGCGATATTTCATCGAGGAAGGAAAAAGTCTATGGCTTGACAGATGACCCAGAGAAATTCAAAAAATGGTTGGATAAAACCGTTTTTTACGGAGGAGGCGATCTTCCAGAATCCGGTTATGAAGCTATCATAACAGCGTTGGAAAAGATCAAATTCCGAAAGTCTGCCCAAAGGATATTCATATTTATCAGTGACTCTCCACAACACGATCTAGATTATGATGGCAAGTCCAGATACACTTTGGACAGGATAATATCAAAGTTGATAGATGAAAACGTCAGTGTAGATGTTATCGGTATAGATGATTTAACCCTGAAACAACTGGCTCGGGGAACTGGCGGACAATGGAAACCTATCCCTGGGGGAGACCCAAGAATTGACATTCCTCAGTCAAGCGTGCAAAAAATATTTTCAAAGCTTACAGTTAGCTCAATTCCTGATCTCCTTGAAGATAAAGTCATCGTGCTTTTTGATGATGTCGTCCCTGATTGGGTTGATCTGACATATAAAGTATTAGACCCAAATGGACTGAAAGTCATTGGGGCTTTAACTTATAGAAAAGAAGTTACAAATAAATCGGAAAGAAAAATTGAAATTCCTGTGACAATAAACATCAGTGTAATCAAAAACATCACTGGCGTTTATACGCTCATATATAGAACCAAAGACAGTTATGGAAATCAAAATATCTTACGACAGACTTTTGAGTTAATTCAGATGTAAATTTATTTTAACTCCGCAGAATATCATTCATTGTGGACAACAACTTCAACCATTCCTCTAACCGAATTGGTTAGATAAACTTTATCTGCTTCAAAAAGGTCTTTCTCAAATAATACTTTTTCCTCTACTGGGAATCCATTTTCAAACGCAAAACGCCTATAAACCCCATTTAACAAGCCACAATCAACAGGCGGAGTATAAAGCTTGCCATTATTCTCTAAAAAAATATTTGATATGGAGCCTTCAGTGACTTCACCTTTGTTATTGAGAAATATAACCTCATAATACCCTTTCTCTCGAGCCTTTTTCAATTCACTATCGTATAAATCTCTGTTAGTCGTTTTATGATAAAAGAATCTGTTGGATTGATCAATCCTATAATTTGATATAATCGCCTGTTTAGGTAGTTTTCCGATATCGTTTAACTTTGATGATGATATATTGATTTGACCATCTCTGAACAATAATAATCTGACCCTATATTTTTCTTGATTGTTAAATTTTTTTGATTCTCGAGTTAGTGCTTCAACAATATACTGCATATCATAATCAAATAAGAAATATTCAGCGGATTCCTTTAATCTTTTGATATGAAGATCAAGGAGATAGAATTCGCCATTTTCCCAAAGCATAGTTTCAATTAATTGAAAATCGCTATATTTGGATGTGAGAAAATTGGCTTTCAACAGACACTCATCATATTCAGATTGGGGAGTTGAATCGTAAACTATCCCACTGCCGATGCCCATCTCCCCTTTTTTGTTAATCCTGTTCAATACAACCGTCCTGATAGCGACATTGAAAACACTCTCGTTATCGGGAGAGATATAACCTATTCCGCCAGTATAGACCCCTCTTGGTTCTTTTTCAAGGCTATTTATGATGTTCATAGTGCTGATCTTGGGAGCGCCTGTAACTGATCCACATGGGAATATACTCCTGAAAATATCAAACCATTTAATACCACTTTTTAATCGTGCTTGTATTGTTGATGTCATCTGAAAGAGCGTTTCATATTTCTCTACTTCAAAGAGTCTATCAACTTTGACGCTTCCGATGTCGGATATTCTTCCAAGATCATTACGTAAAAGGTCAACGATCATAACGTTTTCTGCACGGTCCTTGATCGATCTTTGCAATTCTTCTGCTTTGACCAGATCATCGTCATTGGTAACTCCACGTTTGATAGTTCCCTTCATAGGTTTTGCTATGATCTTATCGCCAGTTCTCCTGAAAAACAGCTCCGGCGACAGAGAAAGGATATCATAATTTTCGCATCTGATAAAAGCGGAATAGGATGCGGACTGTTTCATACAAAGACTGAGAAAAAGTTTTACTGGGTCTCCTGAAAAGTCAAATTTATGCTTGAACGTGTAGTTTACCTGATAAGTTTCCCCTCTCGCTATGGCTTCTTTAATTGATTCAATGTCGTTAATATAGACATCCTTGCTTACGTTGTTTTTGAGATTTTCTATATTATACTCATCTTTTTCTGATGGAGTATATGTTATGAAGTCCGCATTCATATTTTCATCGCTGAAATGTTTAGATTTATGATCATAGATTATCGGTTTATCATATATGCCCAGCCACACAAGAGGAATTTTAACTTGATTGATCCTTTCATCTGCATAAGAGAAGACCTTTTCAAAGCATAGCCCCGCTTCATAAGAGATAAAACCAGCTAAATAATGACCACAGGCAAGATGCTTCTCCAAGTCTGAAAATATGTTTAAAACTTCGGATTTATTGTTTCCTTGAATTATTTTCAATGGTGACAAGAAGACAAGGCTTTTGTAATTATCAGGATCAGTATGACCATTCCATAAGAAGACAAAATTCTCTTCATTTTCAATTTTATTGAGCAAGAAAGACAGTAATTTTACTTTATCCATAGTTGCAGTAGCATTCGTATAAATCAATAAAACAATGTAATACAGGCTCTTTTTTTATGCTTTCTGAGGTTGATGAATGCGGAAAGGTCTACGGAGGAATTCAAATATGCGATTAGGTTTTTTGACTGTAACTTGCTTTTTCCTGATAAATCTTTTCTTTTTCTTCATATTAGCGGCACAGATTGCACGGTATATCGCCGGAATGAGTGGGTCTTTTTGACGATTGGGGTCAGCAAGAATTGTTAATACCAAAGCAAATAAACCTAAAATTCTTTTAGTTCTTCTTGTTAGAAAGCGCCACACATAGCGTAGATTAATTGTTGAGCGAACTTTTTTATCTAGGGCATGAAAATATGATTCTACTGCCCATCTTTGACTGATCTGATCATCAATTTCTCTGACATCCATTCTCTCTCTTGGCATATTTGTAAGATGCCCATTATGGATGGTCATCGGTGTTGAAGATGGGTTGTCTTTTAATATAAATCCTTCTTCTTTTGTAGTTAACAAGGCTTCGCTGATAGAATTTATGTCAAGCAACTTTGGTTCATATTTCTCTGTCCTGTGTCTCAGTATAGCATAATTTTTTAACATAACGACATCTGCTTTTCGTGTTGATTCAAAGGCAAACGAGATGAGTTTATAGCTATCGGGACCATATTGAACTGGTATTTGAAGTCTTTCGAATGGTTCAATAACCCTATCGAATCCTGGTGGGACGATATTTATTTCAACTCTCCCAAATGGAGGAATTACCGCCAACGTTGAATTGGCATCACCTCGTGAAACATTTTGAGGACCTTCACTCCAAGAGATACTTCTGAGAATTATATCAAATGGGCTACTGCTAGTAATCACTATATTATTTCCATTTCTGCGAAAAGTCAGTCCCCGCTCGTGTTTAGCATATCCATTGTCTCTACTTATTGTAATAGACCAACTTGTTTTATATTCTACATCTAAAAGCTCAATAAATTGGGATGTATAATCCTTAAAAACTCCTCTATACTCGCCTTTTGGAGTTTGGACAATGACCCTTGTTCCGACTATTCTATCAATAAGTGCATCATAGTCAGCTGCGGTCATATATTCAACAGCCTGTAATCCTTTTTCTTGGAGTTCTCTCCCGTAAGTCGCTTGATATTCTCCAAATGCTTTGCCCAATCTTCTTCCAAAAAAGAGATTAAAGGCATCTGTTGCAACGCGTTTGAGATGATTAATAACAGTTCTGATCCTTCTTCTAAAGCGAACTAGTATGCTTGGATGATAGGCTCTTTTTAGCTCTTCTTCCCTGTTATGTTTTTCTTTTTCGGTCAAAAGATCAACGTATCGGACGAGAGCATGGATCTTTGAATATTCATCTTTGCGCATTATATAGCTGACTTTTTCATTGCCTTTGGTATTTTCCTTTTCCGCGATAACTTCTATACCTTCGGATTCCACGCGTAATCTACCTCTAAATCTGACGCCATCTGTCTGTTCAATAGTGATCAACTGACCAGTTAAGCTTTTGAGTAATTTATCCCTTCTTACTGTTGCCAGAATTATGCCAAAAATTGTCGCGATCAAAGCCATTGTAAGCGGGAAAAGATAAGCACGTTTCATAAACTTTTCCCACCAAACTGCTATTTGAGATGGCTTTTTTGGTTCTTCTTTGGGCAGAGCTTGTGCATAAGCATCGTTAAACAACGAGGCTATATGTAAGGCAAATATTGTCAATATCAATATCGCTACAAGTTTTTTCATAATCTCACTAGCTTTCTGATTCTTCTTTGGATTTTTTATAAACTCGTATATCCCTTTGGATCACACTGAATTTTCCGGGTTGACTATTTACCAAGATTTCATCTTTTACCATCGCTGATTTGATGTTTTCTATGGCAATATCATTATTTTCCGGATCAGTTTCTATCTGGATCAAATTATCTTTCTCCTGAAGACTGTAATCAATACCAGATCTTTGCATATTCTTATCAAGCTTTGAGTATCTCATATTCACTGATGCGGAAAAACCGCCTTATCCCTCCTGTATAGTTAATGATCCAATTGGTTTCACACCACCGATGAAAATAATTTAGATGGCAATAATTAGTCAAAAATGTAACCGGATACACAAATCCATTATAATTATAGCACAAAATACAAGATAAAGTCAAGGACGTTTACACAGAGTGCAATTCAAATTTTAGGCAATTCCGAATAATTAGAACGATAATTTAACCAGTAGTCCTCCCATTCATTGTTCTTTCATTTCA
>FWPV01006645.1_pt1 | contig 21815 bp, 20 predicted proteins | sample 2228371 | NCBI WGS metagenome assembly FWPV01 (sample SAMEA103939776, study PRJEB20133) | metagenome | reverse complement strand
ATGTGAATAATACTAGGCTACAAAGCATTTGTTATCAAAGCTTTGTGGCTTTTTTTATTTATGACCTGCGGAATCTAGGAGCTTTCGGGATTGGCTTTTGGCTTTTGGAACTTGTTATTTGGATCTTGGAATTTGGTTTTTGGAATTTAGCTATTCGTTACCTCGCCAGCTCATAGTCCGGCTTTGCTGCTGTCTTGGTTGATCCACAGTAATTTTTCGGTGGCAAAGCCAAGGCTATCGGCAAGGTGGAGATAAGAGGTTTTAATGGTTTCGGGAATCTGCTTTTCTCTCGATAAAATCCAGAGGTAGTCTTTGCTGCCTCCGCAAACCAAGGCATATTGGTATTCCTGATCTAAGGCTATCACGTTGTAGCCGCCATAGAAAGGCCCGAAGAAAGACACTTTGAGCATGGCTACGGTATCCGGTCCGGCAAACTTGGCTTTGCCCACGGCCTCGCTCCATTCCTTCTTTTCTTTGTTATAGCCGCGGTTTACCACTTTGATGGTGCCATTGTCTTTGATGCTGTATTCGGCTGTGGTAAGTTCAAGTCCACGCTCAAATTTGAAATCGAAGCGGGCAATCTCATACCATTTCCCCAGGTACTTCGACTTGTCAAAAGGCTTTATCGCTTTTACATCATCCGGAATGCTGGAGCAGGCGGAGAAGAAAGCGCAGAGTCCGAGGAGCTTGAATACTGATTGAAGTTTCATGGATTTAAGGTACAGCTATTCTTTTGTAAATCTATACTGAGGAGCGCAGGTTTAAGAAGCCTCCCCTAAAGTTAACAAATTGGCATCCGGCTCCAAAGGCGATAGCTTTTTTTGTCTTCAAGGCTTCCGTTCTAGAGGGCCTTTGGCTCACATTGTATCAAACTCTTCCACACCAAATCCGCCGTTTTCTCCCAGGTAAATTGTTGGGCCTGAATCAGGGCTTTCTGAGCGAGGCTTTCGCGCAGCGATTCGTCGCTAGCCAGCTTTTGCATTTGTAGGGAAATGGCTTCTGCATCTTCCGGTTGGGCATAGAGTGCCGCATCTCCTCCCACCTCGGGCAAGGAGCTGACAGGAGAAGTGATCACCGGCGTTCCGCAGCGCATCGCTTCAGCTACCGGTAAACCGAATCCTTCAAAATAGGGCAGGTAGGTAAGGGCCGTTGCCGAACCTAGAAGGTCAATCAAATCGCTTTCGCTCACCCGTCCTGTGAAGTGCACTTCCTGCTTAAACCGCATCGCTTCATACACCGTTTTCATCTCTTCGTTTTGCCAGGCATCGCGACCGGCCAAAACCAATTTGTGAGGGAAATCGCCAGATGCTTTAAAGCGATCAAAGGCCTTCAGCAGGTGTACTATATTTTTTCTCGGCTGCAGCGCTCCCACATATAAGAAATAGGGCTTGCCTTCACTAAAATGAATGCGGGTGGCTGTTTGAGTTGTATCATCGGCCGGAACAAAGGCCTCACTCACGCCATTGTATACCACATCGATTTGGTCTTCAGCGATGCCGTAAGTTTTGACAATATCGGCTTTGCTAAACTCCGATACCGTAGCTATCCGAGCCGCTTTTCGGGCATAACGCGGGAAATAGGATTTGTAGAATTTGACACCGGCAGCACTGACGTATTGCGGAAAATGCTCAAAGGCTAAATCGTGAATCACGGCCAAACTCGGCACTTGGGTACGCAAACAGAGAAAGCCGTCGGGCGAATAAAAGACATCAGCTTTGTCCTTTTTTAAGCGATAAGCTACCGCCCAATCAAACCAGATAGGGTAGAGGTAGGGATGCCTAGCCGGCGGAAACAGAACATGGGGAACCACATTGTCGCCATAAATAAACTGCGGGTCGTATGGCCGATCAAAATACAGGTGAAAGGTATGTTCGGGATGCTGCTGAACCAGGCGCTGAATGGTCTCATGACTGAACCGTCCCAGCCCTTCCAGGCGGTCTTTTAACAGAAAGCGGGCATTGACGGCTATGTTCATCAGCGGTACAGATCGCCGCGTGCAATGCAAAGGCGATTTTGGTACTGCCAAATATAGAGCTCTTTGCCGTTTTCCAGCTTTTTGAGCCATTCTTCACCGTTCACATTGGGGGTGCCGTACGTGTCTTTCATGTACTTTTCCAAGTCGAAATAATCCGCGAATTCAATCACCACTTCATACAGTGTATCGCTTGGTGTAATAAAATACATGGCCTTGGTGATCAGGCTATCGGCGCTGCCGCCTTCGGTGAGTATGGTGTTTCCGTTCGGTAGTTTAGAGGTTGTGAAATGGTTACCGCGCACTTTGATGAGGGAGTCGCGCGACATATCAATAAACACGTTTTCATAGCCCGTCGGGAAAAACGGCGAATTAGCCAAGTTAAAGGCTATGAACAGACTAATGCCAATGGCAAACAACCACTTTTTCATATAACAACAAATTTGAGGATTTCAGGTGAGTTTATTGATATAATGGGGATTGAGAAAAAAGATACAGGGGTAAGAAGCAGCAGGGGCGGGTCGCCACTATTTAGGAATGAGATGGAGCTTCGGTTTTGTGGGGCGACACACGCGTCGCCCCTACGAACAGATTATACAAAGACAAATCGTGACCCGCCCCTGCGGACAGATTATGACTTCGCCATACTTAACTCAAGTATATGAATCGATTATCTGGAAAAATGGCGCACAGCCAACACCAAAGCAGAAAAAAGGTAATTTTGACCCGCATGGCGTCGGGATTCCTCTCCAATTTTTCATTCAGCTTGGTCTTGAACCTGGTGGTGAAGCTGTTTTGGGTATTCCAAATTGAGGTGACTGTGCAGAACGTATTAGGCACCGAGGCCTACGGACGCTATTTCGAAGCCTTCCAGTTTGCCTATATCTTTTTTATCCTGCTGGATCTGGGCATCAGCAATTACAACAACAGGACGGTCGCCGGTGATGCCAGTAAGCTTACCTCCTTGTTCCCGTCCATGCTGGCCTTGAAGCTGATGCTGGGCGTGGTCTACCTGCTTTTCTTGTATGTCGCTTCACAGCTCATGACCTACGATGTAGAAGCCCAAAGGCTCATTCTCTTTGTGGGAGTGAACCAAACTTTGATGTCGCTCATGCTTTTCCTGCGCTCCAACGTGAGTGGCTTGCACTTGTATAAGACGGATGCGGTCCTTTCTGTGCTGGATCGTTTGGTGATGGGCCTCATTTGTGCCGCGTTGCTTTTCTTGCCTTGGCTCGACAGCTTCAGCCTAGACCACTTCCTGTGGGCCCAGTTTATCGGCTATGCCGTAGCGGTGTTTTTGGCCTTTTTTACCCTGTTGAACAAAGGGGTTAAGCCGAAAATGGTTTTCAAACCGAACCTCTTAAAAGACATTCTCAAGAACTCCTACTCCTTTGCGCTGCTCTTCTTTTTGATGAGCTTGTATACACGTGTCGATTCTGTTATGCTGGGCAGAATGTTAGACAATGGCGATTACGAAACAGGACTCTATGCTTCGGCCTTCCGCATTTTGGATGCGGCCATCATCTTCACCGTACTGCTCTCCAATTTGCTTTTGCCCATGTTCTCTCGCTTTTTAGCGAAGGGAGAAGACCCCGCTCCTTTGGTCCGCGAAAGCTACCGAGTGGTGTTGGTGGTGGCCACTATTTTACCTTTGGCTACTTGGTTTTTTGGCGATCAACTTTATGCCGGTCTATACGAACACAACCAGGTGGAAGGCGGACTCCTCTTCAGCTTTTTGCTTTTGAACTTCATCCCGATGTCTTTTGGCTACATCTTCGGCACGCTGCTCACCGCCAAAGGCGAATTGAAATTGCTCAACCTGATCAGTGTTGGCGGCTTGGTGCTGAACCTGCTTCTAAATTTTTGGCTCATACCAAATCACGGTGCTATGGGCGCTACCGCCGCTACCATCTTAACCCAGAGCTTGGTTACTTTATCGACTATCTACTTTACTTGTCGTTTTTTCCGGCTTGGTTTATACGATTTTGTCTCCTTTCGGGTTATAGGTTTTGTAGTTTCCAGCCTCGGGGTCTTTTACCTCCTGTCAGAATTGAATTGGTCGCTTTGGCCAAGTCTGCTTTTGGCTAGTTTGGGAGCTGCTACGATGAGCTTTCTATTCCGGGTTTTTAACCTGCGTGAACTGCTGGATTTGATTCGGATGGGAAAAGGGAGTTCATCTACCACTTAAAAATGTAATTTTGCGCCAATTGTTTCGCGATGACCCAAAAGAATACCGAGTTTGATTTTAGCCTGGTGGAGGTAGTACGCTTCACCTTGAAGTGGAAATGGCATATCGCCATCATTACGGTTTTATCCGGAATTGCAGCCGCAGTGTTTTCCGGACCGCAGTTTATCACGCCGAAGTTTGAGAGTAAAGTGATATTTTACCCTACCACCATCAATTCCATTTCCAATGCCATCCTTTCTGATGCGACCTTAAAGGAAACCGACGTGCTCGAGTTTGGTGAAGAATCGGAGGCAGAATATGCCTTACAGATTTTAAACTCAGCGCCACTGATGGGCAAGGTAGTGCAGCGCTTCGATTTGATGAAACACTACGACATCGACCCGAACAGCGCCTACCCGCAAACGAAACTAGCGGAGGAGATTCGCCGAAACTTCAACTTCAAACGCACGGAGTTGCTGTCGATTGAAATCTCCGTTTTGGATAAAGACCCGCAGATGGCGGCCGACATTGCCAACTACATTTCGGCAGTGCTGGATACCACCAAAACAGAGATTCAGCGTCAGGTAGCCCAGAAGGCATTCGACATCATTGAACAAGAGTATACCTCTAAATTGAAGGAGGTAGAGACCTTGCAGAATAAGATTAACGACATGACATCCGGCAGCACGGCTACCAATAATCCTTTTGCTAGAAAGAATAAAAAAGCCGCCCGCCAAGATGCGTTGAGCAATGCTGCTGAGCTTGGAGCAGGAGGAGGTAATTTGGGTACCATCTTGCGTTTGACAGAAGGCCTTAGCTTAGAAGTGGAGCAGTTGCAGAGCCTCAAAAAGAAATACGAAAAAGCTAAGGTGGATTTGGAAGAATTTGTTCCGCATCACTTTGAAATTAGTCCGGCAACCCCGGCTGAACGCAAGGCTAAGCCTATTCGCTCGCTTATTGTTTTAGCTGCAACCGGATCAGGCTTTCTTTTCTCTCTGTTTATCATCATCGTGATCGAGCGCCTACGTCAGTCGCTAAAAACGATTAAAGAAGAAAAATAAGTGCCTTCAAAAGCCAGTCTTCGGTGGTTTTACGGTGCCGGCCTGGGCTTTATAGCGCTCTCGCTGATTGGCTTACTCTTGGGTTTTCCCTTGGTGTATGTGCTTCCTTTGGCCTTGCTCTTAGGACTTCTTGCCCTCGTTTCATCCGATAAGCTGCTTTACCTTACTGCCTTCTTGGTTCCTCTGTCCGTAACGGTGCACGATCTCGGCATGGGAGCGGGCATGAACTTGCCAACAGAACCTTTGGTGATTGGGCTTATGCTCATCGCTATTTACAAGTTTGCGCTAGAAGGATTTAGCGATAAGGACTTCCTGAAACATCCACTTACCTTACTCATTTTATTCAATACGGCCTGGATACTGCTCACCACCTTCACCAGCACCATGCCCTTAGTGTCTTTGAAGTTTTTTGTGGCCAGGACCTGGTACATTATTGTATTCTACTTTTTTGCTTCTCGCCTGTTTCAATCGCTCAATAACATCAAACGATTCTGGTCTGTGCTGCTCTATGCGGCAGCCGGGGTTGTGCTTTTTGTGGTGGCCAGGCATAGCACCTTCGGATTTACAAGGGATAGTGTAACCACCGTTATTCAACCTTTCTTTTGGATTCACGGGGTATACGCTGCTATGGTGGCTTATTTCATGCCCATCATGTTGGTCTTTTTTATCGAAGGAAAGGCCCTCTCGTTTTCGCCGCTTCGCCGAAGTTTCTTCCTCTTTTTCGCCGCGCTTTTTGTCGTGGCCGTAGTGTACAGCTATACCCGCGCTGCTTGGCTCAGCATCTTGGCCGCCATGGCCGCTTTGGTGGTGGTATGGATACGCGTTAAACCGCTCTGGATATATTCAGTGAGCATCATCGCTGTGCTGGCATTAGCCTATTACCAGGGCGATATCATGATGAAGCTATCGCGTAACAAAACCGGCTCCAACTCCAAAAACATGGAGAAGCATTTGCAGTCGGCCACCAACATTAAAAACGACCCGTCCAACTTAGAACGTTTGAACCGCTGGAGTTGTGCGTACCGGATGTACCAAGACAAACCGGTACTGGGCTTTGGTCCGGGCACCTATATGTTTCAGTATGCGCCCTATCAGCTTTCCTACCAGAAAACAGTGATCAGCACCAATTTTGGAACACTGGGTCATGCACACAGCGAGTTCCTTGGTCCTTTGGCTGAAGGAGGTTTGGTGGGTATGTTAAGTTGGCTTCTGATTTTTATCTATGCATCAATCAGAGCGCTTTGGTTAAGTTATTACGCCAAGAGCCGCGAGGTGAGGGCCATAGCGATGGCTTTGCTACTCGGTTTCCTCACTTATTTTGTGCACGGATTCTTGAACAGCTATTTTGATTACGACAAGATAGCCGTGCCTTTCTGGGCTACACTGTCCATTCTAGTGGTGCTGGATACCAAGGAAAAGCGCGAAATGCAGAATTGAATCCTTTTTCTTTTTTGAATTCCCTTTAAATTGCAGCGGATTTTAGCATGAAAAAGGACAAGCAGATATTCGACCTCATTGAGAAGGAACTCGAGCGCCAAGAAGACGGCATTGAACTGATCGCTTCTGAGAATTTTGTAAGCAAGCAGGTAATGAAGGCCATGGGCTCAGTACTCACCAACAAGTACGCAGAAGGCCTTCCGGGCAAACGGTACTATGGTGGTTGTGAGATCGTGGATCAGGTGGAACAATTAGCGATAGACCGCGTGAAGGAACTTTTTGGCGCAGCTTGGGCGAATGTTCAGCCGCATTCCGGAGCGCAAGCCAACGCTGCGGTGATGCTGGGGGTATTGCAAGCAGGGGATAAAATCCTCGGTTTCGACTTATCGCACGGAGGTCACTTAACACACGGTTCACCGGTGAATTTTTCCGGTAAATTATACAAGCCTAGTTTCTACGGTGTAGAGAAAGAAACGGGCACCATTGATTTCAATAAGATTGCAGATATAGCGAAGAAGGAACAACCAAAACTTATCATTTGTGGTGCTTCTTCGTACTCCAGAGACTGGGATTATAAGACCTTACGCGAGATTGCCGATTCGGTTGGTGCCCTGCTTTTGGCGGATATCAGTCACCCGAGCGGTTTAATCGCCACCAAATACCTGAACAATCCGCTTCCGTATTGCCATATCGTAACTTCTACAACGCATAAAACCTTGCGCGGTCCAAGAGGCGGTGTGATTTTGATGGGCGAAGATTTTGAGAATCCATGGGGTTTAAAAACGCTAAAAGGAGAAACCAAAATGATGTCGGCTATTCTAGACGGCGCCGTTTTCCCGGGTACCCAAGGAGGACCATTAGAGCACGTAATCGCAGCCAAGGCCGTAGCGTTTGGTGAGGCCTTAACGCCGGAGTACAAAGAATACTGCGGTCAGGTTATCCGCAATGCGAAAGCGATGTCGGCAGCCTTCATGGAAAAAGGCTATGAAGTAATTTCAGGTGGTACGGATAACCATTTGATGCTCATCGACCTGCGTTCTAAAGACCTCAATGGTAAATTGGCTGAGAATACCTTGGTTAAAGCCCATATTACCATCAACAAGAACATGGTTCCGTTTGATGATAAGTCGCCATTTGTTACCTCAGGTATGCGCATCGGAACTCCGGCCATAACAAGCAGAGGCATGGTAGAGAAAGACGTGGTTGAGGTAGTGAATCTGATTGATGAAGCCTTGATGCACCATGCGGATGAAGACGCCTTAGCGAAGATTGGCAAGAAGGTGAACAAGTTTATGAAGAACTTCCCGCTATATTCCTAAGCTTAGAACACTCTTCCAAATTGAATTTGGCAAAATAGCCCTGGAGTTTTGGTATAAAAAATACTCGTGAAGTAATCGGATTTGCTCGTTCTAAATTCACTTGCTTCGCTTTTTAGGAAAATGTGGTAGGAGAGTCCTCCCGAATAAGAAAAGCGGTATTTCTCCAGAATAGTGTGTTCTCTCCCAAATTCTAGTCTTAATGGAATCATGCGCGCTTCCAATTCATAGGCAGATTGACCAAAGTCGTAAAATGGTTTACCATCGAAGGTAATCTGCTCCTGATAACTTAGACCACGCGTCTCAACTTGAAAGGCATGATAGCCTAGTGAGAATCCAATAAAATTATGAGGCTTACTTTTTTTATCGAGGGAAGCGCTAACCATAAATTGAGCCCGGAAATCAACCCCATATCCTTTCAGAAGATCTCCCTCTTCCTTCTCTGCTAAAGCGCTTCCAACTTGTTTAGCATTGCTGTATGGATTTGTCCATTTTGAGCTAATCTCAGGCAAACAGTAAACATGAATCGGAAGACTAAATCTGGCATTGTATCGAGTATAGCCCGGATCAATACGAATATTACCCTGGAGTACACTTAAAGGAGAAATTCCCAAGTAAAACGTGTTTTTTTTATTCTGAGCAGAAGCTTGTGCAGCAATAAAACAGAGCCAAAGGAATAGAAAACGAGTTTGCTTAGTTGTCATAATATCCGTTTTCAATCAGGTCATCGTTGATTATCTGAAAAGCCTTAATTCCATCTTTTTCTTTGACAGCCATATAGTTCTCATTCATAGCCATCATCACGGCCTCATCTACATCAAGGTTTTTGATAGTTTGAAATGTGTGATCAAGAATTTGAAGTTGACCCGAGGTGAGGACGGCACAGAATTTTGAATTCATAGAAATATCCAATACCACTTGGGGGTAGATTTTTACCTTCGCTGATTTGGCATCCAAATTTGGGAGTTCAAGTAAGCTTATGTGTGAATAAGGATTATCGCTAATCACAAGGACTTTCCCTTTGTGTACCTTCAGCTTGAAATATCGTCCTCCGGAACTATAATCGCCCCTAAATTCCCTTGTCTTAATGTCGAGCGCTATCAAACGATTATCAGTCATTACAATTAAAGTTTGGGTTAGAGAATCTACTTGAGCAGCCCTTATAGGCTCGTCACTTTGGAAAAATGTGTCGCTCAAACAATAAATCGCTTCATTCGCCACCATATAGGCTTTTTCATCGAGCAGAACGTATCGGTTAATAGGGCCGCTTTTGATTGCTTCGCTATGCGACACTCGGTCTTCCTTTTTACACCCAGGATGTGTAAACAGTCCTAAGCCCAGTAGGAGTATGATTTTTAATTTTGCCATCGGATTATTTCGGTGTTCTTAAGGCGGTTATTGCGTTGAAAAATTGGCGGTATTTCTTTTCCATCTGGTGGCCGAAGTTCTTCTAATACATTTAGTTTAGAGCCCCTGTAAGCTACAGTTTGGGTACTTAATTGACCAAATTCAACAAGGTCGATAGTTCGATCTACCACAATTCCGGTGCTGGTTGGGGTCATATACGAACATCCAGGTGCAATTAAAAAGAGGTACTTGGATTGGTTAAATGCACGGTAGGCATGCACGCCCTCACCGGGATCTAAAACAAAAAGAACGGGTCCTACAAGCTCCATTTGTGTTTCTTGAATGGAGGCTCTCACCGGACCAGTAAACGGAGCTTCACGAACAATTTTAGTTTCCATTAAATCAGGATAATATCCGCTGTACTGCGAATAAGCGTCAGATTTAGTGCATGATTGGAACACCAGAATTAGAGAAGGGAGTAGAAGTATCCTTGGGTTCATGAAGCAAAGTTATAACAACAAGATAAAGTTGAAAGCGATTAGATTTGCAATATGGATAGTTGGCAAGAATGCCGGGTATTAGAAAAACAGATTTTAAGTGAAAGTGTAATAAGCTTGAAAATAGCTTACACATTAAGCGATAGATTTTTACCCGGGCAATTTGTGATGTTGGATTTACCCATTGAAAGTGAATTTTCAACCCGCAGTTATTCCATTGCTTCTGCCCCCAACACAGAGGGCTGGATTGAGCTCTGCATCGTGTTGAAACCGGATGGCGCCGGAACACCGTATTTATTTCAGCAGAGTAAGGAGGGTTCTATCCTTAAAGTGAGCGAACCACAAGGCCGTTTTATTTTGGAAGAGGGGGCTGAGCCCGTCTGTTTGATATGTACAGGTACGGGGGTGGCCCCGTTTAGAAGTTTTATTCAGCATTTAGAGAAGCAGGGTCTCTCCCGCGAAGTCCATTTAATTTTTGGAAACAGAACAGAAGCAGATATTTTATATGAAGCCGAGTGGGCATCGCTAGTTAAAACGGGACGACTGCATTTTTATCCGGTGTTATCGAGGGCTTCCGCAAACTGGACTGGCCAAAAAGGCTATGTGCACGAAGTCTATCCGGCCTTAGCTAAAGCCCATCCCAATTGGACCTTTTACCTCTGCGGCTGGAGCACTATGGTAAAAGAAGCCAAGAACAACCTGAAAGCCTTGGGCTTCTCTCGCAAACAGCTTAAGTTTGAACTCTACGACTGATGCCGGGAAGCCTACGAGATAGTTTGAATTATGCCAGCAAATGGACCTTGCGCAAAGCATGGAACACAGGTCTGGTGTTTGCGTCGTATCATGTATCCAGATTGACCAAAACTTCCAGGCACTGGGGGCAACCGATTAGTCTGAGCATAGAGCCTACTACCTCCTGTAATTTACGCTGTCCGCAATGCCCTAGCGGACTCCGATCCTTCACCCGTCCGAAGGGCATGTTGCAAGGCGACTTATTCCAACAACTTATTGACCAACAAGCATCTACATTAACCTATTTGACGCTGTATTTTCAGGGGGAGCCTTTCTTAAATCCTGATTTTCTAGCGATGGTGAAATATGCCTCCGAAAAACGGATTTATACGGCGACCAGCACAAACGCCCATTACTTGGATGACAAGACCTGTGATGCCATAGTTGAATCAGGCTTGGATCGCTTGATTATATCCATTGATGGGGTCGATCAAGAGGCTTACGGGAAGTATAGATTAGGAGGAAAATTAGAGAAGGTATTAGCGGGCACTAAAGCCATGATGGAGGCGAAGAGACGCGCAAACGGAAAGGGGCCACACGTGATTTGGCAGTTCATTGTCTTCTCGCATAATGAGCATCAATTACCGGATATTAAACGTTTAGCGAAGGAGTATGGAGTGGATGAGCTAGCGATTAAAACTGCCCAGATTTACGATTTTGAAGAGGGTAGTGACCTTATTCCGCAACAGGAAAAATACAGCCGCTATGAATTGGTGACAGCCGGCTTCCGGATTAAGAATAAATTACTCAATCACTGCTGGCGAATGTGGCAAGCCTGTGTTATCACCTGGGATGGCTTGGTGGTGCCTTGTTGTTTTGACAAGGATGCCACACACAGGATGGGCGATTTAAAACAAACTAGCTTTACTGAGGTATGGAACTCTAAATCCTACCAAGACTTCCGGAATGCGGTGCTGAAAGGCCGTTCCAATATTGATATCTGCCGGAATTGTACAGAAGGGACGAAAGTCTGGGAAGCCTGAGGCAACGTTTGCTTAACAAAGCGGCTCTTTTAAAAGAACAGTTCTTTGAAGCTCAGCCGTTTCCATCAGTGTAAAAAATTTGTGCATATATGGAAAAATCTAGTGATTGATGCCTCTTGGTCGAAATATTTATTGACCTTGCGGCGTTAATTATTTAACTTCGAGATATTGTTGTTTTTAAGTTTTTGACAGATAGTACTTTTAAAGCGCGTATGAAAAAATTTCTACTTTTTCTATTCTTCATGATGTCACTTTTTGTGACGCGGGAAGCAGAAGCTTCTCACGTTATGGGTAGTGATATTGTTTACCGTTGTAAAGGAAATGGTAAGTATGAGGTTGTGGTGAGGGTTTACCGTGATTGTAACGGTATTCAGGTATCCCAATCAAATGTGGTAGCTCGTTGTAGCAATACCACCATCAACATTTCCGCCCAAACCAAGGTATCGGTTCGAGATATCACGGGTATTGATTCTCGTTGTCCTACAACATCCCGCTGTGGTGGTAGTACGAGTTTTCCGTATGGTGTTGAAGAACACATTTGGAAAATGGAGATTGACTTGAGCAGTTACAGCTGCTGTGAGTGGACCTTGTCTTGGGAGCAGTGCTGCCGAAACGGTAACATCTCTACAGGTCAGGCCAACCAGAACTTCTTTACCACGGCAACCTTGAACAAATGTGTTACCCCATGTAACAGCTCACCTGATTTCACGAACCCTCCGGTGGCCATCATTTGTGCTAACCAGGATTTCGTGTTTAACAACGGTGCCTTGGATACAGTTGACAGTGGTGACTCCCTAAGCTACTCCTTAGTTCCAGGCTTACAAAGCTTAAACAATAACGTAACGTATTCCGGACAGTTTTCCCCTACTCGTCCGCTCACTTTCTTTGGTTTCCCTAACCAAAACTTACAGTGGCCTGCAGGCTTCCGTTTAGACCCAACTACGGGTGACTTGTTGTTCCGTCCTACTCAGGTGAACCAGGTGGCTATCGTGGTAATCGAGGTAAAAGAATGGAGGATGGTAAATGGGCAAATGACAGTCGTCGGGCGAACCCGAAGGGACATGCAGATTATTGTCGTCTCCTGTCCGAATAACAATGTACCAACCATAGATCCACCTTATAGCGTTCAGGCTTGTGCTAACCAGCAGAAGTGTATCAGTATCGTAACGGATGATGATGATAACAATGACACGGTCAGGATTTCGTGGAACCGGGGTATTCCGGGTGCAACCTTTACAAATAATAATGGTCAGCAAAGATTAGCTACCGGCGAAGTATGCTGGACACCTACCGATGCCCATGTTTCGAACATACCTTACACGTTCACCATCACGGCGAGGGATGATGCATGCCCATTGGCGGGTCAGGCGGTCAGGGCCTTCAGTATATTTGTCCGAGAAACGCCCAAGGCAGATCGGAATATTCAGGTATTAAATTGCGGTAAGGTGGCATTGAACTATACCCCACTCAAAACCTACCCTGGATTGTCTGCGGGTTGGGTGATTCGAGATAGTTTGAACCGAGGGGTATGGGCCGGAAGCGCGCAAACCGATACAGCATTTTTACAGCCTGGCGTGCACAGGGTATTCTTAACCTTACAAACAGCTACGCCTTGTATTAATATTCTGATCGACTCGATTATTGTTCCTGAGTTTGTTCGAATTCAAGTACCTGAGGATACGTTTGTATGCGCAGGTAACCAAATTACGCTCAGATCTACGACTATAAATGGTGACTCTCCGTATGAATATTTGTGGACACAGATTGACGCATCGAAATCACCTGTAGACACCCCGGGTACGAGTCCAGATTTAAATCTATTACCTGACTCTACCGTTCAGTTTGTATTAAGAGTAAAAGACGATAACGGTTGTTTCAACTGGGATACGGCGACAGTAAATTATTCATTGCTACCGCCTGTAAATGCAGGATTGGACCAGCGGGTATGTAAAAACTCTTTTGTCACTTTTGACGCAGGGAATGATACCATGACCTTAGGTTACTTGTGGTCTACCGGAGATACTTCGCGTTCTATTAGTGTACAAGATAGTAATGCCTATACCATTAGGGTAACGGATTCAATGGGCTGTATAAACCGAGATACGGTAAACCTGTTTGTGAATGTGGTAAAACCTGAGTTAGGCAATAACCGTAGTATCTGCGAGAACGACACAGTTACCTTGAATGCATCGAATTCAAGCACCTATACATGGTATAATTTGGCAGGTTTCACAACGAATCCGCTTCCAACGGCAATTGCAACCGGAGCGAGTTATTTCACTACGATTACCCAGAATGTGGGTTATGTAGTGAGGGGAGTGCAAACGTACCAAGGTGTAACGTGTGAGGGATATGATACGATTCGGATAACAATGAATCCTCTCCCAGAGGTATTGTTGAGTCCACAAGGACCGCATTGTGAAGACATCGGTATTGTGAACTTGGCCACTTATGTTCAGTTCCCAACACTCACTAACGGTCAATGGAGAAGCGTAGCGAATGCGGATTTTATTCAACCGAATACAAGCATCTTCAACGTGGATTCATCCGGACCTTCTCCGGCAGGTACTTCTGGATGGCGCGTGGTTTATCGAGTTATTGATAACAGAGGCTGTGCAAACGAAGCAAGCACTTTTGTAGACGTTGTAAGAAAGCCGGCAGTAGTACTGAAAAACCTGGATGTATGTGGGGACTTCGGACAACTACCATTGAATAACCTACTCACTACACCTTTACCAGGTGGACAGATCGGTAATACTTTCTCTTGGAAGAGTGCAGATAATTTAACAGTAGTTGACAATAACATTATCAAAACGAATCCGCTTGACCAGAGGTTGAACATTAATAACTTACCACAAGGACAGACTTACAGATTATTGTATTCTTTCACTAATAATACTACCACGTGTTCAAATACCGGAATTGCGAATTTGAAAGTGAATGTGGTTCCAAACACAGATGCCGGTGTGCTGATGCCGAAATGTTGGAATGAAGGCTTAGTTGATTTAACAACAGCGAATCCTTCACCTACAACAGGTGGAACAGGTGCATGGTCTGCTATTACGCCTGGAGTGAATTTGTCAGGTACCATTTTTAATCCTCAAAGTATCAATGCGGCCCAATTTATACCGCAGAACTACTATTGGTTTAGATATACCTTCACTTCAACTGAAGGATGTAGCAAGGCGGATAGTGTTCAGCTTATGATTAAAGGTATTCCAGATATTACCATTACACCACTTCTAGGAATTTGTGAGGACAGCAGCGTAATCAGTTTGGTGAATAATGCCAATCCGAATGGTGCTACTGGAATCTGGACTGGGAACGGTGTAAGTGCGAATAATTTTGATCCGGCAGCTGCTGGCCCAGGTTTCCATAAACTGGATTATGCCTACACCAACCCGATTAGTCAGTGTAGCAATACAGGCGACTTCACCATAGAAGTGCAGGCAAAACCTGAAATCCAATTCCAAACACCTACTGCAAGTTGCGCCGGTGAGCCATTTGAGTTACGTGTGAGCTTAGTAAATGCACCAGGTATTCTTTGGAGCCGTCAAGGTGATGGAGAATTTGATGCCATCGGATCTGGCAACGCGAACTCATCGCTTACAAACACCTTCTACTATCCTGGTGGTGGTGATATTGCAGCGCAGCAATTCAGAATCTATGCAGAAACGACCAACCCTCGATTCTGTCAACCAGCTCGCGTAGATGAAACCATAGGCATATTCCCTATTCCTACGGCTAGCATTACGGCAGATCGATATGAAGGCTGTGATCCTCTTGAGGTGAACTTTGAAGCCGTTACGAATACAGGCCAAGGTTTAGAAATTACGTGGGACTTTGGAGATGGCACGGTGATAACCGGTAGCGACAACCAAAGAATGCCAATTCACACCTTTACAGAGCCTGGACAGTGGACTGTAAACTTGAGGATTGTGTCTGACCCTAGCGTAGGTGCATGTGAAAACAATGCAGCACCGGCAGTCTTCACTGTATTCCCAACTCCGGTTGCTAGCATGGATGCTAACAGATGGAAAACCACTGTTGCCTTGCCAGGTATTCAATTCTACGATCGTTCAACGATTGATGGTGGTGGAACAATCAATTCTTGGTTGTGGGATTTCGGTGATCGCAATGCGTCAACCTCTACACAACAGAATCCGTTCTTTGAATACCCAATTACAGAACCAACTGATACGGGTGCATTCTTGGTGACCTTATTGGTAAATACACCAGACAACTGCCCAGATACAGCTACCAGGTACGTTCAGATAGATCCAGACATTACCGTATTTATTCCAAATGCCTTCACTCCGAATAAGTTTGGAAACGCGAACAATGACAGATTCTATGTGCGTGCTGATGGTTTCGAAACCTTTGAAATTACCATCTTTAACCGTTGGGGTGAGGTTGTTTACCAATCCGCCGATATCAACGAAGGATGGGATGGTATGTACAAGAATTTAGAAGCTCAACAAGACGTATACGTTTACCTCGTGCGGGTTACATCCTTGGCAGGTAAAGAATTTGAATACTACGGCACCGTGACATTATTACGTTAAAACTTAGTTAATCCAATATTAAAAGAGGCTGCTCATGCAAATGGGTGGCCTTTTTTTTATGAACAGGTATGTGGTGAATGGATAATGACGGATGGAATAGACCACAGCAATAGAAGAAATGGGTTATGAGTTTAGGAGCATAAAAAAAGCGAATCCCACAGGAGTGGAATTCGCTTTTGAGTATATATGTTTCGGATTATAAACCGAAAGCCGATTTTACTTGGTCTACGTAATCTAATTTTTCCCAAGTAAACAATTCAACATCGAGGTTAAGCTCATTGTCTTTTCCTTTGTTGAAAGTCTTGCGAACTGTTTCAGGGCTTCTACCCATGTGTCCGTAAGCGGCAGTCTCAGAGTACATTGGGCTGCGCAATTTCAAACGCGTTTCGATAGCGTAAGGACGTAGGTCAAATACTTGTTCCACGATACGGGCAATCTCGCCGTCGTTCATATTTACTTTCGCGGTACCGTAGGTGTTTACATAAACACCGCAAGGCTTAGCAACACCAATCGCGTAAGATACTTGCACCAATACTTCATCACAAACACCGGCGGCAACCAGGTTTTTAGCGATATGGCGCGTAGCATAAGCGGCTGAACGGTCTACTTTAGATGGATCTTTTCCTGAGAATGCACCACCGCCGTGAGCACCTTTACCACCGTAGGTATCAACGATGATTTTTCTGCCGGTTAATCCGGTATCACCGTGAGGCCCGCCAATAACAAATTTACCGGTTGGGTTGATGTGGTAAGTAATCTGATCGTTGAAGAGACCTTGCAGTTCAGGTTTGATTTGCGCTTTGATACGCGGAATCAGAATGGTGATGATGTCATTTTTGATGATCTTCAACATCATTTCTTCTGAATCGAAATCATCGTGTTGTGTAGATACAACAATGGTATCGATACGCACCGGCTGATTGTCGTCATTGTATTCAATGGTAACCTGGCTTTTTGCATCCGGACGGAGGTAGGTCATGATTTTACCTTCTTTGCGGATAGCCGCCAATTCTTCCAATATTTTATGCGCCAAATCAAGAGCCAAAGGCATGTAGTTGTCGGTTTCGCGTGTAGCGTATCCGAACATCATACCTTGGTCGCCGGCACCTTGTTCTTCCGGACTTTTACGCTCAACACCTTGGTTGATATCAGGTGATTGCTCGTGAATGGCAGAAAGCACACCACAGGAGTTGGCTTCAAACATGTATTCGCTTTTAGTATATCCGATTTTACGAATCACACCGCGAGCAATGTCTTGAACATCGAGGTAAGCTTTTGATTTTACTTCACCGGCCAAAATCACCTGTCCCGTAGTAACAAGCGTTTCGCAAGCTACTTTAGAGCTCGGGTCGTAAGCCAAAAAATGATCTATTAAGGCATCGCTGATTTGGTCAGCAACTTTATCCGGATGCCCTTCAGAAACTGATTCAGAGGTAAATAAATATGGCATATTTCTATTTTAAGAGACGCGAAAATAGCGTTTTCTCTTGCTTGTTCAAAGCGCGAAGAAATGACAGATTTAAATTAGTGGATCTGAAAATCAACCGATAGAATTTCAGGAACAGCAGACTGAACTTCAACAGTCTCTACCCGCGCCATAGGAGAGCCGGATTGCAGGAATTGTTCAAACTCAGCGAGCGCTTTTTCAGTTCCTTTAGCACAGCAGTAGACAGCACCGTCGGCTTGGTTTTTCACAAAACCACAAAGCCCAAGTTCTTTCGCTTTTTCTTTGGTGTATTTTCGAAAGAAGACGCCTTGAACTCGTCCGCGAATGATGTACGCCTTCTGCATTAACCAAATAAGTATTGAAAGAGCTCTTCCACCTTCTTTACTTGCACTACTTCCATATTCTTCGCTTTTTTAGCGAGGCCTTCCTTCGGTATGTTCGTAAAGAATTTCTTAAATCCAAGTTTCTCTGCTTCGAGAATTCGCTGCTCCACCTTACTCACCGGTCTGATTTCTCCCGATAAACCAACTTCCCCGGCAAACACATACGTGTAGGGGATGAAGAGGTCTTCATACGAACTCAAGATGGCCGTGACGATAGATAAGTCTAAAGCTGGGTCTTCCAATTTTAGTCCACCGGTGATATTAATAAATACATCCTGCTGAGCGAGCCTGAATCCGCATCGCTTTTCCAAAACCGCCAACAGCATATTCAAGCGACGCAGATCATAGCCGTTTACGTTACGCTGCGGGGTGCCGTAGACCGCTGAACTCACTAAAGCTTGTGATTCTACCATCAAAGGCCTTGCGCCCTCCAACGCAGCCCCTATGCAGATTCCGCTCAGGTCTTCGTTTTTATGGGAGATGAGAATTTCAGAAGGATTGGCTACTTCGCGGAGTCCGTCGCCTAACATTTCATAGATACCAATTTCACTGGTTGAGCCGAAGCGGTTTTTGGAAGCCCGCAACAACCTGTAGTTGTATTGACGATCTCCTTCAAACTGCAAGACAGTATCCACCATATGCTCCAAAACTTTGGGACCGGCAATGAAGCCTTCTTTGGTAATGTGACCAATTAAAAAAAGTGGAATATCCCTTTGCTTGGCTACGCGGATTAGTTCATTGGTACATTCCCGAATCTGAGAAACCGTTCCTGGAGCCGATTCAATTAAGTCGCTTTGCAAGGTTTGAACGGAGTCAATCACAATCACATTGGGCTCCTCTTGTTCAATCAGGGATAGGATTTGCCTGAGATCTACCGTGCTCACTACATAGCAGTTTTCGTTGCGGATACCGATACGGTCTGCCCGCATTTTAATCTGGTTCTCGCTTTCCTCACCAGAGATGTACAAAAACTTACCCTGCATTTGAACGGCAAGCTGAAGCAGGAGCGTAGACTTGCCAATACCGGGTTCGCCGCCCAATAAAATGGCTGAGCCGGGCACCAACCCACCTCCCAAGACCCTGTTCAATTCACCATCGCTAGTGAGTATCCGCACGGTGTCTTGCCTGCTTAAGGTATGCAGCGGAGCAATGGTTTTTAGTTGAGTTTGGCCTTTTGCTTTGTACTTACCTTGTGTTTCAGGGGCCAGTTCTTCTACCAAAGTATTCCATTCGCCGCAAGAAGGACATTTACCCACCCATTTCGAAGAACGGTAGGCACATTGCTGACAAACGAAGGATGTTTTTTTTGACGCCATTTCAACCCTGCGTGTAAAGATTACGTTAAATACGGATAAAAAGGGAAGCTAGGATTGCAATAAACAGAATTTTTCTATTTTTGCCACAACCCTTAATAGACCTAAATACAAACGTGATTATGAAAAAGCTATTTGCGCTGTGTCTTGCTATCGGAATGATGTTCGGTAACTTTACTCCGGCTTTCGCACAGGAAGCTCCGGCTAATGACACAAACAAAGTTGAAGAAGCAGCTCCTGCCGCTCCTGCAGCTGAAGAAGAAGGTGAAGAAGAAGCACCGAAAACAGAGGTAACCGAAGATGTAGCCGACAAAGGCATCCACCAAGTTATCAAAGAGAAATTTATCGAAGGTGATCCTTTCTGGATGACTCCGGTATTGATCGTGTTGATCCTTGGTTTGGCTGTTGCCATTGAAAGAATCATCACTTTGAGTCTTTCTACCATCAACAAAGACAAATTTGTTAAAGAAATTGAAGAAGCCGTATTGAGCGGTGGTGTTGAAGCAGCGAAAGAAGTTTGCCGCAAGACCAAAGGCCCAATCGCTTCTATCTTCTACCAAGGCCTAGACCGCTCCAGCGAGGGTATCGGCGTAGTTGAGAAAACCATCGTTTCTTACGGATCCGTTCAAATGGGTCAGTTGGAAAGAGGTATGGTTTGGTTATCCCTGTTTATCGCTCTTGCCCCAATGCTCGGGTTTATGGGTACGGTAATCGGTATGATCCAGGCCTTCGACCAAATCCAGGCGCAAGGAGATATCTCTCCAGCAGTAGTAGCGGGCGGTATTAAAGTGGCCCTCCTAACAACAGTTGCCGGTTTGATCGTTGCGATCTTCTTGCAGTTGTTCTACAACTACATTGTAAACAAAGTGGATACCATGGTTAACAACATGGAAGAAGCTTCAATTGACCTGGTAGACATCCTGGTTAAAAACAAAATTTCTCCAACTAACTAAGCCATCTCAACATGCAGAACGCATTTAAATTTATACTTTATATCGCGGCAGCTGCACTCTGCATTGGTGTAGCAGTGGCTGTCTACGGTACGGACGACGGAGCCGCAGGAGGTGCGAATGTTGGCCTTATTGCAACGTACGTTCTATCAGGTATTGCGATTGCCGGAGCTATCATTTTTCCTATAGTATACCTTATCCAACATCCAAAGCAGTTGGTTAGAGCAGCTATTGGATTGGGCATCGTAGCGGTATTGTACCTTGTTTCTTGGGCTATCTCCGGAAATGAAATTACCATCGCTTACGAAAAAGTTTCTTTCACATCAGCCTCCATGTCAAAAATCATTGGCGGGGGACTTATAATGATGTACATCATGATCGCCGGAGTCTTGGTAGTAACCATTGCCTCCGAAGTGAAGAACATCCTTAAATAATCGACCATGTCAAGAAATAACAGATCGATACCGGAAATCAACGCAGGATCCATGGCGGATATCGCCTTCCTGTTGCTGATCTTCTTCCTGGTGACTACCACCATGGACTCAGACTCCGGTATCACGATCAAGTTGCCTCCATACATTGAGGTAACAGAAGAACCGCCTCCCATCAAGAAGAAAAACGTTTTAGAGGTACTTGTAAACTCGAATAACCAACTCTTGGTAGAGGAAAAGTTGATGCGGATTGAGCAATTGAGGGAGATGACCAAAAAGTTCATCACCAACAATGGCAAGGATCCGGATTTGAGCGATAACCCGTTGAAAGCGGTAGTGTCCTTAAAGAACGACCGCGCCACAAACTACAAAACCTATATTCAGGTTCAGAATGAATTGAAAGCGGCTTACCGAGAGGTGCGTGAGGAATATGCACGCAACAAATACGGTAGAACATTCGATCAGCTTGGCAACGACAAGCAAAATGAAATCGTAGAGATGTTCCCGCAGAAAATTTCAGAAGCTGAACCGGAAACAATTGGAGAGGAGTAATTAAATGGCGAAGATTAGAAAGAAAAAATCATCCGGTAGCCCGGGCATCAATACGGCATCTTTGCCGGATATTGTGTTCATGCTTTTGTTCTTCTTCATGGTGGCAACCACCATGCGTGAGGTAACATTGAAGGTGAAAAACAATACCCCTCAGGCTACTGAAATTGAAAAACTGACTAAAAAGTCTTTGGTAACCTTCATCTATGTAGGTTCTCCAATCAACCAATTGCAAAGTGAATTTGGTACGGCTACCCGAATTCAGTTGAATGACGCGTTCAAAACCAAAGATGATGTGCGCGAATTCATTGAAACCGAAAGAGCCAAATTGCCTCAAAATCAACAGAGCAAAATGATTGTCTCTATTAAGTCTGACGTAGAATCTAAGATGGGTATGATTACCGACATCAAACAGGAACTGCGTAAGGCAAATGCCTTGAAACTTTCTTATTCAGTGAAGAAAGCAGAAAGTGCCTTTTAAGGTTTAATCACGTTATACACGAAAATCCCGGCCTAGGTCGGGATTTTTTTTAGTATGTCAGGCATGGTCTCTTGACTAGCAGAGTGTGAGTCTCTGTACACGCCTAGTTGAAGGGAAGTGTTAG
>FWPV01005544.1_pt1 | contig 21817 bp, 22 predicted proteins | sample 2228371 | NCBI WGS metagenome assembly FWPV01 (sample SAMEA103939776, study PRJEB20133) | metagenome | reverse complement strand
TATCTTTTTTGGTATATTTAATCCCGGACATAGTAAGATTGGCCACAGGGTGTTTTGTATCAACATAAACCCTTAATGAAGAGGGGGCTGATGAATTTCCGACAAAATCAACTGCTTTAAAATAAATATACTGAAGACCGTGATTGCTTATTATTACCGGTTTGTTATAAACTTCATTCAACGCATTGGTATTAATGCTGTAAAAAATGTTTTCAACGCCCGACTTGTCATCATCTGCATTGAATAAAATCTGTGTTTGCGGCGAAATAAACAAATAAGACCCTTTTGCCTGATCCCCTTCAATTGTGTATTTCACTGCAGGCGGTTCATTGTCAATATAGAATTCAAATACTAACTTTTCACTTTTATCGCTATTTTCAGCTGACTTTTGAGTAATAATATTACCTATTGTTTTTGGTGATTCCTTATTTCCAAGGAAGTCAACAGCATAAAATGAAATCTGTGTTTTTCCGTCGGCCAGTCTGCTTGCCGGTATAGGTGTAGTATAAGGATATTCATTGCCCTTATTTATTCTGTAAAATATAGACTTTACCCCCGATAATTCATCAACGGCTGACAACACAATTTTTGCATTTGGTGATACAAAATTTCCGTTTTTTAGTCCTTCTATGTTAAAAGTAGTGACAGGTGGCGTATTATCGATCACAACCGTTTTTGCAACAGGTTCTTCATTATTACCTACTTTGTCTGTTGAATAATACAAAAGTTGATGTTTTCCGTCCTGTTCGAGTATAAATGGTTTCAGGTATTTCTCAAAAGGCTTCCCGTTAATTGAATAAAAAGTTGACAAAATACCCGAAACTTCGTCATTTGATGCAATCGTTACCTCAACTTTCCCGTTATAAAATACTTTCCCTTCGCGTGTCACAGAATTAGTGCCCGAAAACCTGGCGGTTGTAACAGGAGGCTTGCTATCGGCATATACTTCAAATATAATATCCTGTGCAGGATAGACCATTTGTTTCGTCACCGTATCAACTGCCCATGGCGACCTAATTGTATTACGACCTTCCGTATCAAAGTACATCGGGTTAGTGTACCGTTTTGAACTATCACTCATCAGTCGGTATGCAGGTGCATTATCATCGGGAGATACGGATAACCATAAATAAACGGGCAGCTTCTTGTTTATGTATAATTTACCGTCTTCCGCCTTATAAACACGGGGATTTTCCTTTATTATATCCTGACTGCAAACAATCCCCAGATTACATTGAATAATCAGAATGATTACCGGTAGTTTTTTCATAGCATTGTGTAGTATTTCAGAGTAATATAACGTGAATATTCATGGTTGGTTTCATTTTTGCACTTTTGTTTTGTCAGTTAATTTATTCTTATGATGAGAGAAATATTTTTTAGGATAAATTTAGTTATTTTGATACCCGATTGTCATATTCAAATTACAGCATTAAAGTCGTTTGGTTAATAATTCCTTGTCAATCCCGGGGCGATGGTTCATGAAGCGGACATAGAAAAAATACATAACCTGATGACATTGAACACAATATCACAATTAATTCATACAGCATGATTAACAAAAATAACCGCATTGCCCTGATATATGCCGCTTTAGCAGTATTGTGCTGGTCAACTGTAGCCGTGGCCTTTAAGCTTTCACTCAGATACCTGAGTGCTGCTCAGTTACTGTTTGTTGCTAACCACACGGCTACTCTGGTACTTATCATTCAGGTGATTTCAGGCAAAAAATCGGGCAGGTTTTTTTCACAGTCTGCCAAACAATTAGCCTATTCAGCAGCACTTGGATTTCTGAATCCGTTTTTTTATTACCTGATTCTTTTTAAGGCATATTCTTTACTGCCGGCACAGGTGGCACAACCCATCAATTATATCTGGCCTGTAATGCTCGTTTTATTATCGATACTGCTGCTAAAACAAAAAATCAGGTTAATCACTTTTGTAGCTATGGCCATAAGCTTCAGCGGGGTATTCATGCTTTCATTGCAGGGTTCTTTTGCTCGTCTTAAAATCGAACAACCAACCGGTGTGCTTCTGGCTGTATCATCATCAGTTATATGGGCATTATACTGGATATTAAATCTTAAAGATACGCGTGATAACCAGGTAAAATTATTAACCGGTTTTTTGTTTTCTTCTGTATTTATAACCTTATACTGCATCATTACGGGCGAAATAAAAACCCTTTCTAAAGCAGGTATTTGGCCAGCCATCTATTCGGGGTTATTAGAAATGGGAATAACCTTTGTGCTTTGGATGAAAGCATTACATTATGCCACTTCCACTGCAAGAGTATCAAATTTTATTTACATAACGCCTTTTATATCATTGATTTTTATTCATAAAGTATTGCATGAACCAATATATTTCACATCAGTTGCAGGACTTGTATTGATAATAACAGGAATCTTCATCCAACAATTTATGACAGAGTTGAAGGCATAATTAAAAAAAAGCGATATTTGTATTTTAATTATTTCCGGTTAAATAAAATTTGCTTAATGAAAACACTTATTGTTTTAAAAAGACTATTTATCGTTGTTTTGCTGGGCATCATCGTCTCATGCGGGAAAGATGATGACAGCTTTGATAAAGTTGCGGTAAACAGGGAAATATATTATGACATGCTTGATATATACCTGTGGTATGAATACCTTCCTGCTGTTAATTTTTCTGATTATGCCACGCCTGAAATCTTTCTCGAGGCTTTACGCTATAAACCGCTTGACAAGTGGAGTGCTGTTCTGACAAAAGAAGAATTCAACCAGTACTTCGAAGAAGGCAAAATGATTGGTCATGGTATTTCAATTGCCGTTGATCATCTGAATAAAATAAGGGTGGCTTTTGTTTACAGGTCAACACAAGCATATAATAAAGGTGTAAGGCGGGGTTGGGTAATAAATAAAGTTAACAACACCATGGCAACGCCCGGAAATGTTATGTCTCTTTTGGGCAATCAGGAAATAGGTATCAGAAATAACATTGAGTTTCTGAATGAGAATAATGAACCAGTTACTTTAGACCTGACAAAAGAAGAAATTTCAATTACGCCTGTATTATATTATGATACCATCAACTGGAACAGTGAGGTTATCGGCTATATAGTTTTTCAGGATTTCATTAATGCAGCAAAAACCGAACTTGACGAGGCATTTACCTTTTTCAGTCAGAAAGGCGTAAATGATCTTATCATTGATATGCGGTATAACGGCGGAGGAAGTGTTGAAGTTGCACAATATCTTGCCTCATGGATATTAGGTAAGAAATTTCCGGGAACTCCCCTTGTAAATTTCAAACATAACAATAAAAACAGCAGGTATGATACAACCCTGAATATACCGGCAAATACAAACGGGCTATCGCTGGATCGTCTTTTCTTTATAGGTACCAGAAAAACTGCCTCGGCCAGTGAACTGGTCATTAATGGTTCAAAGCCTTATGTTGAAGTATTTCTGGGAGGTGATTCCACGCATGGCAAACCGGTAGGTATGTACGCCTTGCCTCTGCATAGTGCTGATTATGTGTTACTTCCGGTTTCGTTCAAATATACCAATGCCAATGATGAGGGTGATTTTTATGACGGCATCGTCCCCGATTTTCATTCACCTGATGATATTACAAAAGATTTCGGGAACCCCGACGAAAATTCACTTGAGAGTATTCTGAACTACATAACTACCGGGACAGCATCATACAAAGATGAAAAAAGCACCGGAAAAGTAACATTCATTGAAAGAACAGACCCTATAGGAACATATTTAAAAGCTTTTTAACCTGTTGATATTGAATAGTACTATACTTGGCATCGATCCCGGTACCAATATCATGGGCTATGGTATAATAAAAACCCTGAACCGTGAGCCATTTCTTATCACTTTTGGTTGCTTTGAGATGCAGCAGCATAAAGACTATTATGAAAAACTTCGTTGTATTTTTGAACAGACCCTTGATTTAATAGACAAGTACAAACCTGCTGCCATGGCCATTGAATCACCGTTCTATGGAAATAATGTCCAGTCGATGCTTAAGCTTGGCAGGGCTCAGGGTGCTGCCATTTCAGCAGCATTATACCGGTCGGTGCCTGTTTTTGAATATGCTCCGCGAAAAATTAAACAATCGATAACCGGATATGGAAATGCCTCAAAGCAACAGGTGGCTTCGTTATTGCAGAAACTGATGAATTTTGATACATTACCCGATAAACTCGATGCCACCGACGGGCTCGCGGTGGCAGTATGCCATTTTTATCAGCAGGGGAAAGATATCTCTTTAGGGAAATACAAAGGCTGGGCTGACTTTATCAAGAAAAACCCACACCGTCTTGGATAAACCAATAATTAAACCCGGTTTTTTCAATATGATTTGAAAAACTCTATTGACAAGCGGGTTGGCATGCGGGCTGTATAAGGGTTTAATGCGTAATTTGGGCTTAATATTACGGCCTCTTTTGAGAGATTCGTGATTAAACAAACAAAGTAAGGCAATTACATAGAAAATCCAATGATGAATTTGGATTAAAGGAGCTAATCCGATACCCCGAATGAAAAAAGGCTAAAGAAATTTCCTTATCTGTTCAGCAATTTCATCAAATTCTTCCTTTGATAACTTAAGCTTTGGCCTGGTAAAATTAATATCTCCCAGATCATTAATGGGTATCAGGTGTATATGGGCGTGCGGTACTTCAAGTCCTAACACCGCGATGCCGATTCTTTTGCAGGGTACTGCTTTTTGAATGGCAAGGGCAACCTTTTTAGAAAAAACCATCATACCTGCAAGCCTGTTGTCGTCAATATCAAATATATAATCGGTTTCTTCCTTTGGCACAACCAGAGTATGGCCTTTTGCCAGTGGATTAATATCAAGAAAGGCAAAGTATTGCTGGTCTTCGGCAATTTTATAGCATGGAATCTCTCCATTAATGATTCTTGAAAAAATGCTGGCCATAATAATAAATTTTAATGATTTTAAACAGAAATATCCATAACCTCAAAGGGTATAACACCTGAAGGTACTTTAATTTCAACAATGTCGCCCACTTTTTTGCCGATTAATCCTTTTGCTATGGGAGTACTTACGGCAATCTTTCCTTTTTTTAAATCAGCCTCATTATCCGAAACTATAGTGTATTCCATTAGGGCATTATTAATTGTATTCCTGATTTTAACACGGTTCATAATCTGAATCCTTTCGGTATCAATCTTTGAACCGTCAATAATACGTGAATTGGCAATTGCTTCCTTGAGCCTGTTGATTTTCAGTTCAAGCATGCTTTGCGCTTCTTTTGCTGCTTCATATTCGGCATTCTCTGATAAATCGCCTTTATCTCTGGCTTCAGCAATGAGTTTTGAAATAGCAGGCCTTTCCACATTCAACAAATGATCAAGCTCATCTTTGAGCTTCTGAAGACCTTCTTCAGTGATATAAGAAACCTTATTCATAACGAAACCTAATTAATTAAAAAAAAAAAAAAAAAAGAATTCCGAAATCTCTCCCGGAACTCTTTATCTTCCTTGTAATACGAAAATATTAATTAATTAGTTTGTTGTTTAATGGTCAGCGTTAATTAAGATTAGTAAGCACTAAATTAACTAAAAATCTTTTCTTTTCAAAATTTCTGAATAAATAATTGCTTTTTTCCAGTCGATATCCTTATAATCAATAAGTGTGGCCGATTCGGCTTCAGCTTTAATTTCTGAGGCGCTTATTGGCTCATACGATTCAATATTTCCTGCCATAAAGAAATCATCAGCTTTGGCAGAAATCAAATTATCCCTGGTTTCCTGAAAAATGGGAGTACCTTCGTATTCAACTTTTTCAAGTTCCAGACCTGCGGCTTCGATTTGTGCTTCATTTGTTGATTCATCTGCCACTTCCGTTTCAAACAGCATACCTTCCTGTTCAACAAGATATCCGTCGTCTTCGACTGTTGGCTCAGTTTTTACTGTTTCAGTTACAGCCTCAGGTACAGGCATTTGAGTTTCAGGAATTCCGAATATTTCAGCAAAGGGGCCAAAATCAGGCTGTTCTTTCGGAAACGGTTCAGCTACTATAATGTCCTTGGGTACCCTCTTTTGCCGTTCCTGCTGCCTTTGCTTGTTGCGATAAACGCTTGCAAGAAGTCCAATAATACCTATAGCAATGTAAATAATAAGTTCAATAATATCGTCACTCATTGACAGGATTGTTTATTTAAATTAGTTCACTCTCAAACCCTTTACAAAGATAAAATATTTTATGCCATTTTGTTATTTTTTGGCCTTTTTACGTTTCATCCATCTCAGCAGCCAGATATCACGGCTTTGCCTGTTGTTCAGCCTGGCTTTTCTGTCAATTTCCTCCATGCGTTTCTTTGTTGCTTCTGTCTGAATTTCGCGCCGATGTTTGATTGCTTTCTTCCTCGATTTCTCATAATATTTTTTTTCAAGCTTTTTGATCAGCTCATGTTTACGCTCAGCCTTCCGTATAGCCCTTGTTTGACCATTTAAATCGTAAATAAATAACAGGCAGATAATAATAGCAACCCACCTTGCCGGTTTATAATTTAAATGCATTACTTTTGTGTTTATAACAACATAAAATGAAAAATATAAAAAATTTTTATAGAATTTTTCTTTTTATTATTATCTTTTTGTTAAACCCGGCATGTTGTGACAAAGAGCCATCTGAAACTGTTCCTGATGTGCCGGTAAATGTCACCATTGATTTAAACCAGTATGCCATTGCTCCGGCAAGTTCGTTTATTGTTACCAATCAGATGGTTGCTTCGCTTTCGCTTGGTTACGACAATAACGGGATTATTATATACCGTGACGTATCGGAATTTTATGCCTATGACCGTACATGTCCGCATCATATTGAGAAAAGCACTGCTGTTATCCTCTCATCTAATCCGCTTCTTGCCGAATGCCCCGAATGTCACAGCTATTATAACCTTCAGGCCGGCGGGTTGCCCACTGAAAAAAGTGCTTCGAAATATCCGTTAAAAAAATATCAGACTACTTACTACCCGTTCAGCAATCTTCTGCAGATAAATAACTAAATCCGAATTAGTTAACAGAAGGACTGAAAAGGCCTCATATTGATTATATGAGGGTAACCCCGGTAAGTATTGTCATTGAGACAAATGCTGGTAGAAAAACCCTTAGCGATAATCCCTGATGGTATAATGAAATACTACCCGTCAGGTTGAATTAATACCGGTAATGGTCTGACTTATAAGGGCCTTCAGGAGGAACTCCGATATAATCAGCCTGTTTTTGCGTTAGTTTGGTAAGTTTCACACCTAATTGTTCGAGATGAAGCCTTGCCACTTCCTCGTCAAGTTTTTTCGGCAGCCTGTAAACATCAATGCTGTAATTATTTGTCCACAGATCAATCTGTGCCAATACCTGATTGGTAAAAGAATTGCTCATAACAAAAGAAGGATGTCCGGTGGCACAGCCGAGGTTTACAAGTCTTCCCTCAGCAAGTAAAAAGATAGCATGGCCATCAGGAAAAACATATTTATCAACCTGAGGTTTTATATTGATTCTTCTGATGCCGGGAAAAGTATTTAATTTATCTACCTGAATTTCATTATCAAAATGGCCAATATTGCATACAATTGACTGGTCTTTCATCTTCTGCATGTGTTCAATAGTGATTACATCAATATTGCCTGTGGCTGTAACAAAAATATTCCCTTCTTTAACAGCTTCTTCCATGATAGTCACTTCAAAGCCTTCCATGGCTGCCTGTAAAGCACAGATGGGATCAATTTCGGTAACCAGTACCCTTGCTCCATAAGCCCTCATTGATCGTGCACAGCCTTTGCCAACGTCGCCATAGCCCAAAACTACCACTACTTTACCTGCAATCATTACATCAGTGGCTCTTTTAATGCCATCGGCCAACGATTCGCGGCATCCATACAGATTGTCAAATTTTGATTTGGTGACTGAATCATTTACGGTGATAGCCGGTACGAGCAATTCTCCTTTCTCCATCATCTGATAAAGCCTGTGCACGCCAGTAGTAGTTTCCTCTGAAACCCCCTTCCAGTCTTTAACAAAACGGTGCCATTTGCCCGGTTCTTCGTGCAACAATTTTTTGAGTAATGAATAAATTACCTTTTCCTCCTTGTTAGAGGGTGTTACATCCAATACCGACGGGTCGTTTTCGGCTTTATATCCGAGATGCATCAGCAGGGTGGCATCGCCTCCGTCATCAACAATCAGGTTAGGCCCGAGGCCACCCGGAAAACTTAAAGCCTGATTGGTACACCACCAGTATTCTTCAAGTGTTTCCCCCTTCCATGCAAATACAGGTATCCCTGCTTTTGCAATAGCTGCCGCTGCGTGGTCCTGAGTGGAAAAAATATTACAGCTTGCCCATCTGACATCAGCACCAAGCGCTTTTAAGGTTTCAATTAACACGGCAGTCTGAATGGTCATGTGCAGCGAACCTGAAATTCTCGCTCCACTCAATGGCATCTGCCCGGCATACTTGTTGCGTATCGCCATTAAACCGGGCATTTCCTTCTCGGCTATTTCTATCTCTTTCCTGCCAAAATCAGCAAGGGTAATATCTTTAACTTTGTAAGATAATGTTTCTGCGATTGTATTTGTATTCATAATTAATATAAAAATTATACTTTTTGATCTAAACGGGATAATACTACTTTTTTATCTTCATCAAGCTGTTTGATCAGATTAGATACTGATGCAAATTTAACTTCATTTCTGATTCTGTCAATAAAATTAACTTTTAAACTTTCTCCGTAAATTTCATCTGAAAAATTAAAAATGTGAACCTCAAGGGTTTGCTCATGTATCTGGCTTTCAATAGTGGGTCTGACCCCAATATTAGCCATACCTTTCAATATCTGCCCTTTCCATTGAACTTTAACTGCATACACACCATTACGGGGCAGCAGTTTTTGCGGATTATTAATGGCAATATTGGCTGTAGGATAACCAAGCTTACGACCCATACGCGATCCCCTTATTACCTCACCCTGCACAAAATATTCATATCCAAGCGCTTCGTTTGCAAATACCACATTGCCTATGGATATACTCCGTCGAATGGCAGATGAGCTTACTTCAGTATTATTTACCACAACAGGATTCATCCTTTCGGCCGAAAAACCATATTGCGACGAACTTTTCAGCAGGCTTTCAAAACTGCCCTGTCTGTTTTTGCCGAAGTGGTGATTATATCCGACCACTACATGGCTTGCCCCGATTTTCTGATAAAGGTATGTTCTGATAAAATCTTCATAGGTTGTTTCGGCAAATTCCTTGGTGAACGGCAAAATTATTAAATGATCAATCGGAAACCGTTTAATAATCTCAATCTTTTCTTCAAGTGTTGTGAGCAGCCATAATTTCTCAAACGGCTGCAATATCATGCGCGGATGAGGCCAGAGGGTAATAATTACTGTTTCATTGTTGTATAACGAACCTAATTCAACAAGTCGTTTAAAAATCAACTGATGGCCTGTATGAACCCCATCGAAAATACCAATGGTGGTCACTGTATTGCGGCCATGAAAAGCCGATATGTCATGATAAATATTCAAATGATTTGCCGGAATCAACAATTAAAGTGCAAAAATAATATTAACCTTTAATTTTATTGTTTTAAAAAATCAGTAAATTGTAAAATAATAAGTTTACACCCTATATGGCAATACCCGGCATAGTTAAAAAAGACCCGTGGCTTGCACCTTACGGTGAGGTGATAAATACCCGGGCAAAAAAGGCTCTGCAGAAAGAAAAAAATCTTATAGTAAACCATAAAACCATAAGTGATTTTGCTACGGGATACCTGTTCTTCGGCCTGCATAAATCGGCTACTCACTGGATATTCAGAGAATGGGCTCCCAATGCCGAACAGATATTTCTGGTAGGAGAATTTTCGGATTGGGAAGAAAGGCCTGAATTCTCGCTTCGTTCAATGCCTAATGGTGTATGGGAAATAATTCTTCCCCTTGATGCTATCAGGCATGGAAATTTATTCAAGTTGTCAGTTTATTGGCCCGGAGGTCATGGCTATCGTCTTCCCTCTTATGCCAAAAGGGTAATTCAGGATGAGAAAACAAAAAATTTTGACGCACAGGTCTGGGATCCTGATCAGCCATATTACTGGAAAAACAGCCAGGTTATTGCCAACCGCGACCCCTTATTTATCTATGAAGCACACATTGGGATGTCAACTGAGAAGGAAAAAATAGCAACATTTAACGAATTCAGGGAACAGGTGCTCCCCAGGATAATTAAAGCCGGCTATAATGCTATTCAGCTTATGGCCATACAGGAACATCCTTATTATGGCTCATTTGGCTACCACGTTTCTAACTTTTTTGCTGTTTCATCACGCTTTGGAACTCCCGAGGAACTGAAAATGCTTATTGACGAGGCTCATACTGAAGGAATTGCCGTTATTATGGACTTAGTGCATTCGCATTCGGTAAAAAACGAACTTGAAGGATTAGGGCGCTTCGATGGAACACCTTACCAGTATTTTCACGACGGACCCCGGCGCGAACATGTTGCATGGGACTCTCTGTGCTTTAATTATGGCAAAAATGAAGTATTACATTTCCTGCTTTCTAACTGTAAATTCTGGCTCGAGGAATATCATTTCGACGGATTCCGGTTTGATGGGGTTACGAGCATGCTATATTATGATCACGGGCTTTCAAAGAATTTCACAAGTTATGATATGTATTTCGACGGAGGGCAGGATGAAGACGCCATAATATACCTTACTTTGGCCAATAAGCTCATTCATCAGGTTAATCCGTTTGCTGTCACTATCGCTGAGGAAATGAGCGGTATGCCCGGGCTGGCAGCACCCATTGAAGAATGCGGATACGGGTTTGATTACCGTATGGCTATGGGCGTACCCGACTACTGGATAAAAATCATCAAAGAACTGCCTGATGAAAAATGGAATGTATCACAACTGTTTTATGAACTCACCCGCAAAAGGCAGGATGAAAAAACCGTTTCATACGCAGAATCACATGATCAGGCGCTCGTTGGTGATAAAACCATTGTTTTCAGACTGATGGACAAAGAGATGTATTTCCACATGAACAAATCGTCACAGAATCTGATAGTTGACCGTGGTATAGCGTTGCACAAAATGATCCGCCTTATTACCATTGCCACAGCAGGCGGAGCCTATCTTAATTTTATGGGAAATGAATTTGGGCATCCCGAATGGATTGATTTTCCACGAGAAGGTAATAACTGGTCATTTCATTATGCACGTCGCCAATGGCACCTGATGGACAATCCCGACCTGAAATATCATTACATGAGCGATTTTGACCGTGATATGATCATGCTTGTCAAAAAGGAAGATATTCTTAAACAGGAGTATTGTCAGCTTCATCATGATAATGTGTCGGACCAGGTGTTGGCATTCAGCCGGAAGAGCTTTCTGTTTGTATTTAATTTTAATCCGGTAAAATCATTCACTGATTACGGAATTTGTGTGGAAGGCGGGAAATATAAAGTGGTACTGAACACCGACAATGTTAAATACGGCGGATTCGGACATGTTGACGAATCAATTATTTATTACACGCAACGAATCGGTAAGATTTCATCACCCGATGTGTTGAAAATATATATTCCCAGCCGTACTGCGCTGGTATTTAAGCATTTGCCAACGCCAAAAATTTATTAACCCGTATTTGTCATCAGCCATTTTTTCCAATGACCATCATCAGAAATTATTGAATATAAATTACTGATTATGTGGTTTATACTATGATAGATCGGTTAACCCCAAAAAAGTCTTTTGACTTTTATGGGGTTATATAATCAAAAGCATATCAAGGATGAATTCGGGTTAAAACAATCCCTCTACCGAAATATAGCGTTCACCGGTATCATAGTTGAATGCAAGTATTACTGAACCTGCGGGTATTTCGGAAAGCTTTTTGGCTACTGCAGCGAGTGCCGCACCCGATGATATACCTGCAAAAATACCCTCTTCTTTTGCAGCACGCCGGGAATATTCAAATGCCTCTTCCTTTGAAATGGTAATTACGCCGTCGAGTATTTCCCTATGCAGGTTTTTGGGTATAAATCCGGCACCAATGCCCTGAATAGGATGAGGAGCCGGTTGGCCGCCGCTTATCACAGGCGATAGCTCGGGCTCAACTGCAAAAACCTTGAGCTTTTTAAATTTTGTTTTTAATACTTCGGCAACACCGGTTATATGCCCACCGGTTCCTACACCTGCAATCAGAAAATCAATACCACCGGGAAAATCGTTTAAAATTTCCACAGCTGTTGTATTACGGTGTATTTCAATATTGGCTTCATTTTCAAATTGCTGAGGTATCCATACATCGGGATTTGCGGCAGCAATTTCATTGGCTTTTTCAATTGCTCCCCTCATCCCTTTTTCACGAGGGGTAAGTTCAAATTCAGCACCATAGGCAGCCATTATCTTTCTGCGCTCAACCGACATTGATTCGGGCATTACCAGAATCAGGCGATATTTTTTAACTGCTGCCACCATAGCCAGTCCAATACCCGTATTTCCTGATGTCGGTTCAACTATTACAGATCCGGGTTTTAATATCCCTTTCTTTTCAGCATCTTCAATCATTGACAGAGCTATCCTGTCCTTAATACTGCCTCCGGGATTGGTACGTTCGAGTTTAAACCAAACCTCGTGAGTTGAAGGAAATAAACGGTTGATTCTGACATGCGGTGTATTTCCTATAGTTTCCAATATGTTGTTTGCTTTCATATCTGTTAATTATTAATTAAAACTGAAAAAAGAATAAATTAATTAAAAATGCAAATAAACGCAGGCAATATGTGCCCGGCAACAAACAGTTTATCCCTCTGACGAGGGACAGCAAGAGGTATGAAACCAGATGGTGATGATAAAAAATAAATGTCTCATTCGGTTAAATAACAAAATTAATCGGCTCTTTGTAGTTCTTACTGTCACGGATAGACACCTTACTCTCGTGATAGACAACCGAATAAGGCGGAACACTTTTGGTGAGCCATACATTACCTCCCACAACAGTGTCATGTCCGATAACCGTATCTCCCCCCAGTATGGTGCTGCCTGAATAAATAATAACATTATCTTCAATGGTAGGATGCCTCTTTTTGCCCTGCATCGACTTGTCAACGCTCATGGCGCCAAGCGTAACGCCCTGATAGATTTTTACATTATTACCTACAACCGTAGTTTCACCAATTACAATACCTGTGCCATGGTCAATAAAAAAATGGTCGCCAATCTCGGCCCCCGGATGAATGTCAATACCGGTCTTACTATGGGCATATTCAGCAATCATTCTGGGCAAATAAGGTATTTTTAATTTGAATAGTTCATGCGCCAGCCTGTAAACTGCAATGGCATAAAAGCCTGGATAATACAGAATGACGCTTTCAACGGCACGTGCAGCGGGGTCAAAATCAACAAACAGCCTGGCATCTTTAATAAGGCCTTCATAAATAGCCGGTACCTTACTAAAGAATTTGCCGGTGATGCTGCTTACTGACTCATTTAAAACAGGCTCCATTGGAGTCAGTATGTCTCTGAGGTCAATTTGTAATTGAGCCAGATTTAATTCAATTAATGGTATATTGCACTTTTTATCAGCTTTAAAAGGAAACAGGAAGAAAATAAGATTATCAATGAACTGATGGGCCTTGATCATAGAAGGCACTTCCTTTTTAAAATTGTTGTACTCATTAAAAAGGTATTCGGGAAATTTATCAATCGAAATCATGTTTTAAAAAATTATCATACAAAAATAATTATTTTCGGATAAAATCATCTTTTATTCGGATTATAATTTATTATCATTACCGGCCAGCTTTTTCAACTTATCATACGAAGTAACCAGTCCACGTATTACTGCTGAACTAAGACCCTGATGTTCCATTTCATTCAGCCCCGAGATAGTAATTCCCTGCGGGGTTGTAACTTTATCAATTTCACGTTCAGGGTGATTTTCGGTTTCAATGATAAGCATTGCAGCACCTTTCACTGCCTGCGCCGTAATTAGCTGAGACATTTCGGAATTAAAACCTATCTCAATTCCACCTTGTGACATTGCCCTCATAAAACGTAATGCAAAAGCAATCCCACAGGCTCCTATAACAGTTGCTGCACCCATCATATCTTCTGTTATCTTAAGTGTTTTTCCCATCTTGTCAAACATAGATGTAATCAGCAGTTCCTGCTCAGCATTGCAATTTTTGGATGTAATACAGGTCATTGATTCACAAATAGAAAGGGCAGTATTGGGCATAACCCTGAATAAAGGCAGTTTACCCAATGCATGCTCGATTTCATATAGTGTTATTCCGGTAATTGTTGAGATAACAATTTGTTTATCTCTTAAATAACCCTTTATTTCATCTGCCAGTTCACTAAACTGTTGTGGTTTTATTGACATTACAACAATATCAGCCTGCCCGACAGCTTTTATATTATCGCTGCCGGCATTAAATCCCTTTTCTTTCAGATAGTTAATCCGGTGACCTCTTTTGTCGGTAATAATGATATCATTGAGTTCATACTGTTTTGATGCCAGTAGTCCTTTTGCAAGTGCTGTTCCCAGATTACCACCACCCAGTATAGCAATTTTCTTGTTCATATTCTGTAATAGTAAAGGTTAAATTGTTACTTTGTAAAAGTAATACGCTATTTACAAAATATCAATATATTTAACCCGAATTAATTAATAGGGGCAGTAATATTGACTATCCCCTGTTCAGAATTTGTCTGAAACATTTTTATAAATGCTGAAATACTGATTCTTTTTGTACGCATCTTTCATGCGTTATTTGGGATAATTTATATCAGACAATAGAATATTACGGGATAGAATAAAAAAAATACCCGTTGGCAAAAAAGGCTCAAACGGGTATTCTAAGGTTTGAATAATGACTTTATCCGCGGATTGCTTTTATACCCGGAAGTTCTTTTCCTTCCATGTATTCAAGCATAGCGCCGCCACCGGTTGAAACATAACTTACTTTATCAGCCAGTTTGTTTTTGTTGATTGCGGCTACTGAGTCACCTCCGCCGATGAGGCTGAAAGCTCCTTTGGCCGTCGCCCGTGCAATAGCCTGAGCAATGGCTGATGTACCTTTGGCAAATTTATCCATTTCAAATACACCCATGGGGCCATTCCAAAGTATTGTTTTTGATTGTTCAATTACCCCGCTGAAAATCTTAATGGTTTCCTCCCCGATATCTAATCCCATCCATCCGTCAGGTGTCTGGTCAATTTTTGAAACGTTGGTGTTGGCATTGGCGTCAAATGCATCGGCATTAACGGCATCAACCGGAAGATAGACTTTCACTCCCTTTTCTTTGGCTTTTTTGAGCAATTCAAGTGCCAGACCGAGTTTATCTTCTTCACAAAGCGATTTTCCGATTTTTCCGCCCTGTGCCTTAATAAATGTATAAGTCATACCACCGCCGATAATCAGGTTATCAACACGGCCAAGCAGGTTTTCAATAATCATTATTTTATCTGACACCTTGGCCCCACCCATAATAGCGGTAAATGGCTTTTCGGGTGCCTGTAACACTTTATCCATTGCTTTCAGCTCATTTTCAATCAGGTAACCAAACATGCTGTTACCCGGAAACTGAGCGGCTATAAGTGCAGTTGATGCATGAGCCCTGTGAGCTGTACCAAAGGCATCGTTTACATAACAATCGGCATAGCTTGCAAGTTGTTTCACAAATTGTTTCTGTTTTTCCTTTACTTCAGCTTTTGCAGCTTTCTTTTGTTCTTCGGTGGCATCATCGCCCAGGTGATAAGGCTTGCCTTCTTCTTCTTCATAAAACCTGAGGTTTTCAAGCAGCATCACTTCGCCCGGTTTGAGTTCTGCGGCCATTTTCTTAGCAGTTTCACCCATGCAATCGCCGGCAAATTTTACCGGTTTTCCCAGAAGCTTCTCAATTGCAGGTACCACATGCTTCAGCGAATATTGATATTGAGGTTTCCCATCGGGTCTGCCCAAGTGTGACATCAATATCACCGAACCACCGTCACTTAAAACCTTTTTTATAGTTGGCAGTGCCCCTCTTATGCGGGTATCATCAGTTACTTCAAAAGTCTGTTTATTAAGCGGCACATTGAAATCAACACGAATAATGGCTCGCTTTCCTTTAAAATTGTATTTATCGATAGTTTGCATTTTAATGAATTTTGATTTATTAGTGTAACAAAGATAAAAAAGTTATTTTATTTACATTTGCTGTCAGATTATATGAATGATTTTTATTTTTTATTACAGTATTTAAAAATAAACCGGTGTTATTCAGTGAAATAATCGGCCAGTCAGCGCTAAAGAAAAAACTGGTGCAATCGGTTAAAGACCGCCGAATAAGCCATGCCCAGTTATTTTTCGGCAACGAGGGAACGGGCACGCTTCCTCTGGTTTTGGCCTACGCACAATACATAACATGTACCGGCGATAAAGATGAAAATGCATGCGGTAAATGCCCTAATTGCCTTAAGTATGCCAAACTCATCCACCCCGATCTGCACTTCATTTTTCCGATTAACAGCACAACATCAAAACACGACCCGGTTTGTGATGATTTTCTGAATGAATGGAGAGCTTTTGTATTGCAAAATCCCTATGCCAGACTTAATCAATGGTATGAGTTTATTGAACTTGAAAACAAGCAAGGAATAATCAAAGAAAAGGAAAGTGATGCAATTTTTAAAAAACTCTCATTCAAATCATTTGAATCTGATTTTAAGATTGCCGTTATCTGGATGGCCGAGAAAATGAATGATTCGGCATCAAACAAGTTACTGAAACTTCTTGAAGAACCTCCTGATATGACTGTTTTCTTCCTTATCGCCGAAAATACCGAATTGCTCCTGCCCACAATCCGTTCAAGATGTTTTCCGGTTAAGGTGCCCCTGATTAGTGATGAAGATATGATTAGTGCCCTTAAATCGCTTCACGGAATTGAGAATGGCAAGGCTGAAATTATTTCACGACTGTCAGGCGGCAATTATCAAAAAGCAATTGAATTGATTCAGGAAAGTGAGGAAACAGGAGGTTTTTTTGAATTATTCGGAGAATTCATGAGGAGGAGCTATTTGTATGATATGCCAACTATCATTAAGCTCTCGGATCAGCTGAATGCCCTTAACCGTGAAAAACAAAAAGCCTTTCTGGAGTATTCTATGAGAATGATTCGTGAGAATGCTATTAAACATTTTGATAATGAAAGCCTGAATTATCTTACAAAAACAGAAGCCGATTTTTCGGTTAAATTTTCAAAGTTTATTAATGGCAAAAACGTCGTTTCACTAAACGATGAACTCAACAAAGCTTACCACGACATAGAACGAAACGGAAACGGCAAAATTATTTTTCTTGACCTGGCGCTGAAAATCGGGAAATTATTGAGGACAGTATGACTTTATTCGTCAGGTAAAACAAAATTATTTAAATTTGTACTATATATTGGTATTTTTATCTCGCTTAAAACAAAAAAAATCGGTTTGATTATTTCTCTCATTTACAGCTTATTATATGCAAATTGAAAAATTAAATATACCTGGTGGATGCAATGGCCGGGGATGCAGTTATATTCTCAAAGATTCTTCCGAATCATCCACATGTGTTGATACCGGATGCCACAAACTGAACACGAATGATTGGCTCAGCGATATTCCTGAGGCATATCATCATTTTGATATTGTAGAGGTAAGGTTTAAAAACACACGAAAGGGCTATTTTAAGAATGTGAATAACCTGAAGCTCAAAAGAGGTGATATTGTTGCCGTAGAAGCCAATCCGGGGCATGATATCGGGATTGTATCGCTTACGGGTGTTTTGGTTTTACGTCAGATTTTAAGAAACAACCTGCAGCCCGACCATTCCGATTTCAAAAAGATATACCGGAAAGCCAAACCGGTTGACATTGAAAAATGGGTTGAAGCTATGTCCCTTGAGCATAGTACTATGCTCAAATCGAGAAAAATTGCCGAGGATCTGAAACTCGAAATGAAAATAGGCGATGTTGAATATCAGGGCGATGGCACAAAAGCCATTTTCTATTATATAGCCGATGACCGCGTTGATTTTCGTGAATTAATTAAAGTATTGGCCGAACAGTTTAAGGTACGTATAGAAATGAAACAGATTGGCGCCCGTCAGGAAGCCGGGCGTATAGGAGGGATCGGCTCGTGCGGCAGGGAACTCTGCTGTTGCACATGGATTAAAAACTTCGTATCGGTTACTACAGGCGCCGCCCGTTATCAGGAAGTCTCGCTTAACCCACAGAAACTTGCCGGACAATGTGGCAAACTGAAATGTTGCCTCAACTATGAACTGCCTGCATATATTGATGCACAGAAAGATTTCCCCGATACTTCCATACCGCTGGAAACAGAACAGGGACCTGCCTACCATCAGAAAACCGATGTTTTCAGACGCCTGATGTGGTATTCAATGCAAAAAGATATGCCTTCTGATATAGCCTGTCTCACTGTTGACCAGGTAAAAGAGATTATTGCCATGAACAAAAGGGGCGAAAAAGTTAAAAAACTTGAAAGCGTTGAAAGCATTTCAATTGCACCTATCATTGACTATCAGTATTCAGGTGATATTGAAAGCCTTTCAAATATTGAAGACAGACCTGCCGAAAATCAGGTCAGAAAAAATAACAATAAAGACAAACGAAAACACCGGTAAAATGAAGATAAAATCTGCAATCTTTGCTTTTTTGGTAATGATCCTGCTTGCAGCATGCAATCAAAACAGGGTGTTTTACAGGTTCACCGATATTCCGGGCAATAAATGGAATAATAAAAATATTGTTCATTTTGATGTTCCAATTGCTGACACGGCAAATTCGCACAATGTGTTTTTACTGATCAGAAACAATGCCAATTATAAATTCAGCAATATCTATCTGTTTGTTACCATTACTTCACCGGCCGGTTTCTCAGTAAAAGACACCGTTGAACTGACACTTGCTGATGAAAAAGGCAGGTGGTTAGGCAAAGGAGCAGCCAACCTGTTTACCAGCCGCCATCCCTATAAAATGAATATACGATTCCCTTACCGGGGAATATATACGTTTGATATTGAACAGGCCCTCAGGGAAACTGAACTGAAACACATATCAAGCGTGGGTCTGCAAATTGACAAACTGAAAGAATAGTTCCTTTTTTTTTAATCATATCACCAATAAGTAACAACAGCGTGAAAAGAAAACTTGAACGGTTTGCTGAAATGAATACTTTTCCGCACGTTATACAACCTGCATTTGATGAAGTTTTTCGTAAAGACTATCCGCTTAAGGGAAAATGGAAAAGTGCCTTTTTTAATAATGATAATCCCATAACCCTCGAACTTGGTTGCGGAAAAGGAGAATATACGGTTGGACTCGCCAGATTATTCCCTGAGCGCAATTATATAGGCATTGACATTAAAGGAGCACGCATGTGGAAAGGTGCCAAAACTTCGCTTGCTGAAAATATTACTAACATTGGTTTTCTGAGAACCCGCATAGAGTTTATCAATTCATTCTTTGCTCAGGGAGAAGTAAACGAAATATGGCTTACATTTCCCGACCCGCAGGCAGAAAAAAAACGCAAACGGCTTACTTCAAGCCGTTTTTTGAATTTATACAGGCAATTCCTCACAGACAACGGCAGGATACATCTCAAAACCGATAACGAACTGCTTTTTCAGTATACACTTGATCTATTGAGATATAATCAACTCGAAATTGTTGAATACACTAATAATTTGTATGCCTCTGAAATTATTAACCCCGTGCTTTCCATAAAAACCTTTTATGAGCAGCAGTTCCTCGAAATGAATCTGACCATAAAATATATATGCTTTAAACTTCCTCATGACAAAAACATTGAAGAAATTCCGGATGAGTGAGCGTACCGATTTTTTTGCAAAAGTATATGAAGTTACGAGACTTATTCCTCAGGGGAGAGTAACTAGTTATGGTGCCATAGCATCATTTCTGGGTTCACCTCAGGCGGCACGTACTGTTGGTTGGGCATTAAATGCTTCACATGCACAAGAGGAATTTGTCCCTGCCCATCGCGTTGTAAACCGCAACGGTATGCTTACCGGAAAACACCATTTCAGACATCCTTGGCTCATGCAGGAACTGCTCGAAAGTGAAGGTATAATTGTTATCAACGACCATGTACGCGACTTTAAAAAGCTTTTCTGGGATCCGGCAAAAGAACTGAAATAAACCTTTACGGTTATTTAACATTATCTAAAATTACGGCTATATTTGTCACACTAATAAACATTTTATATATGTATTTTTCTGAAAATCAGATTGTTGGTGTATTAAGGCAGATAATTCATCCTGCTGCCGGGAAAGATATTATATCGTTAGGTATGGTAAAAAATATTAATACACAGGAGGGGAAGGTTGATGTTATTTTAACTTTTGTAAATGCCAACGACCCTCTGAAAACTTCCATACAAAAGGCATGTAAAAAATTATTGGAGGAAAAGCTTGACAAAAAACTTGAAATAAATATCAGTATTCAACCAGAAAAAGTAAATGATCAGCAAAAAGGGAAAAATTTACTTCCGGAAGTTAAAAATATCATTGCCATAGCATCGGGTAAAGGAGGAGTAGGAAAATCAACGGTAGCTGTTAATCTTGCGGTTGCCTTTGGACAGACAGGGGCAAAGACAGGACTAATAGATGCAGATATTTTCGGCCCGTCTGTACCAAAAATGCTCGGGGCAGAAAACCTGAAACCGGTGATTAAGAGCGATAAGGGAAAAGAAATGATAGTTCCTGTGGAATGTTACGGTATTAAAACACTTTCCATTGGTTTTTTTGTTAAGCCTGAAGATGCAACAATATGGCGAGGGCCAATGGCTTCAAATGCCTTTCAGCAACTGCTGGGCGAAACCGACTGGGGTGAACTTGATTATCTTTTTGTTGACCTGCCTCCTGGTACAAGCGACATTCACCTTACGCTGGTTCAAAGCATTGCAGTTACGGGAGCCGTAATGGTGAGCACTCCGCAGGATGTGGCGCTGGCTGATGTTATCAAAGGGATTAACATGTTCAGAAATCCGGCTATCAACGTCCCGGTATTAGGGATAATCGAGAACATGGCATGGTTTACACCTGAAGAATTACCGGATAACCGCTATTATATTTTCGGGAAAGACGGATGTAAAAAATTGTCAACTCATTATGATATTCCGCTCCTCGGGCAGATACCCCTGATTCAGGGAATACGTGAAGGCAGCGATACAGGCATGCCGGCTGTTCTGCAAAAAAGCCAGGTAGGAGAAGCCTTTAAAACTGTTGCCGATAATCTGGTAATTGAAATAATCAGAAGAAATAATGAACTAAAACCGACGCAAAGGGTTAATATATCAGAACATAATTAAACTTTTTATATCATGGATAATACTCAAAAAGAAGATCTGGTTCAGAAAATTAAAAACGCAATAGAATCAATAAGACCATACCTCATTGCAGATGGCGGCGATGTTGAGTTTATTGATATTACTGATGATATGTCAGTTAAAGTTCGACTTACAGGGGCATGTCATGGCTGCCCTTTTAGCATGATGACACTTAAAGCAGGAATTGAACAGGCCATCCGTAAAAGCGTACCCCAGATTAAGGAATTGCTGGCGGTTTAATATGCTTTACTGATTTTTGCTACTATACACTGTCGTTTCCAAAATAAAACCCATTATCTTCTGCTGCCCTTCATTACCTTATCACCTCATTACTTTCCAAACCAATGCGCCGGCATTAAACCCAAATTATGCATTAG
>FWPV01006644.1_pt1 | contig 21822 bp, 22 predicted proteins | sample 2228371 | NCBI WGS metagenome assembly FWPV01 (sample SAMEA103939776, study PRJEB20133) | metagenome | reverse complement strand
TTATAATAGTTATTTTATTTTTGAAAGAAATTTTTTTAGTTGGAGGTCAAAGATATGAAAAATTTGTTAAGATTAGTTTTATTTTTATTGATTTTATTATCAAGTAATTGTTTTGCAAGTTTAATAGATATTTTTAATGAGGACTTTTGTTTATATTACATTCCAGAAGAAACAATTTACAGCCTCAGACATTTTATTCCATCAAATGAACCTCCCCACATAAAAGAAGTAGAAATTAAGCCGATTAAGCCCACACACAAGCAAGATATTATTGTGAAGGTGAAAGTCATTCCAGATGGAAATCTTTCTGAAAATAAAATTTCAGATGTTTTTATAAATTACTCAATAAATGGAGAATCTTATATTAATATAGAAATGGAAGAAGCAGTGGAAAAAGATAGTTGGAAAGCAAAAATTCCTGCACAACCTACAGGGACTAAAATTAATTTTTTTATAACTGCCTATGATGATGGTGGCAACATGGTTACTGAGGTTCCAATCACCGATGTTAAATGGAATATTGATGAAATTAAAGAGTTTGGAATTCAAATTCCAGAACAACGAGAAGATCCTCGTAGAATTTTACAATCTCTTGATATAGTGGATGCAGGATTTGCTTATGACAACAAATATCTTTATTTTCATTTTAATTTAGCGAGTGAAGTTGCTGCTGGAAGCGTTGCAGCCCCATATTTAAATGTTTATTCAGTTGGAATTTATCATCCTGAATTATTTAAAAAAGGAAGTGTGAAGACAAATTATGTGTTAATTTATTCTCCTGCAGCTGAATTTGTTAGATTCCCTGAAGTTGGTTTACTGGATACTGACAAGAAATTGGCTGAAATTATTGAAGCTTCTCCAAACTTTATTGTCAATAAGAATAATCTTTGGGTTAGATTCAAAAAAGATGCTATAAAAGAATTTGAAAAGTCAGGTTTAAAAATAATATTTGGAACAGCGGTTGGTATTTCGCTGGAGCCAATAGTTTTGAAGCCTATAGATGCTACAAAATTTGTTAAACTTAAATTTGTTTCCCATGATATTATTATTGAATGAAACTAATGTCTGCAGATAATGAAATTATTTGGTATAAAAGAGTATTTAAAAATTTGTTTAGAATATGATTAAAATAGGAATTTTAGGTGCTGGTTATATAGCTAAAACTCATATAGAAGCGTCTCAACAGGTAGAAGGGTGTAGTATTGTAGGACTTTGGACAAGAAAAAATTCTAAAAATGCAATTCAAATTAATAAAGAGTTTGGTATTAAAATATATTCTTCTATTGAAAAGTTAATTAAAGATTCTGATATAGTTGATATTTGTCTTCCAACTTTTTTACATCATAAATATGCAATATTAGTGGCGAATATGGGTAAAGATATTATGCTTGAAAAACCCATGTCAATGAACTTGAAAGAGGCAGATGAGATAATTGTGGCTGTTAAGAAGAATAAAGTAAAATTGATGGTAGCTCATTGCATCAGATTTTGGCCTGAATATGTTTTTCTTAAGGAGATTATTGATAATAAAATTTTAGGACAACTTTTGTACCTTAATTGCTTCAGATATTCTACTGTGCCATTGTGGTCAAGTAATAGTTGGCTTTTGAATGAAAAAAAAAGTTGTGGTCCAATTATTGATTTTCATATACATGATTCAGATTTTGTTTTATTTGCTTGCGGAGAACCCAAGGGAGTAACTTCGGTAGGATTTAAATGTTCAAATAAAGAATGGATTAGGACAGAGTATGATTTTGGGAAAGAGGTGTTTGTTACAACAGAAGGAGGATGGATATCAGAAGGTGATTATGAATTTCTCATGGGTTGGAGAGCAATTTTTCAAAAGGGTGTAATTGAATACAATAGCAGAAATAGTCCTACTATTTATATTTCCACGGATAAGAACGTTAAATTAAAGTATTATGATAATGGCAAAGAAAATACAAATGGTTACATAGAGGAAATAAAATATTTTGTTAAAAAGGTAATAGAAGATAATGAGATTGAAATTGCGACTGGAGAAGATGGTAAAAAAGCCTTGAAAATTGTTTTGACTGAACTTGAATCTCTTAAAAAGGGAAATTATATGAAAGTGAGGTTTTAGAGTATAAAGTTTTATGAAAACTCTCATAAGTTATTACGAAGCAAAAAAACTAATTAAAGAAAATATTTCCTGTTTAAAGGCAGTCAAAGTAAAATTAAATGAAAGTTTTGGTTTAGTTCTTGCAAAAGACTATAGAAGTAAAGTTGACATTCCATCTTTCGACAATTCAGCAATGGATGGATATGCTGTAAGGTGTGAAGACATAATTGATGTTCCATGTAAGCTTGAAGTTTTGGGTAAATTAGGAGCCGGAGAAGTTTATCAAAAAAAGTTAAAGAAAGGATATGCTGTTAGGATAATGACAGGAGCTTTTATCCCACCTTGTGCTAATGCTGTTGTCATGCAGGAAAATACTACCGTGAGAGGGAAATATGTTTTTATATTGAAGAAACCAAACATTGGTGAAAATATAAGGAAAATTGGAGAAGATATAAAAAAAGGTACGATAGTGTTAAAAAAGCGAGATTTGATACGAAGTGCAGAAATAGGCATTTTAGCATCAATTGGAATTAGTGAAGTTTATGTTTATAAACGACCTGTTGTTGGATTGGTTTCCACTGGTAATGAAATTGTTCCTATTGATAAAAAGCCTAAAATGGGAGAAATAAGAAATAGTAATTTACCTGTTTTGTTTTCTTTAACTAAAGATGTTGGAGCAATTCCAATTGACTTTGGCATTATAAAAGATGAATTACTTCTTTTAAAAAATAAGTTAAGTGAGTTTATAGATAAAGTTGATTTATTAATAACTACTGGGGGTGTTTCTGTTGGGGATTATGATTTATTAAAACAGGTAGTAGATTCGTTGGGGAGAGTCATTTTTTGGAAAGTAAACATAAAGCCAGGTAAACCTGTATTATTTGGTAAAATTAATAAGAAACCAATTTTTTGTCTGCCAGGTAATCCAGTATCAGTTATGATTACATTTAACCAATTTGTTTCAGATGCAATTTCTTTGCTAATGGGAAAATCCATAGAAAAGAAACGATATGTTAAAGCTGAAATTTTAGAGTCCGTATATGAGAAAGGCAACAGATTATGTTTTATTAGAGGAATATTAAAAGAGAGGGGACAACAATTTTATGTTACTCCTTTATCGAAACAAGGGTCAGCTATACTTTCTTCAATGCATGTTGCCAACTGTTTAATAATTGTTCCTGAGGGAAAAAAGGAAATAAAAAAAGGCGATATAGTAGATGTTCAGTTAATTTAATCTCTTAGAAATTATCTCGAGTAAGCAACAATTGGGGCAAACCTTTAGAGGCTGTCCGACAATTCAAAAAATTACAAATTTTTGTATAAGTTTTCCCTACTAAACTTATACAATTTTTAGTGAAAATAGGGGTTATCGTAGAGCCTCTAAAGCCTTGCCCTACAGTCGGCCCATCAGGGCGGATAACTAAAAATGTTTTTTTATTTCAGAAAACGAAAAATTTTATTTGAGCTATGTTTTTGTCGCCTAACTTTTAGTTAAGTAGAAGGGGAGGATGGTAGAGGACTCTCACTTTTTTCTTCCGAAGTTTTCTCGTTTTTTTCAGGGGGATAAGCAAGAAGCTCAAATAATTTAAGTTCAGATAAAGTTTCTTTATACAACTCAAATCCAGGTTTAATTATTGGAAGTAGTTTCATTACTTGAGGTATAGGACCTATAGCTTGGATTTCTTTTTTTGTGATTGCAACCATTAAGTTTACTTTTTGCATCCAAAATTTATGAGCAGTATCTGCATGCATTCGCATGGTTACTATAGGTTTAACATCGCAGGGTCCTGTATGGACCTTAATCACATCTTGTGTGCAATCAATTGTAATTTGTGGTTCATTGTCTTCCCAATTTTCAGGATCATAATATTCCATTTTAAGTATCATCTTAGATGCTTTGAGTTTTTCAGCTATTTCTGGAATGCTAAATAATTTTTCTGCAAATCTATTGCCTATTTCGTACATTTTTTCAATTGTAATAGAAGGTCTTTCAGAAGCAGGGGGAACTCCTGGAAAGAATCTTTTGACAACTGATTTGCCTGCAGTTGTAATTTTTTTTATGAACCCACCTTCTTTTTCTGTTTGTGTAATCTGGTTGTTTTCTTGGTTATTTACTTGGCAGTTTTGTTTGTTTTCTTCCACTCTCGTCTCCTCAAATAAGTTTTATTTATAGTTATAAATAAATGTTGCCATAATATTATAGCTTTTTTAAGACTTAGATATAGAAGGGCACGATTGTAAACCTTTCCTTTTATTATGGTCAATTAGTAGAGGCACTTATACAATATGTTCCAATGATTAGTTTTACACATTAGCCAAATCTGTTAGACCTTTGCTTATTAAAAATTCTTTATACATTCCGTAAGAGTTTTTAATTATAGGCAGTAGTTTCATTATTTGGGGGATTGGTCCTTTTGCTATAATTTCTCTTTTTGTAAGAGCAATCATAAGATTAACTTTTCCCAACCAGAATTTATGGGCTACATCTGCTTTCATACTCATTTCGACTGTTGGATTCAAATCGGTTTCCCCTATAATTATCTTTTGATTAGGGCAATCTATAGTTATTATTGCATCTGGTTCAGAATATTTAAATTGTATTATTAAACCAGAAGAAATAACTTTTGGACCTATTTCAGGGTCGTCTTTTAAAATATTAAAAAAAGTTCCTAAAATATCATAAAGTTGTTGTGTGTCTTTAAAAAAAGGCATTATAACCCCCCTTATTAAATTTTAGTTTTAAATTAAAATGTTTTTTCTGAAACCACAATTCACAGTGCTTTTTTCAATATTTCTTCTACTTCTTCTTGAATTACTTCTCGAGGATTATTATAAATTGAACCATCTCCCATTGTTGTTTCTGCTATTTTAGGTATATCTTCTTCTTTAACACCAACTTCGCTAAGTTTTTGAGGCAATCCCAAATCTCTTGTAAATTCTTTAATAAAGTTAATTGCTAATTTTGAAGCTTCTTCAGGTGTTTTGTTTTGTATGTCAATTCCCATTGCAGAAGCTACTAAAGAATATCTTTCAGGGCAATAATCAATATTGTATTCCATTCCATGTGGAAGTAATATGCTATTTGCAACGCCATGTGGCACATTACAAACTCCTCCACAAGCATGTGAAATTCCATGAACTACGCCAACTAAAGCATTAGTAAAAGCAAATCCAGCTATTGTGCTTGCTATAAGCATGTTTCCTCTGGCTTCAATGTTATTACCATTTTCAATGCATTTTTTTAAATTGGTAACAATTAATTTAATAGAATGTAATGCAAAAGCATCAGAAATAGGTTCATTCATATTTGAATGGATAGATTCAATTGCATGAGTTAGGGCATCCATCCCTGTTGAAGCGGTCAATTCTTTTGGTAGAGATAATGTTAATTCTGGGTCTAAAATTGCAGTATTAGGTGCTAAAAATGGACTTATAAAACTTAATTTTACTTTTTGTTCTTCATCTTTTATTATTGCTGCAAAGGTAACCTCGCTTCCTGTTCCTGCTGTTGTTGGTATTGCAACCATTGGTTTTAGGGGTCTTGAAAGCAGATAAGTTCCTTGATGGTCTTTTAAAAGATCGCCTCCTTCTGAAAGAAGGATATTAACACCTTTTGCAGTATCTATAACACTACCTCCACCTATAGTAATAATTACATCTACATTTTTATCTTTTGTCATGTTGTAACAGTTATTTACTACTTTAACACCAGTATTTGGGGGTATTTTGTCAAAAGTTTCAATTACTTCAATTCCAGTATTCTCAAGAGTATTTATAATTTTGTTTACATGTCCTAATTTAACAATAAATTCATCTGCAATTATTAAAGCTCTTTTACCTTTCAATTCCGAGGCTTCTTTGCCAACTTGATTTAGCGTTCCAGCTCCAAATATTATTTTTGTTCGCGCTTGAAATTCAAAATATTCAAGAAGTGGCATATCGTTATCCTCCTTTTGAATTTTAGTATAATTTTGGGATTAAGAAATCCAAACCTAATGAAACTAATTTTTCCTTTAGAGGGATTCCTTCCTTAGAAAGCCCTCGGAGAGGATAGTATTCTTCCAGCATAGTTGAGATATCTGGTATAGAACCAGCCGTTGGTCCTGAGGCAATAGGCGTTAGAATATGATTTGGTAACCTGTCTGCTGAAGAATTAATTCCTAACATATTATTTATTGACCTTTTTAGTATCCATATTCTTTCTCCTGCTTTCATTAAGCTATTAATGTCATAATTAAAACCAGTAGTTGAATTTATCATATTTAGAATATCATTTTCATCAAAAGGGACTGCAGCAAAAAAACATATACAAGCAGAATTAAATATTGAACCAAAATCTTGGGTTTTAACATTAAGCAAGGCTTTCCCTTGACTGCTTTGACCTTCAAACGGCGTATCTAAGCCTATTTGTGGATAGAAAGAAAATCCCTGCTCAACCCACATTGTAAGAGAATTTACATGGCAGGCACCTCGATTTGAAGTAGCGTATGCAAGTCCCAACCCATGAAATGCTCTTGGGTCGTGCATAGGAGCTTCCAGCCCCTTAACTTCAACTGTAAATTTTTCTGCTCCTTTTCCTATTTTTAAGGCAGCTCCTTTACTGCCTAATGATAGTAAATCACCAAATCCTTCTCTATTGCCTATTTTTTCAATAAGTTTAATAATACCAGCTGAATTTCCCCAACTTAAATCAATTCCATCTGTATCTTTGATAGTAATTAATCCATTTTCAAAACACTCCATAGCAAATGCTATTGTTGCACCACAAGAAATTGTGTCCATTCCGTATCTATTACATAATTCTCCTGCTTTAGCAACTGATGCCAGATTTTTATTAAGGCATAAAGTTCCGAATACTGCAACCGTTTCGTATTCAGGCCCTGCACCTTCAGGAACAATAAAATCTCCTTCTTTTACTTCAACAACTCTTTTACAACCGACAGGACACCCAAAGCAGGATTTAGTTTTTTTTAATATAGTATCTGCCATTTTTGGACCACTGAGGTTTTCTGCTCCTTCATCCCATCTTCCCATCGTCCAATTTTTTATGGGCACATCTCCTGTCATCATACCTAAATCCATTGCAGCATCAGAACCAAAGGCGCTTAAAGATTGTGATGTTATATTTTCTTTAATCTTTGCAATTAAAGTTTTTCTTAATTCTACTATTTTTTGTTCATCTGCAAATTTTACCTTCTGTGAACCAATGACAGCAATTGCCTTTAGTTTTTTACTACCCATTACTGCTCCTAAACCACATCTTCCTGCCGCATTGTGATTGTCGTTCATTATACAGGCAAATTTTACTAATTTTTCTCCTGCTTTTCCTATTATTAGAGATTTAACATTTTTACCATGAACTTCTTTAAAATAAGAATCGACATCATATGTATCCTTTCCCCAAATTGAAATTGCATCAACCAAGCTAATTTTATCATTGTCTAAAAGTAAATATACTGGTTTATCAGAAATGCCCTGAATAATGAGTCCATCAAATCCAGTGCTTTTTAAGCCTATCCCAAAATTTCCTCCGCAACTACTTTCTCCCCATATGCCAGTCAATGGAGATCTTGATACAATACTAAATCTTGTTGAGCATCCAGGATAATTGCTACCAGTTAATGGACCTGTCATTATTATTAAAGGATTTTGAGGGGAAAACGCTTCATTTTGGGGAGTAAAGTAGTCAAAAAATAATCTTGCTCCTACTCCACTTCCTCCAATAAAATTGTAAAAAATATTTTTGTCAATTTCTAATTCTTCAAATTTTGAAGTTGACAAATCTACCTTTAAAATTTTACCATTGTAAGCTAACATTTTTTTCACCATTTTATTTATATATTTAAGGTTTCAAAATTATAACATGTTGTTAGGATTAAGGTAAATGTTTTATGTCTATTATTGAAGTAATAAAAGGAGTGATAAATTATGATTAAAAAATCTTTGATTTGTGTAATTTTGCAAGTGTTTTGTATTTTATCAATGCAAAATTTAGTAATATGTGATGAAAAGTTAGGGGATCAGTTTTTTAAGAAGGGAGATTTTAGGCGAGCTGCTGAGGAATATACAAAAGCTTTCAAACAGGATAATAAAAATGGCAAATTAATTTTAAAAATTGCTTCAGCATACGAAAAGATGAAGTGGTATAGTCAAGCAAATAAATACTGGAAAATTTACCTTGATGATTTTGATTCTGCAGATAAGGAAATAAAAGATAAATTAGCATATTCCCACCGGTGGATTGCTTATAATTTCTATCAAGATGGAAATTTTGAAGATGCAATTGAGGAGTTAAAAAAATCAATTGGTTATAATTATGATTTTATTGATGCATACTATTGGTTAGCCAGAATTTATCATGAATTAGGTGATTTTGAAAATGCAATCAGAATGTGGCAAAAAGTTTTAGAGATTGATCCTAAAAACGAAAATGCTAAGTGGTTTTTGAAGGAAGCAGAAGGTAAATTTTTATATGGAGAAAAATCATATAAACTTTACTTGGAAGGATACAAACTTTACGAAAATAAAAAATTCCAGGATTCCTTAGATAAGTATAAACAAGCATACGAAGAAAACGAAAAGTTCGTTTCTGCTGCTTACTGGATTGCAAGAATAAACTATGAACTAAATAATTTCAAAGAAGCAATTTATTGGTGGGAAAAAGTAATTGAAAATGATAATACAAATGAGAAAGCCTACTTTTTTTTGAAGGAATCGAAAAGGAAATTACAGGAATCTGAAGAAAAAAGCAAGCAGGGAAATACCGGTAAAAGTCAATAAATTTTATGAAGTTTCGTAGGATACTCATTGTTTTATTATTAGGTTTTACTTTAACTTTTTCATTTTTTGTTTATAAATCTTTTAATTATACAGATGTAGAAAGGAGAGAAAGGATAGAAACTCCCCGAAAAATTCTTGTTATTTCCCCTCATATTGATGATGAAATGATAATTGCTGGTTGTAGGATGATTCAAAATAGGAATTTAGGTGGTGAAAACTGGGTTGTATATTTGACATATGGAACTGCTCATGGTGGAAATATTTTTGGTAAATATTATTTCTATGAACGTAGAAGAGAAGGAATTAATGCAATGAAAACCATAGGCATAAGAAAAGAGAACTTAATTTTTCTGGGAAAATTTAACCAAAAGTTTATGGGTCACCCCAAAGATATAGGTCTATGTATAAGAAAATTAGAAGAGTTAATAAAGAAAATAAATCCTGATGAAATTTTTACTTCTGCGTATGAGGGAGGGCATTGTCTGCACGACCTTGCAAATTTTATTACATATAAGGCAATTGTTGGCTCTAATTGGAGAGGGAAGTTTTATGAATCAACAGAGTATAATCAATACATTTCTTTGTCCAATCCTGCAAAATTGTTTAGGAAAATATTACAGCATTTAAGTTATATATCACCCATAAAATTTCAGGTTAAGGATAGACCTTTTTTTATTCCTGAAGATGCTGCAAATAATTTAGAAGTAACTGAGATAATTGAAACAAAAGCCTCAAAAAGGGAGTTAAAAATAAAGTTAAAAGCGCTTAGTAAATATAGGAGCCAAAATCTTAATGGTTCGTTAATTGGGAAATTTTCTTATCCTGAGAAATATAGGCTTTATCCGGGACATAACTATTGTTTGCCACCGATGGAATTTGGGAAGTCTATTAATTTTAAATTAAAGAAAATCTTCAATAGAGTTAGAGGGAGAAAGTTTGATAATTTTTCGATAAAATATAGTATTTGCGAAACAACATTCACTTACTTTAAGAATTCTATTGAACAATTTTGTGGTTGCGATTGAGACAGTCTATACTTCAATTACTGAGTTAAAAGAGCCGAAAGGGTTTTTTACTTCCTTTTTACAGTTTGGATCAGTTACCCAAACACCATCAACAATGAACTTATACTCATATCTTCCTTTAGGTAATGCTATTTTAATAGACCAAATACCCTTTTTATCTTTTTTTAGTTTATGAGAAGAAGTATTCCAGTTGTTAAAGTCGCCTGCAATAAAAACTTCTTTTGCTATATCTGCTTCAATTTTGAATGTTTTTTCAACCTTTTTAATTGTTTTAGAAGAAGCCATAATTAATTCCTCCTTTTTAAAATTTTCAAAGCAGTAATTTTATAGAATTTTGCAAGAGAGACCTTAGAATTTCTGCCTTTAATGAAAATTGAGGAATTTTTGCCTTTTCTGTGAGAACCATTTTAAACCACTCACTTGGATGTTTGTATTTTAATACACCTTCAAGATTATAAATTGCTATATCGCTGATTCCTGCAGCTTTAGCAGCGGAAATGTCGGGCTTCATTTCATTTGGGGATTTATAATATGGTTCGTTTCCTAATTTGCCGATGTATGTCACTCCTACAGACAAACCGGCTCTGCTACCAAGTTTTTTGTTTAAATCTTTACATCTACTGTATAAAAGCCAAACAGCATCTTTTTGTGAAATCATACCTTTTGAATATCCAACAAGCATAGAATTATACATCATGAATGAAAGCAAGTCCCAGTTTACAGTAGTTACAGGGGTTTCCAGAATGTCTTGTAATTTTTCTTCGTCAAGAACAATATCTTCAGATATTTCTGCAATGGCAGCCGTAATGGTTTTTATATTATTTTTATGTAACATTTTCAATAGGTGCCTGTATTTTTCAGAAGATTGGATAAAAATTTTTTTGTTTTTATTTTCCTTATAAATGTTTAAAATTGAAGTTAATTTTTTCAACGCTGGCGAGTTGTTTATTTTTTGAACTTGCGTGTAAGGCAATTCAAGGTCTACAGCAATATTTTGAAATTTGACTCTTTCCTGATTTGACCAATCTATTAATTCTTTTATGTAGCTAATAAATTGGTCTGCGTTTTTTTCTGAAGGCCAATAGCCAAGTTTATCTTCTAATAAGGGCCATAAAGTTATTTCAATATTTTCTTTATTATATAATATTAGGAAATCTGAAAGTTCTTTTGATAAATTGTTATAAGGAAGCGATATACACAGATTAACATTATATTCTTTCAGAAGGTTAACTATGCTGTCCTTACATGCTTCTGATGGGGAAATGTATTCAGCCCATACTCGTAGTTTCATGGTTTTTTAATTTTAAGTTTGCTATGTCAATTGTAGTTTGACGCATCATTCTGCTTAATGTCCTTGCTAAATTTGTCATAAAAATTAGTTGCATTTGAAGATCTTGTGAAAAAATATCAAATAAGTCTTCTTTAGAAAAAAATAAAACTTCAAGGTCTGTTTTTGCCCTTATTGTTGCACTTCTTGGCTCAAAATCCAATAATGCCATTTCTCCAAAGAATTCACCTTCGTATTGAGAAGATATTGACTCTTCACCACTTATGGATGAGATGACAATAAAACCTTCACCCTTAGGATTTTTTTTCAAAACTTCAATCTGTCCGCTTACAATAATAAAAATTGAATCACCGCTTTCTCCTTCCTTAAATATGATATCATTTTTATTGTATTTTTTAAAATTTGCAATTTCTGCAAAAGCCTGCAAATTTTCTTCACTAAAACCTACAAACAAAGATTTATTTTTAAGAATTTCAATAATATTCATTTTTTCTTAGCTTTTCATAAGTGTTGGAATTATACTTTCTCCTTCTTTAGCCATTTTTAAAATTACCTCTTTTATATCTTGAGGGAAGTCTGGTGATAGTCTTAATAATTTTTTAACATCTTCATTTAAATGTAATAATCTTATAAACTGTTCATCTCCAACTTTTCCATATCTTAATAATTTTATAGCTATATTTGCAGTATGGACAGTTCCAACTATATTGAAATGTTCATCATCTTTAATTGGTTCATGATGAAGTGCTATAGCTTTAACAAGTGTATTGGGGAAGTTCCATTTTTCTGCAACTAATTTGCCAACTTCAGCATGAGAATATCCAAGTATTCTTTTTTCTGCTTCATATAGAGGTATTTTATCTTCTAACATTGAACTGTAAGCTTTTGAAAAGTTATCTTTGAAATATTGATTAAGAATTAAGATACCTATATCGTGAAGAAGTCCAGCAGTAAATGCTTCTTCTGCAATTTGAGGAAAAAATTTCTTGGCAAAAAATTTTGAGACAGTTGCTACACCTATAGAGTGTTTCCATAGCTCTGGATAGTCTAATTCTTCTTTTACTCTTTTTACTGAAAACATATCAATTATTGAGATACTAAGAGCGAGGCTTCTTATTGTTTTAAAGCCAAGTATTACCACTGCTTGGTTAAGGTTTTCTATCTTTTTAGGAAACCCATAGAATGCAGAATTTACAAGTTTTAAAATTTTTGAGGACAAAGCTTGGTCCATAGAAATGACTCTGTGTAATTCTGTTGCTGTAGCATTGGGATTGTCGGCTAATTCAATAATCTTTGTAACGACTTGAGGTAATGAAGGTAAATCTTTTAATTTAGCAATTACGCTTTGAAGTTCAGTAATTTCCATTTAAATACCACCTTATTTTTTTATTTTAGGTTTTTTTAGATTGAATTCAGTATTATACTGAAAGGTATATGAGACCCTTATTAAAGTTTCCTCATCGAATGGTTTACCAATTAATTGTAAGCCAATTGGCAAATTATCATTTGAAAAACCACAAGGAATGGATATTGCTGGTAAGCCAGCCATATTTACAGGTATTGTGCAGATATCTGATAGATACATTTTTAACGGGTCGTTTATTTTTTCTCCTATTTTAAAAGCAACTGTTGGAGAGGTTGGAGAAACAAGCACATCAAATTTTTTAAAAGCAGATTTAAAATCTTGAAAAATAAGGTTTCTCACTTTTTGAGCTTTCAGATAATAGGCGTCATAATATCCAGCGCTTAGGACATAGGTTCCAAGCATTATCCTTCTTTTTACTTCCTCTCCAAAGCCCTCCTTCCGGGTATTAGTGAACATATCAATAATATTTTCTTGCCCCTTAGCTCTATAGCCGTATTGGACACCATCATATCTACCTAAGTTTGAACTCGCTTCTGCTGGAGCCAAGATATAATATGTGGGTAATGAATATTTAAGGGATTTTAGAGACAAGTAATCTATATAAGCGCCCAAAGATTCTAATAATTTCATTGAGTTCAATACGGAATCTTTTATTTCAGTTTCAATTCCTTCAGAAATCAATTCAGTAATTATTCCTATTTTTATTCCTTTAATGTCATTAACAAGTGATTTTGTAAAATCAGGGACTGGAATGTTTGCCGAGGTAGAATCTTTATTATCATAACCTGAAATGATGTTCAATAAGAGGGCACAGTCTTCAACATTTTTAGTAATGGTTCCAATTTGGTCTAAGGAAGAGGCAAAAGCTATCAACCCAAATCTGGAAACTCGACCGTATGTTGGTTTTAGACCAACCACGCCACAAAATGAAGCTGGTTGTCTGATAGAACCACCCGTATCTGACCCTAATGCTAAAATTGCTTCATCACTTGAAATAGCAGCCGCTGAACCGCCGCTTGAACCACCTGGAACTCTGCTTAAATCCCAGGGGTTCCTTGTAACAAAAAAAGCTGAATTCTCTGTTGAAGAACCCATTGCAAATTCATCAAGATTAGTTTTCCCAATTATTGTGCCTCCACTTGATATTATTTTGTTTGTTACTGTTGCATTGTAAGGTGGAATGAAGTTTTTTAACATTCTTGATGAACAGGTTGTGGGAATGTCTTTTGTGCAAATGTTATCTTTTATTGAAACTGGTAAACCTTTAAGTGGATTGTTTTTATTTCCTTCAAGTTTTTTTTTGTCTACTAAGTATGTATATGCCTTAATATCATCTTCATATTTCTCTATTTGAGAGTAAACATCATTTATTACTTCATCGCTTGAAATTTCTTTTCTTTCTATCAATGAAATTAATTCACTCGCTGAAAGGGCATTAAGGTTCATTTTTAATTTGAATTTCTCTTTTTTCTTTAATTTTAATGATAGCCTCTTCTAAGTTATCAAAAGTTGGAATCCTATTGTTAATGTTTACATAATGAAATAGCTTTTTTATTATTGCTTTTAGTCCATAAATGAAAAGTTCTCCATTTTCTCGTTTGCATAATTTCCAGAGAGAAATTAACATCCCTATTCCCATACTATCTATTTCACTAACCTGCTCCATATCAATTATTATCCATGGAGATGCTTTAATGAGGGATTCTATTTTTCTTTTTATTCGAGTATGATTTTTTATGGTAAGATTTCCAATTAATTCAACAACTTTTTCATTGTTAATTTCTTTAATTTTACATTTCATACCCAAAATTTCCTATCGAGTGATCTATATTGAATTGATTCAGCAACATCTTGAGGAAGTATTTCTTCTCTACCCTCAAGATCTGCGATTGTTCTACTTATTTTTTTTATCCTATGGTAGGCTCTGGCACTTAGACCTAATTTTTCAATAGCATTTTTCAATAAGTTTTCAGACTCTTCGTTTAACTTGCAGAATTTGTTTATTCCTTTTACAGACAATTCACTATTGGAATTTATTTTCATTCCTTTATATCTTTCTCTTTGTATTTCGCGGGCCTTTTTAACTCTGGCTTTTATTTTTAAAGAGGATTCTCCTTCGGTGTTTGAAGTTATCTTTTCTTTTGTTAATCGGGGAACCTCGATATGAATATCTATTCTATCAAGAAGAGGACCAGAGATCTTTTGCAAATATTTGTGAATTTGTATAGGAGAGCAAGAGCATTCTTTAACATAGTCCCCATAATAACCGCAAGGGCAAGGGTTCATAGATGAAATTAGCATAAAAGAAGCAGGGAATGTAAGAGTTGAAGAGGCTCTTGAGACAGTAATTTCCCCATCTTCTAAAGGTTGTCTCAGAGCTTCAAGGGTATCTCTACGAAATTCCGGTAACTCATCGAGAAATAGAACGCCGTTGTGAGACAAGCTTACTTCACCTGGTTTTGGTATAGTTCCTCCGCCTACAAGTGCTACATGGGAAATTGTGTTGTGGGGGGCTCTAAAAGGTCTTTGAGTGATAAGCGGCTTATTAGGGGGTAATTGGGCACAGATGCTATAAATTTTTGTTGTTTGAATTGCTTCTTCAAAGGTTAAATCAGGAAGAATTGTTGGAACCCTTCGTGCAAGCATTGTTTTTCCCGAACCTGGAGGTCCAATCATTAGAATATTGTGTGCTCCTGCAGCAGCAATCTCAAGTGCTCGCTTTGCATGCTCTTGTCCTTTTACTTCGGCAAAGTCTAATTCATAATTTGGGCTTTCTCCAAAAAGCGATTCAATGTCTACTTCATAAGGTTTTTTTTCAATTTTCCCCAACAAAAATTCGAACACTTCCTCAAGTGTAGTCATGCCATATACATTTAACCCTTTTACTAAAGCTGCTTCTTTTGCATTTTCAATTGGCAGAACTAAACTTTTGTTACCTTCTTCTTTTAAAGCAATTGCAATTGGCAAGACTCCAGAGACGGGTCTAAGTCTACCGTCAAATCCTAACTCTGCAATAAAAACAAAATTTTCAACAATTTTTGGGGGTAATTTTTCTTCAGCGGTAAGTATGGCTATGGCTATGGGAAGATCAAAGGATGAGCCTTCCTTTTTCATATCTGCAGGAGCCAAGTTTACAATTACTTTTCTTTTGGGATAATCTAAATCTGAGTTTTTTATTGCTGTTTTAACTCTTTCCTTTGCTTCCTTTACAACAATGTCTGGCAGTCCTACGATTGTTAATGAAGGTAATCCTCCACAGATGTCAACTTCTACTTCCACGAGATAACCATTTAAACCATAAACTGATGCAGAATAAGCTTTTGCCAACATGATTATTTTAGCCTTAGTTTTATTTTAATGATTATATTAGCATTTTTTAGAATAAAATCAATTAAAAGTTAAATAGGAATTGACTTCATTAACGAAATCTCTCATTTTTTGCAAATCTTTTATTCCAGGATAATGTTCAATACCTGATGCACAGTCGACGGCAAAAGGTGATACCATATTTATTGCAAATCTTACATTTTGAGGATTTAATCCACCTGCTAAGAAAATAGGAATGTCAAATTTTTTTGCTTCAAGAGCAATCTCCCAATTATATGTTTTTCCGCTACCTCCTCTCATAGAATATAAAGGGGTGTCTATTAAGACATAGTCTATTACATTTATAAAATTTTTAATTTTAATTATCTCTTTTCTTATTGCTTTAAAGTATTTAATAATTATAAAATCTTTCTTTAAAGATTTTATCTTTTTGCAGAAGTTAGAGTCTTCTTCTCCGTGAAGTTGAATGTATTTAAATTCACACAATTTTGAAACTTTTAAAATATTTTCAACAGGTGAATTAACAAAAATACCAACAGGGTTTATAGTTGAAGGAATGATTTTGATAATGTTTTTTGCTCTTTGAGGTTCAATATACCTTTTACTTCCTTGGTAAAAGTTAAATCCAATAAAATCGATTTTTAAAGAAGAAGCATTTATAACATCTGCGCTATTTGTAAAACCACAAAATTTAATTTTTACCATTCAAATAAGTCTTTGATTTTTTTTGCAATATTTTTTTCTTTTATCAAAGCTTCACCTATCAGGACAGCGTTAACAGGCGTGTTTTTAAGTAGTTTAATGTCTTCTTTCGTTCTTATTCCACTTTCTGATACAATTACTTTTTTAGGTGGTATTAAAGGTAGTAATTTTAGAGTATTTCTTAAGTCCACAGAAAAATCTTGTAAGTTTCTGTTATTTATTCCAATTATATCTGTTTCAACGGAATTTATTTTTTCTATTTCACTTTCATCGTGAATTTCTAAAAGGGTTTGCAGATGTAAATAGTTGGTTAGGGAAACCAAGTCCAAAATTTGTTGTTTGGATAAAATTGAGGCAATAATTAAAACTGCATCTGCTCCTATCAGTCTTGATTCATATATTTGATATTCATCTATAATAAAATCTTTCCTTAAAATAGGTAAAGAGGTTGTATTTTTGACGAGGCTAATGTTTGAAAGTTTTCCTTTAAAGGCGTGTTCTTCAGTAAGCACAGAAATTGCAGAGGCTCCACACTGTTCATATATTTTTGATATTTTTTTTACATTAAAATTTTTTATCAATTGACCTTTTGAAGGTGATGCTTTTTTCAATTCTGCAATTAAATTTAATTTGCCGGGTTTTGAAATAGCTTCTTTGAAGTTTTTTGGTTGAAAAGGTAGATCCTCAATTTTGTGAATTAAATCTTTTAATGGGCTTTTAGTTTTTACATATTTAAGATGCTCTTTTTTTTTGTCTATAATTTGTAATAAATAGTTATTCATAATTAATTTCTAAAAAATTTTTTAGTATTTTTTTACCCTCAGTTGTGAGTATTGATTCTGGGTGGAATTGAACACCAAACAAGGGATAAACTTTATGAGAAATTCCCATAATTTCGTTTTCTTCTGTCCAGCAGGTTATTTTTAACTCTTCTGGGAAATTTTCATGCCTTACAATTAGTGAGTGATATCTTGTTGCCAAGAAAGGATTTTTTATATTCTTAAAGATTAATTTATTATCATGGTAAATTTTTGATACTTTGCCGTGCATTATTTTATCTGCTCTATTAACTAATCCTCCAAATGAGTAAGCAATGCACTGGTGTCCAAGGCAAACGCCGAGGATTGGTAATTTATTATAAAAATTTTTAATTACAGAATTGCTTATTCCTGCTTCTAATGGAGTGCAAGGACCGGGAGATATAACGATTTTTTTTGGGTTTAATTTGTATATTTCTTTGATGGTAATTTTATTGTTTCTTATGACTTTTATATTGCTTCCCAATTCGCCTAAATATTGAGCGAGGTTATAGGTAAAAGAATCGTAATTATCGATTATTAATATCATAGTTGTAATTTTTTTTCTGCAATTTTTAAGGCAGTAAATAGAACTTTTAGTTTATTAAGTGTTTCTTTATATTCCCTTTCTGGAATTGAATCTGCAACAATTCCTGCACCAGCTTGTAAATATGCTGTCTTATTTTTAACTATTATTGTTCTGATAGTTATTGCCATATCCATATTGTCGTTAAAACCAAAGTATCCCACTGCACCTGCATATGGACCTCTTTGACAAGGTTCGAGTTCATTTATTATCTCCATTGCTCTTATTTTTGGTGCCCCAGTGACTGTTCCAGCGGGGAAACAGGAAATAAGAGAGTCAAATGCATCTTTACCTCTGTTTAATATACCTTTTACAGATGATACGATGTGTTGAACATGTGAATATTTTTCAATTATCATTAGTTCAGGAACACTTATAGAACCAAATCTGGCTACTTTACCAATATCATTTCTTGACAAATCAACCAGCATTATGTGTTCAGCTTTTTCTTTTTCGTCTGCAAGTAATTCATTTGTTAATTTCTCGTCTTCCTCTGGTGTTTTCCCCCTTTTTCGTGTGCCAGCAATTGGACGGGTTTCTATTATGTTTCCTTCTTTTCTTACAAGCAATTCAGGTGAAGAGCCAATTATTTTTAAGTAATCAAAGTTTAAATAGTACATGTAAGGAGATGGATTTACTACTCTAAGGGCTCTATATATGTCAAAGGGAGGAATATTTATTTCCGTTGAGAATCTTTGGGATATTACAGCTTGTATAATATCACCAGCCATTATGTATTCTTTTGTCTTTGAAACTGCTGATATGTATTCTTTTTTTGTGAAATTTGAAGTTAAAAGTGATTTGGTTGGGATATTTTGGGGAAATTTTAATTTTTTGTAGGGGAGGGTTTTATTAATTTTATCAATGATATTATTTATTTCCTTGCAAGATTGTTTGTAAATTTTTTCTAAATTCGTGTGTTTGCTTTTAATCACTGCATTTGTTAGTATTTTTATCTTATGGTTAACATGGTCGAAGATAATTAATGTTTTTGGGAAGATAAAAAATAATTCAGGGAGTTGTAAATCGTTTTCTTTGGTTATAGGAATATTTTCAAAATATCTAATAGCCTCATAGCTAATGTAACCCAATGTTCCACCATAAAATCTTGGAAGGTCTAATGAAGCTGGTGAGGAAAATCTTTTAAAAATTTTTCTTAATTCGTTATAGGGATTGAGGGATTTAAAATGTTGAGTTTTAGTTTTTTCCTCATCAATTTCAATTAGTGTAACTTCATTTTTATTAGTTGTAAAAATTAAGAATGGCTCAATTGCAATGAAAGAAAACCGTCCAATTTTTTCTCCTCCTTCTACACTTTCAAGCAAACAGGAATATTTTCTTGTTTTTGCAGAAGTTGTAAGTTTTAAATAAGTTGATACAGGGGTTTCAAGGTCACCTATTACATCCCTATAAATTGGTATAACATTTGCAGATTTTGCCAATTTTTTAAAATCATTAAAGCTGGGCAAAAACATTTCTTTTAAATCCTCATAATGTTAAAGATTCAAAGTAATCACCGATAGTTTTTATTAATTTTTGTGCTGTCATTTTTTTAGAGATACAATGTTCAATTTTATCTATTATTGCACTTCCAATTATTGCTCCATCAGCAAATTTTGATATTGCTTTTATATGTTCTTTTTTTGAGATGCCAAAGCCAATACAAGCAGGTTTGTTTGAAAATTTTCTAACTTTTTTTATCATGCTCTTAAGATTATTTAAAAATAGTTTTTTCCTTGCCCCTGTAGTTCCTGTGGTAGAAACAATGTATATAAATCCTTTAGTTATTGTGGATACCCATTTTATTCTTTCTTCACTGCTGACAGGAGTGATTAAAAAGATTGTATCAATTTTATATTCATTTGAAAGTTGTAAAAAGTTTTTAGATTCCTCAGGAGGAAGGTCTGTAAGAATTATTCCATCAACTCCGCAGTCTTTAATTTTTTTAAAAAATTTTTCTTCTCCAAATTTATAAACTATGTTTAAGTAAGTCATAACAATAATTGGAATACTTAATTCGTTACTTAAATTTGACAACAGGTTAAATATCGTTGTTAACTTTATATTATTTTTTAAGGCTGTAAAGCATGATTTTTGTATTGTTGGTCCATCAGCGATGGGGTCAGAAAAAGGTATTCCAATCTCAATTAGGTTTGCTCCTCTTTTTTCTAATTCTTTACAAATTCTAAAGGAATAATCGAGTGTTGGAAATCCCGCAGTAACATAAGGAATGATAGCGAATTTGTTATTGCATTTTAATGATTCAAAAGTTTTTGAGATATTAGATTCCATATTCTTCAATTATACCTATATCTTTATCGCCTCTTCCTGAAAGACATACGATTATTGTTTTATTTTTTAATGATTTATGATTTTCTAAAATGTAACCAAGTGCATGGGATGGTTCTAAAGCTGGAATTATACCTTCCGTTTTTGATAATAAGGCAAAAGAATCAAGAGCCAATTTATCATTTATCTTTTTATATTCAACTCTTTTAATGCTTTTCAAATAACTATGTTCAGGACCGACGCCTGGATAGTCTAAACCTGGTGCTATTGAATGAGTCTCTGAAATTTGACCATCTTTATTTTGCAAAACAAAAGTTAATGACCCATGCAGTATTCCTGGGGAGCCATAATTTAAAGTGGCAGCATTTTTTTTGTTATTCTCTCCTCCTGCTTCGACTCCTATTAACCTAACATTCTCTGAAATAAATGGATAAAAAAATCCTATTGAATTACTTCCTCCTCCCACACAAGCAATGAGCATATCAGGAAGTTTATTTTGAATTTTTAGTATTTGTTCTTTTGTTTCATTTCCTATTACTGTTTGAAAATCTCTTACCATAAGGGGGTAGGGGTGAGGCCCAACAACTGAGCCGAGCACATAGTAAGTGGTTTTTACATTGGTTGCCCAATCTCTTAGGGCTTCATTTATTGCATCTTTAAGCGTTTGACTGCCTGTTTTTACAGGAACAACTTCAGCTCCTAAAAGTTTCATTTTTAGGACATTTAATGATTGTCTTTTGACATCTTTTTCTCCCATATACACAATGCATTTCAAGCCCATAAGAGCTGAAGCAGTTGCAGTGGCAACGCCATGTTGTCCTGCTCCTGTTTCTGCAATTATTCTTTTTTTGCCAAGTTTTTTTGCAAGTAAAACTTGCCCTATAGTGTTGTTTATTTTATGAGCTCCCGTATGGAGTAGATCCTCTCTTTTTAAATAAATTTTAATGTTTTTCCCAAAATAATCACTTAGTCTTTTAGCAAAATATAAGGGTGTAGGCCTCCCAGCATATGTTTTTAAATAATAATCTAATTCTCTTTGAAAATTTTTGTCTTTTTTAACTGTGAAATATGCATTTTCAAGTTCCTTTATTGCAGGAATAAGTATTTCAGGGACAAAAATTCCTCCATATTTCCCATAATAACCTTTATTGTCTGGCAATGAGTAACTTTTTGAACTTTTCATAAATAATGAATTCTAAAACTTATAATTTTGAATTTTGCTAATTTATATGTTTTAAGGGAGGATATTAAGAAAATTAGAGGTAATAAGTTAAAACTTTTTCTAAAATTTATTATTCTCTCTTACTTTCTATGTATTGATGAAATGAAATTTTTTTTAAATTTTATATATTGAGATTGCCACAAACCTCCCTTCTCTTACTTCTCTTTATGCTTTTTCAGACATTTCTAAATATAGATAATATAATCGGTTAATTCTAATCTAAAAATTTTTGATTATTTTATATTCACTCCTAAAAAACTTCAAGAATGAAAAAATTTTTTGGTTCTTCTCCTTTTTGTGTTGTAAAGGAGTAAAATTTAGATAAGTAGATAGCATTTAATTACAAAGACTATTGAT
>FWPV01006643.1_pt1 | contig 21822 bp, 21 predicted proteins | sample 2228371 | NCBI WGS metagenome assembly FWPV01 (sample SAMEA103939776, study PRJEB20133) | metagenome | reverse complement strand
CGGCCGCCGCCCCGAGCGCGGCCCCGACCAGCGGCCAGGCCCAGGCCGACGCCGCGCCGGTCGACCGATGGTCCGGCAGCGGCAGCCGCGTGAGAAGCGCGAAACCCGACAGGATGTCGTGCGGCAGGCGCAGGGCGATGTCGCGGATTGCAGTCAATGTGGCTTATCCCGGCTGGCACAATGCTGCGCCATGGGGTAGCCGCAAGCCACAGCAGGTTCAATCCGGAGTTATCGATGCCCTTCCAGTCCCTTGCCGATGTCCGTGCGCTTCTGGCGGCGCTTCCGGTTCCCGATCCGGCCGCGATCGCCGGTGCCGAGGCGCGGAACGGCCAGTTGACAAAGCCTCCGGGCGCGCTGGGGCGGCTGGAGCGGCTTGCGGTCTGGATGGCGGGTTGGCAGGGCACGGACAAGCCGGTGGCGTCACGGCCGCAGATCGTCATCTTTGCGGGAAATCATGGGGTTACCGCCAAAGGCGTCTCGGCCTTTCCGGCCGAGGTGACGGTGCAGATGGTGGCGAATTTCGCCCATGGCGGGGCGGCGATCAACCAATTGGCCAAGGCCTTCGGCGCAAAGCTTGATGTCCACGCGCTGGATCTTGACCGCCCGACGGCGGATTTCACCGAAGCCCCGGCGATGAGCGAGGCAGAGGTTGTGTCCGCGCTGCGAAAGGGGTTCGCGGCGGTCGATCCGCAGGCGGATGTCTTCGTCGCGGGCGAGATGGGGATCGGCAACACCACGTCGGCGGCGGCGATTGCGACCGCGCTTTACGGCGGGCTGGGCTGGGCCGGGCGCGGGACCGGCGTGGATGACGCGGGCCTGCGCCGGAAGGAAGCCGCCGTCGCGGCGGGGGTGGAATTGCACAGGGCGCTTTTGTCGGACCCGCTGCAGGTGTTGCGCTGTCTGGGCGGGCGCGAGATTGCCGCGATGACCGGGGCGATTCTTGGCGCGCGGATGGCCCGGGTTCCGGTGATCCTGGACGGGTTCATCGCCTGCGCGGCGGCGGCGGTCCTGGACAAGGCGGCTCCGGGGGCGCTGGACCACTGCGTCGCGGGCCACCAAAGCGCCGAAGGCGCGCATGCGCGGCTGCTGGAGAAGCTGGGGAAAGAGCCGCTGTTGTCACTGGGCCTGCGGCTGGGCGAAGGGTCCGGCGCGGCGCTGGCGATCGGCGTCGTGCAAGGGGCCGTCGCCTGCCACTCCGGCATGGCCACTTTTGCCGAGGCCGGCGTCGCGGCGGGGGCCTGACGCCGCGGTCCACAGGTGGTCAAGGAATGCGCCCGCGCAGGATCAAGAACTTGCGCGCGGACACTTGCAGTTTGCCAAGGGCTGCTCGTCGATGACTTCGTCAGGTCTCGCAGGGTTTCCGCGACCAGAAGACGAAGTCGAACGAGGCGCCGACTATGGAATCCCTCACGCCTTCGGCAGCTTCAGGCTGACCAGCCGCCCGCCCTTCTGATAGCGCACCTCGGTGTCGGTGATCGCCTGCACCGTCCCGCCATCGATCCGGTCGCCAACCTGGACCTTCTTGTATTTCCCGTTCGACTGCCGGACCAGCGCATAGCGGCGGCTGTCGGTGCCGTAGGTCCCGATCAGGTTGATCTTCGACAGGTTGATCGCATTGTTGTAGGTTGCCATCTTTGCGACATTGGCCCTGGTCGGGATCGAAGGCGCGGCCTTGGTGGTCTCGGGCTCGTCCAGCTCATCGGTTTCCGCGGTTCTCGGGTCGGGGGCCGCGGCGGCGACTTCGACGGTCCCGGCCTCGGGAGCGAACTCGGGAGCGGGTTCGCGCACGGCGGCGGCGACTGCGGCCTCGACCGCGCTGTTCATGTCGCGGGGCCGGGCGGAAGGTCGCATCGAGATCGCGACGATAGCGGGGTTCTGCGCCTCGACGGCGGCGGCTTCGGCCAGTTTTGCCTGGGCCTGCGCGGTCAGCGACGCGCCTTTGGCGCCAAGATCCTCGGGAGCGGCAGCGACGGGCGCCACCGCGGCGGCTGCCGTGACCACGCTGGCCGGGCGCGCCAGCGGGCGCCGGACGGCGAAATCGGTCGCCTCCGTGATGCCAAGTGCGGCATCGTTCCCCGCAGCGGCAGGGGTCAGGCCTTCGGGGCGGGGCCGGGGCCGGAAGCCGGCCAGCGCCGGATCGACGGGCGGCGGCGGCGCCGCGTCCGGCCCGGCAGCGCCGCCGGTCACCAGCGAGGCATCGGCGGCGGAAGACGGCGCGACGGCCGCTGCCGGACCCGCCGCAGCCGCCGCAGCCGCCAGAGCGGCCTGCGCCGCGACGTCACTGCGTGGCGGCGGCAGGATCGGCGGCGGGCCTGCAATCAGCATGACGCCGTCTGGGCTGATGATGCCTTCTGGCGTCGGAAGCAGAAGGCCGCTTGCATCGAACCGGTAGACAGTGCCCGGCGCAGGTGGCGGCATCACCGGATCGGGCAGCGCATCGGCAACCTCTGTCAGGGCAGGCAAGGCCAGGGCATCCGTCGCCGGAGGCGGGGCGTCCATGGCGGACAGGAAGATCTCGTCCTGATCCTCGGCGGGCGCCGCCGCAGCCGTGATATCGGTGCCGACGGTCGTGCCCGGGGCGGGTTCCGCCGGCAGGTCCGGCGCGGCCGCGGGCGAGGCCGCGTCGGCGGCGACGCCGGCCGGTGCGGTGTCAGTCCCGCCGGAGTCGACCGGCAGGCTTTCCGTCGCCAGCGCGCCCGCATCGACCGCCCCGGTCGTGCCCGATGCCTCGGGCAGGGGACCGGTCATCCCCTCGGGGTCCTGCATGTCGGCAAGCATTTCGTCGCTGGCGTCGGGAATCACCTCGGTCGCGGCCGCGCCTTCTGTCGTGGCCGTGCCGCCGAGATACATCGAGGACCACAGCCCGAGCAGCGCAAGGAACAGCAGCAGAAGCCCGACCAGCACCATGAAGACGATGCCAGAGCGTTTCCTGGCCGGCACGGCGGTCCCGAATGTTCCGCCCGGGCGGGTCGGTGATTTCACGGTGGTCGGACCGGCGGCCGTGCGCGCGACCTCGCCGCCCCTCAGCTTGCCCTTGGCGCGGGTGCCCGGGATCGAGGGCGCGGTGACAAGGCCGGAATAGCCCTTGGCCGGTGCGGGGCGGGCGATGGTGCCCTTGGCCGCAGAGCCTGCCGACGGGCGGGTCACGCCGTCCATCGGTCGCGAAACCGCATCAGCCGCAGCCCGCCGACTGGCGAAAGCCAGCATCGCGGCCGAGGACGGTGCCGGCGGGATGTCGTCGTCGGGATCCTCTGCCGCCAGCCTGCGCGCGGCGGAAGCGACCGGGGGCCGGTCATCGTCGGCCTCGGGGAAGGCCGACGTGTCGGTGACATGGGCGAAGGGGGCCTCTTCCGGCTCCGGCTCTGCAGCGCGGGCAGGCGGGGCGATGGGTGCGGCGACCGGCGCGGCCGCGGCCTCGATTTCGGCGCGGTCTGCCAGCGCGGGCGCAGCGGCGGCGATACCGCCGGGCCTGTCGTCCGAAGTCGGTTCCGGGCCTTGCGGCAGATTGGCGCCCGGCTCGTAGTCGCCATCTTCGTCCGGGGCAGCGACTTGCGCTTCATCGGCAACCGCTGCGCGTGGCGGGGTCTCGTCTGCGGTCGGTTCGGCGTTCAACGCCCCTTCCAGTCCGGGCAGGGGGGCGTCGTCAGCCGCTGCCGGAACCGGCATGACCGGGGCCGGGGCCGGGGCACTGCCCGCAGCCACGACGGTAGCCCCGACGGCAACCTCGACGGCGGGACCGACCGGCCCGACCGCGGGTTCGGCCCTGGGCAGTTCGCGGTGCAGGATCGTCACCGGCTCACGGTCGCGGTCGACCGTCTCATCCTCGGCCAGAAGGCTTGCGGCGGCGGCGGTCGGGCCGAACCACGGCTCGCCGACGAAGGAGCCGGCTTCCGGCGCGGCGACGAACGAGACCGGGTTCAGCCGGTGTTCCACGGCAAAGGCCTCGGCCTCGGCCAGGGTTTCACGGGCGATCACCGCGACCTTGACGGTCGCGCCCTTGCCCGACCAGTCGAAGACCAGATCCTCGACGGCGTAGGGCGTGCGGCCGTCCAGCGCGGCGGCGATCTGGCGACGCTTGTCGTCGCGACTGGGGCCGGGGGCGTGAACCTCGGTGTAGAGGATCTGGCTGTTCGGCAGGATCAGCTTGGTGGCCACGCCCATCGGCGACAGCCCCAGCGCGGTCTTGCGCAGATAGTCCAGCGCCTCGGCCAGATCGGGCGCGTCGAACGCGACCTCGCCGATGGAAAGCCAGCCCTTCGGGGTCCGGTGCAGAAGCGCGATGGCTTCGCGGGTGAGGTCAAGTGCAAATGTCGGTTTCATGTCGCGGGTCTAGCACGGAACTTGGAAGTGCTGGAACGTGCACCAGCCGGTTGCAGCACTACTAAAGCAGCTTTTCGCCGAAGGGAAGGAAAACGGCCAAGGAACCGGTTGCAGGGCGCGTCATAGTCACGAAATGTCACGCCAGTTTGAAGGAGACCCCCATGCGTGCCCTCTCTGCCCTGATCCTGTCCACCGCCCTGGTCCTGCCGCTTGCGGCCCCGGCTGCGGCCGAAGAAGCCATGACCCGCACCATCAGCGTGACCGGCACCGGCACGACCGAGGCTGCCCCCGACATGGCGACGCTGATGATCGGTGTGACCACGCAGGCGGCCACGGCGGCCGCGGCGCTGACGGCGAACACCAAGGCGACCGATGCGGTGATCGCGCGGCTGACCGCCTCGGGAATCGAGGCGCGGGACATGCAGACCTCGAACCTGTCGATCAATCCGAACTGGACGGGATATGACAGCGCGACCCCGACGATCTCGGGCTATGTCGCGTCGAACATGCTGACGGTGCGGGTGCGCAAGCTGGACACGACCGGCGCGGTTCTGGATGCGGCGGTGGCCGACGGGGCCAACACCCTGAACGGGCTGACCTTCGGGCTGGCCGATCCCGGGCCTGCCTATGACGAGGCGCGCAAGGAGGCGGTGGCGGATGCGCGCGCCAGGGCCGAACTTCTGGCGGCGGCTGCGGGTTTGACCCTGGGGCCGGTCCTGTCGATTGCCGATGGCGGCGCGGTGACCGACCCGGCCCCGATGTACCGCGAGGCGGTTTCGGCCGCGCCGGTGCCGGTGGCCGGAGGCGAGCTGGGGCTGGTCGCGACCGTCTCGGTCACTTACGCCATTGCCGACTGACCCGGCCGGTTGCCTACCGGGACCGGCGGATTTTCGCGGGACTCCGCCGGTCGTGGTCATGATTTGGCCCAAGTCGCCGGGCAACAAGACAGGCGGGGAAGGCAGCAGGAGCAGTGACCGATGAGCCGCGGACCGATCAGCCTGGTGATCGTCGGGTTGATCTCGCTTTTCCTGGTCACGCTGGTGGCTCTGGGGCCCCGGCGCCTTGCGGGTATCCTGCCCGAGCCGGTCATCGCGATGCTGGAACGTCAACCCTTCCTGCCGCGGTTCGGCGACGGCGGCAGGCTGCCGGCGGGCACCACGCCGTCCGACCTGCTGGCCGCCGGCCCCGACGGGCTGCTCGCGCAGGGTCCGATTGCGGCGTTGCAGGGCAATCGTCCGGTGTTCATCGACGCCGTGATCGACGGTTACGAAACCCGGATCGCCGGGGCGGTTCCGGCCGAGATCACCACGATCCGGCCGATTTCGGGCTGCAAGCTCACCCCGCCGCAGGACGGAACCGCGGTTGGCCATGTGACGGCCGGCGAAAGCGGGCTTGCGCTCGGGCTTCTGACCTACAATGACCGGACCTTGGCGGCGGCCGTGCAAAGGTTCGTGGACACCTACCGCGAGCTTGGCACGGCGCAGGCCGATGCCGGTGCGGAACTGGCTTATCAAGCCTATGACGTCGCGGTGACCGAAACCCGCCGGCCGGTCTACCTTGTGCTGGTGAACGGTCGCGGCAACCGGATCTGGAACATCCATCTTGCCCCCGGCGCGCGGGTGGAGCGGGTGGTGCTTCTGGGCGGCGATCAGGCCGGGGTTGCGAACCTCGATCCCGTCGTCCCGGTCGAAGTGCTTCCCGCGGCGGGACTTGCCGCCTGCGGGATCGTCCCCGCCTACGCGGCGGATACCGGCACGGACGCTGCCGGAGCGGTGGCCGGGCAAGCCGGGTCCGCCGGGGCCGGGGCGACCGTGGATCCCGCCGCGGGCGCGGACCGGATGGCGGCCTGGAACACCTGGTTCCGCGACAGTTTCGGGGTCCGGGCCGACGAGACGCGCGCCGGGTTCGACCGGGGCATGGTCTCGGTCGTGGGGCCCGTGCCGGGCGAGGCCGACCTCAAGGCGGTCTATGCCCCGATCCAGGGCGCGCGCATCCGCATGACCCAGGACACCTATTTCGAGATCCGGGGCCAGTCCGGCACGGACGACAGCTTTGCCGGGCGGGTCGAGGCGATCGCCAAGACCTTTGCCTTTGGCGACCTCGGGTATCTGCGGCAGGGGGTGTCGTTCTGATGCTGCGGCTGCTGATCGGAACCGGGGCGCTGCTCATGGCGGTGGGGTTCGGGGCCGCCGGCTGGCAGTATTGGCAGTCCCGCCCGACGATGGAACCCGTCGCGACGGCGGCAGCGGCGACCGCCAATGCCCCGGCCGCGAAGGCCGCGACCCGGCAACGCTGGCTGATCTCGCCGTCGGGCGGACTGATCGCCCAGGACGATGTCCTGGCCTATCTTGCGCAGGACCGCTTTGTCGAAGGCCGGACGGTCCAGATCCGGCTGCAGGCCGATCTGTCGGATCTTCTGGCCGAGGGCGAAAAGCTGCCCGGGGTCGAGTATCTGCAGGTGCTGGCCGACATCCGCGCCCCGCGCGTCGGCGAAGGGCTGTGCGCCGTGATGCGCCAGTCCCTTGCCGCCGATTGCGCTGTGAACCGGGCCCGGGTGGTCAAGGACAGCGTCGATCCGGCAACGGGGACCGCGCTGTTCCAGCTGGAGCTGGTCTTCCGCATGCAGGATGGCACGGAAGAGACGCCGGATCTTGCCGCGCATGTGCTGCGCACCCGGGTCGCGGCCCTGACGCCGGACCCGGGGGCCGCAGGTTTCGCCAGTGCCGGGGCCGCGCTGGCCGCCGTGCTGGCGGCCACCACCGATGCCTGCGCCGCAGAGGATGTGGGCAAGCTTTGCCGACCGATGCGGTTGCGCCTCGACTGGGCACCCGGCCTGCCTGTCGAGGCCAAGGCCGAGATCGGCTGGCTTGATCCGCTGCCCGCAGGCATGTTCGCGGCCCCGCCGCTGACCCCCGCTTCCGGGGGCTGACGCGGCGGGAACCGGTCAGGCCGTGGCCTTGGCCAGCGCCTGGTCGAGATCGGCGATGATGTCGCGCACATCCTCGATCCCGATCGACACCCGCACCACGTCCGGCGCGGCCCCGGCCTTGATCTGCGCCGCTTCCGTCAACTGCCGGTGCGTGGTCGAGGCGGAATGGATGATCAGGCTGCGCGTGTCGCCCAGGTTCGCGACATGGCTGAACAGCTTCACGTTGTCGATCAGCCTGACGCAGGCCTCGTATCCGCCCTTCACGCCGAAGGTGAACAGGGCCCCCGGCCCCTTGGGCGTGATCATCTTCGCCAGCGCGTGGTAGGGCGAGGACTTCAGCCCCGGATAGGTGACCGAGCCTACCCGCGGGTCCTGCTCCAGCCACTCGGCCACGATCTGGGCGTTCTCGACATGGCGCTGCATCCGAAGGGGCAGGGTCTCGATCCCCATCAGCGTGTAATGCGCGCCTTGCGGGTTCATCGTCATGCCAAGGTCGCGCAACCCGACGGCGATGGAGTGGAAGGTGAAGGCCATGTTGCCGAGCGTCGGGTGGAAGACAAGGCCGTGATAGGCCGGCTCGGGCTGGGAGAGCGAGGGGAACTTGTCGTCCTTCGACCAGTCGAACCTGCCGCTGTCGACCACGATCCCGCCTGTGACGGTGCCGTTGCCGGTCAGGTATTTGGTGGCGGAATGGACGACGAGGGTCGCGCCATGCTCGATCGGGCGGCTGAGATAGGGCGAGGCCGTGGTGTTGTCGACGATCAGCGGGATGTGGGCCTGGTTCGCCACCCGCGCGATGGCGGGCAGGTCGGACAGCGCCCCGCCGGGGTTGCAGATCGTCTCGCAGAACAAGGCGCGGGTGTCCTTGTCGATGGCGGCCTCGATGGCCTTGGGGTCGTCGAAATCGACGAACTTCGCCGACCAGCCGAACTTGCGGATCGTGTTTGAAAACTGCTGGATCGTGCCGCCGTAAAGCCGGGTCGAGGCCACCACGTTCCGCCCCGGCGCCATCAGCGGAAAGAGGGCCATGATCTGCGCGGCGTGGCCGGACGAACAGGCGATGCCACCCGCGCCGCCTTCCAGTGCCACGACCCGGTTGGCCAGCGCCGAGACGGTGGGGTTGGTCAGGCGCGAGTAGATGTAGCCGACCTCCTGCAGGTTGAAAAGTTTCGCGGCGTGGTCGGCGTCGCGGAAGACGTAGGCGGTGGTCTGGTAGATCGGCACCTGCCGCGCGCCGGTGGCCGGATCGGGGGCGGCGGCGGCATGGATGCAAAGCGTGTCAAAGCCGAACGGTCTGTCGGTCATGGGTCGTCCTCCCTTGGTTCGAAGCAGGGTAGGGGGGATCGGGGCGCGGGGCAACGGCGACGTCACCGCGCGCGGGCAGCTTTGCCGAGACAAGGAAATCAAGGACTTGGGCGAGAGCGATTCACGAATTGGAAAGCATGCGAGGATCAGATCGTGCTTCTGCATGGCTTTGCCGAAGGCTCGAAAGGAAACAGGTCCGCGTCCGAAAGGATTGCTCCTCTGAAGCTCGCCAAGGATTCAGTGACCGAAATGCAGGAAAAGGTGCCTGAGCGACCGTGCCGGGTTCGGTGCGCCGGAGCACGCCCTGCCATGCTTTTGCGGTTGCGCTTCCCGGCTGGCCGGCCAACTCTGAGCCGTCAGGCGAAGGGGACATCACATGGCGGTGGAATCCGCGGGCGTGGATCTGGTTTCGGTGGTGACACTGCTGGGCGCCGCCGTGGTCGCGGTGCCGGTGTTCAAGCGGATCGGGCTGGGGTCGGTGCTGGGCTATCTCGCCGCCGGGCTGGCGATCGGGCCGTTCGGGTTTGGCCTCTTCTCGGATCCGATGGCGATCCTCGGCGTGGCGGAACTGGGTGTGGTGATGTTCCTGTTCATCATCGGGCTGGAGATGGAGCCGTCGAAGCTCTGGGCGATGCGGCGCGACATTCTGGGGCTGGGCCTGTTGCAGGTGGCTGTTTGCGTGGCCGTGCTGGGGCTGGTCGGCGTCGCATTGGGCTACCCCTACGCAGGGTCGCTGGTCGCGGGGGCCGGGTTCACGCTGACCTCGACCGCCATCGTGATGCAGATGCTGCAGGAACGCGGTGACATTTCCGCGCCCAAGGGCCGGCGGATCGTGTCGATCCTGCTGTTGGAGGATCTGGCAATCGTGCCCTTGCTGGCGCTGGTCGCGTTTCTGGCCCCCGGGGGCGAGGGCCTGACGCTTGTGGACCGGCTGGTCGGGGTCGGGACCGGCATCGGAGCCATTGCCGCGCTGGTCGTGGCGGGGGTCTACCTGCTCAACCCGATGTTCCGGCTTCTGGCGGCGTCGCGGGCGCGCGAGGTGATGACGGCGGCGGCCCTGCTGGTGGTTCTGGGCAGCGCGCTCTGGATGCAGCTTGGCGGTCTGTCGGCGGCGATGGGGGCGTTTCTGGCCGGGGTTCTGCTGTCGGAGTCCAGCTTCCGCCACCAGCTTGAGGCGGATGTGGAGCCGTTCCGGGGCATTCTTCTGGGCCTTTTCTTCCTGGCGGTCGGCATGGCGCTGGACCTGTCGGTGATTGCGGACAACTGGCGACTGGTGGCGGTCAGCGTGGCGGCGCTGATGGTGCTGAAGGCCGCGATCATCTATGGCGTGGCGCGGCTGAACAAGGCGGGCCACCCCGAGGCGCTGGAGCGGACGGTGCTGATGGCGCAGGGCGGCGAGTTTGCCTTCGTGCTGTATTCGGCGGCGTTTTCGGTGGGGCTTCTGAATGCCGAGAACACGGCGATCCTGAATGCCATCGTGATCGTGTCGATGGCGCTGACGCCGGTGATGGTGGTCCTGCATGACCGGCTCAGGCCGGTGCCGAAAGTGTCGCTGGACGGGCTGGAGGCACCGGACGGCCTGTCGGGACAGGTGCTGATCGTGGGCTTCGGGCGCTTTGGCCAGATCGCCTGCCAGCCCTTGCTGGCGCGACGGGTTGCGATCAACATCATCGACGACGATGCCGAGATGATCCGCGCTGCCGAGACCTTCGGTTTCAAGGTCTGGTTCGGCGACGGCACCCGGCTCGACATCCTGAAGGCCGCGGGCGCGGATCGGGCGCGGGCGGTGGTGATCGCGACCGACAAGAAGGAAACGACGACGCGGATCGCCAGGCTGGTCCGGCACGAGTTTCCGAATGCGGTGGTTCTGGCGCGGGCCTGGGACCGGGCGCATGCGCTGGAGCTGATCCGGGAGGGCGTGGATCACCAGATGCGCGAGATGTTCCACTCGGCGCTGGCGCTGGGGGGCGAGGTGCTGGAAGTGCTGGGGGTCGATCCCGACGAGATCGGCGCGATCTCGGAAGGGGTGATCAAGCGCGACGCCGAACGGTTCGCCCTGCAGATGACCGGGGACATCTATTCCGGCAAGAGCCTGATCATCGGCAATGCGGAACATACGGTCAAGGCTGCGTCCTAGCTGTTTGATCCCACGGTTTGATGGTGCGATCCTTTCGCAGAGATGGAAGGAAGCACTTTGGGGGCTCGTTTGCACAAATCGGCTGAAGGCCGGACTGCCCCTTATCCCGGGACAGACCTGTGTAGAGCGTGATGAGGAAAAGGGGACTCCGCTTTTCCGCATCAATCACGCGACACCAAGAACCGAGATCGGGATGATGTTTCCATCAAACATCATCCCGATCTAAGGCTGATCGCCCGCCCTGACCCCGTCATGCCGGAATCCGGGGTCGAGAAGCCGGTCGAGAAGCGGCGACAGGTCCTCGATCAGTTCCGCCACCACATGCACCACGCCCGCCTCGCGCTGCAGCTTGCCCGTGACCCGCAGAAGCCGCCCCGCGATCACCGCCCGGCGAAAGCGTTCGTAGACATTGGCCCAGACCACCACATTGGCCGTACCCGTCTCATCCTCCAGCGTGACGAAGATCACCCCCTTCGCGGTGCCGGGCCGCTGGCGGACCAGGACAAGGCCCGCCACGGTCACGCGCGCGCCCGCGGGCGGCTCGCCCAGCCGCCCGGCCGGCAGCGCCTTCGGCGGGCGCGGCCAGCTGCGCAGGCTCATGCTGCGCGCAGGGGGGGGTGCCTGTGTCATGCGAACAATACTAGAACATCCGCGCCGCAACGCAAGCCTGCGGCCCCTCTGGCAAATCCGGCCGGACTGACCTATGTCACCACAGACGATGCCTGGAGAACCTGAGAATGGCGAAGATCACTTACGTCGAACACAATGGCAAAGAACACGTGGTCGAGGTCGCGAACGGTCTGACCGTGATGGAAGGCGCGCGCGACAACGGCATTCCAGGGATCGAGGCCGATTGCGGCGGCGCCTGCGCCTGTTCGACCTGTCACGTCTATGTCGATCCGGCCTGGGTCGACAAGCTGCCGAAGAAGGACCACATGGAGGCCGACATGCTCGACTTCGCCTGGCACCCTGACCCGGTCCGCTCGCGCCTGACCTGCCAGCTCAAGGTGACCGACGCGCTGGACGGCTTGCGCGTGCAGATGCCCGAAAAGCAGATCTGACCCACGCCGCCTGGCGATGGCCTGGTCGCGCATCGCCCCGGCGCAGCGACCGGGGCCCTGCGCCGCGGGCCGCTATTCCGGCTTTTCCAGCCGGTCGGCCTTGCGGCGCACCAGCGTCGACCGCAGGTCATGCATGGCCAGCAAAAGCGCGTCCGTCACCGCCCCCAGCTGCGCGTCGGTGGCCCGCGCCTGCGCCCATTGCGTGGTCAGGTTCAGGTGATCCACGGTGCGCAGGATGTCGTCGACCTCGCGTGCGGCCAGCTGCGCCTGCCGCGCCGCCAGCCAGTCCGCGATGGCCGTCCGGTCCGCTGCGGTCAGCTTCACCTCGCCATGCGGCTTGATGCTGCCGTTCTTCACGTTGACCGTGGCGATTTCGTCCAACTCGATCCGGCGCTGGCGATTTTCCGTGGAAAGGCGGAACACCAAAGCGCCATTGTCGCGCACCCGGAAGTAATAGTCGGGAATGTCAGCGCCCATCGCTTTTCAGGTCCAATGTCCAGCGGCCGGAAGGCCTACCCCGCCATTCCTTCCCGAGCGCGGGGGAATCGTCAACCCGCTTCACGGGGCCGGGCTTCTCAGACCAGGCCTGCGCAGAACCGCTGGATGCGGGTGCAGGCCTCGTGCAGCACCTCGTCGCTGGTGGCGTAACTCACGCGGAAGTTCGGCGACAGGCCGAAGGCCGCGCCGAAGACGACGGCCACCCCGGTCTCTTCCAGAAGCGCCGTCGCAAAGACCTCGTCGCTGGAAATCACCCTGCCGGCGGGCGTCGCCTTGCCGATGCAGCCCGAGATGTCGGGATAGACGTAGAACGCGCCTTCCGGCTTCGGGCAGCGGATGCCCTTGGCCTGGTTCAGCATCGACACCACCAGATCGCGACGGCCCTGGAAGATGCGCCGCCAGTCCGCCAGAAACTCCTGCGGACCTGACAGCGCCTCCAGCGCGGCATGCTGGCTGACCGAACAGGGGTTCGAGGTCGATTGCGACTGGATCGTGGCCATCGCCCTGATCAGCGCCACCGGGCCTGCCGCATAGCCGATCCGCCAGCCGGTCATCGCATAGGCCTTGGACACGCCGTTGCAAGTCAGCGTGCGCTCGTAGAGGCCGGGTTCGACCTCGGCCGGGGTGCAGAAGACAAAATCGTCGAAGACGAGGTGTTCATACATGTCGTCCGACATCACCCAGACGTGGGGATGCCGCATCAGGACATCGGTCAATGCCTTAAGCTCGGCGCGCGTGTAGCCCGCGCCCGTCGGGTTCGACGGCGAGTTGAAGATGAACCACTTGGTCTTCGGCGTGATCGCGGCCTCAAGCTGTTCGGGCGTCAGCTTGAAACCGGTCTCGATCCCGGCCACGACCGGCACCGGCACGCCTCCCGCCAGCAGCACCATATCGGGATAGCTGACCCAGTAGGGCGCGGGGATGATCACCTCGTCGCCCGGGTTGCAGGTCGCCATCAGCGCGTTGTAGAGGATCTGCTTGCCGCCGGTGCCGACGGATACCTGCTGCGGCGTGTAGGTCAGCCCGTTCTCGCGCAGGAACTTGGAACAGATCGCGGCCTTCAGCTCGGGGATGCCGTCGACCGGCGTATAGCGGGTCTTGCCCGCGTCGATCGCGCGCTTGGCCGCCTCGCGGATGTTTTCCGGCGTGTCGAAATCGGGTTCGCCCGCGCCAAGGCCGATCACGTCGCGGCCTTCGGATTTCAGCTGCGCGGCCTTGGTGGTGACGGCGATGGTCGGCGAGGGCTTCACCCGCGCCAGGGTGTCAGAGAGAAAGGCCATCGGGCGCCCCTTTCGGAAGGGTGGAGTTTTTGTCAGGCCTGTCTTAGGGTCCGGCACGACGGGGTTCAAGCGGGAAGAGCGGGCGATGCAGGAGACGGCTGAAGCGCGCCTGAAGCGGATGCGGATGCGGTCCTGGCGGCGCGGCACCAAAGAGATGGACCTGGTGCTCGGCCCCTTTGCCGATGCGCATCTGGCCGATCTGACCGCAGCCGAGCTGGCCGAGTATGAGGCCCTTCTGGCCGAAAACGATCAGGATCTGATGGCATGGATCCTGGGGCAGACCGCTCCGCCAGCCGGTCTGGCGCGGCTGCTGGCCCGCGTGAGCCGCTTTGCACAAACGCGGCTGGGCGCGGGAAAATAGCCGGAGTTCTTCTCAAGTTTACGGAATGTTTGTGGTTTGTGCCGATTCTGTCCCCGTCCGAACGGTGGAGAGAGAGTATGACAGCGTATGCCCCGGTGCTGGATGGATCGCAGAAGGCCTTCCTGTCCTGCTACCTTGACAACCTTGCCCTGGTCGAGCGGCTGCACCGGCTGCTTCTGGATGTGATCAAGGATGAGTTCGAGCGGCTGAACATTCTGGAGATCAACTCGGTCCAGGCGCTTTTGCTGTTCAACATCGGTGAAAACGAGGTGACGGCAGGCGAGCTGAAGTCGCGGGGCTATTACCAGGGCTCGAACGTCAGCTACAACCTGAAAAAGCTGGTGGAGCTTGGCTACATGCACCATCAGCGAAGCGAGATCGACCGCAGGTCGGTCCGGGTGCGGCTGACCGAACGGGGGCGTCAGGTGCGGGGCATGCTCTCCGACCTCTTCGCCCGCCACGCCGAAGGCATCGAACGCCGCGCGCTGATCGACGCCTCGGGCATGGACGAGATCAACATGTCGCTGAAGCGGATGGAACGGTTCTGGACCGAACAGATCCGCTACATCTACTGACATCGGGCCCGGCAGGGGTTGCCGTCGCGCGACCGGGATCAGGGCAGGGCAGATGCCGAAGGCCCGACTGGCAGGAGAGTCGCCGTTCCATCGGGCAAGCGGCCGGAAAGGATGATCGCGGCGCGGCGATCGGCTTGCCTTCGCGGCGGTCCGGTGATGTGGCAGGCAGGAAGGCAGGGAGACAGGGGCCGACAGTCGGTGGAACCCTGACGCGGTCTTGCACCCCGTCGATACACCGGCGTCGGGCCTGCAGGCCATGCCGGGCGGACGGCGGAAACCCTCAGTTCACCTTGCGGGCAGGCAGGAAGGGCAGGGGGGCGACCGGAAGGCCGTCTTCGATCATCTGGCGCGCCTCTTCCGGCTTCGCCTCGCCATGGATCGCGCGGCCGGGGGCGTCGCCCGCATGGATGCGCCGCGCCTCGGTCACGAAGTTCATGCCCACATATTCCGAATTCGCCTCGATCTGCCGCCGCAGGGCCGCGATCCGCGCCTCGAGCTCGGAGGCGGGGGCCGACAGATCGGGTCGTTTCACCGTCCTGTCCGGCACCATGTCGGGTGCCTTCTCGGGCAGCGTCATGGCGGCGCGTGCGGGACGGACGGCAGGCGCCATCAGATCCTTCCGGATCTCCGACGCGCCGCAGACCGGACAGGCAAGCTGCCCTGCCGCCAGCAATGCCGCGAAGGCATCGGCACCGGCAAACCAGCTTTCAAAGCCATGGTCTGCCGCGCATCTGAGGCTGTAGCGGATCATCTTTTGGTCGCCTGTATTCTGAACCGGGTGCTACCTAGTCAAACCCGGCCGAAGGTCAATGGTCCTGCCGTTTGCCCGACGCGCTGCGTGGCTGCGCCCAGTCATCTTCGTCATCCGCCGCGATTGGGGCCGGACGACCCGCCTCGGGGGGCGTGAAGCCCGCGATGATCAGCGCCAGTTCAGGCTCGGCCACCAGTCCCGCCGCCTCGCGCAGCGAGAACCATTTCCGCTGGCGTTCCCTGGCCTCCGGGAAGGTCTTGGCCAGCTTCGCCACCTGCAGACCGTAGACCGCGACCGCGCAGGGCACGGTGGCACTGACCGACAGGCATTTCTGATAGCCAAAGCGACCGAGGCACAGCGGGTTGATCTGGCCGTCGACCCCCGCCTCTTCCCAGGCTTCCTGCACCGCCGCCGCTTCCGGGGCGAGGCCCGGCATCGGCCAGCCCTTCGGAATGACCCAGCGACCCGTATCCCGGCTGGTGATCAGCAGCACTTCAACGCTGTCTGCGCCATGCCGCCAGCACAACGCGCCATATTGCACCCTTGCGCCCCCGGCACCTTGCGCCGCACTCTTGTCTTGCCAACCCATTCCACGCCATCCTGGCCGCCCGGTTCCCGGATCTGGCCGCTGCCCGATATCCTCCACGGGAATATGGCATGGCTGTGGACAAATTCACAGGGTATTCCAGATAATTTGACGTGAAACCGGCCAGGAGGTGCTGATCTTGCGCTGTCTGCTGAAACGGAGTGCACCATGATCAGCCGTCCGGCAGACCGGTCGGAAGCCCGTGCCCTGTCGCCCGCACCGGCCGCGCCGGCGGTCCCGCTGTTCATCGGATCCGAGATCTACCGCGGCTCGTCCTACGGGTCGCGCCACCCGTTGCGGGTGCCGCGGGTGTCCACGGTTATGGACCTGGCCCGCGTGCTTGGCTGGTTGCCGGCGGGGCGGTTCCGGACCAGTCCCCGTGCCAAGCCGGCCGCCCTCGCGATGTGGCATGAGCCCGACTACATCGCGGCGCTGCAGGCTGCCGAGGCCACAGGAGAGGCTACGCCCGAAATGCGCGCGCGGTATCATCTCGGCACCCTGGCCAACCCGGTCTTTGCCCAGGTCTTCCGCCGCCCGGCGACCGGCGCAGGCGGGGTGATGCTGGCGGCCGAACATCTGGCTCGGACCCATGGCGTGATCCATGTCCCGGGCGGGGGCACGCATCACGGATTGCCGGGTCGTGCGAACGGGTTCTGCTATCTCAACGACGTGGTGCTGGGGATCAAGGTCCTGCAACGCCACGGCCTGATGCGGATCGCCTATGTCGACTTCGACGCGCATCATTGCGACGGGGTGGAACTGGCCTTTGCCGGCGATCCGGGGGTGCGGATGATCTCGGTCCACGAAGAGAGCCGCTGGCCTTTCACCGGGGCACTGGCCGACACGGCCGGGGGCAGTGCCTTCAATCTGCCGGTGCCGAAGGGCTACAACGACAGCGAGGCAAGGGCGGTTCTGCAGGGGCTGATCCTGCCGAGGGTCGAGGAGTTCCAGCCCGAGGCGCTGGTCCTGCAATGCGGTGCGGACTCGCTGCTGGAGGACCCTCTGTCGCGCCTGGCCCTGTCGAACCGCGCCTATCTGGAGGCGATCCGCGCGCTGCTGCCGCTGGCGCCGCGCGTGCTGGTGCTGGGTGGCGGCGGATACAACCCGTGGTCGGTCGCCCGGCTTTGGACGGCGATCTGGGGCGTGCTGTCGGGGCAGGCCCTGCCAGAGCGTCTGCCCGATGCCGCGCAGGCCGTGCTTCGGGCGCTGGACTGGGGCGGGGGCGGGCGGGCCGGGCCAGAGCCCGTCCTGTGGTCAACTCTGCTTGACGCGCCCCGCGAAGGGCCGGTCCGGTCCGAGATCCGCGACCGGCTGGCCCTGCTTGCCCGGCGATGATCCGCGCCTTTCTCGGCATTGATCTGCCGCATGCGGTGCGGGCGGCCTGCCTGGTCCAGCAATTCCTGCTGCCCCTGCCGCGCAAGCTGGACCCAGAGACCCTCCACTTGACGCTGGTCTTTCTGGGCACCTGCCCCGAATCCGCGCTGAAGGCCGCGCATGACGGCTTCGAGACGCTGCGTGAACCGGGGTTTCCCCTCTCACTTCAGGGGCTTGGTCTGTTCGGAAAGCGCAGGCCGCACACCGCCTGGGCGGGTCTCGCCCCCTCGGAACCGCTCCGGCGACTGCAAGCCAAAGTCGAAACCATCGCCCGCCGCGCCGGGTGTCCGGTCGATGCGCGCAAGTTCGCCCCGCATGTCTCGCTGGGCCGGTTCTCTCCGCCAGGCCCGGCGGACACCGCGCGGCTGGAGCGGGCGGTCGCGATGGGGGCGGGGTTTCGCACCGACCCCTGGGAGGTCACCGAGCTGACGCTCTGGCGCAGTCATCTGACCGGCAAGGGTGCGCAGCATGAGGTTCTGGCCCACTACCCGCTGGCCTGCACCCCGCCGACTTGACAGCCGCGGCAGGGTCATGCAGCACGGGCGGCAACCAGAGGAAGACGCCCATGAAGATCGCCCACCGCGAGATCGGCCCCGGCCATCCTCCGTTAGTCATCGCCGAGATCGGCATCAATCACGGCGGCGATCTTTCGGTGGCCAAGGAAATGGTGCGCCTGGCTGCCGGGGCGGGCTGCGAGATGATCAAGCACCAGACCCACATCCTTGAAGACGAGATGACGGAGGAGGCGAAGTCGATCTTCCCGCCGAACGCCGATGTCTCGATCTGGCATGTGATGGAGGCCTGCGCGCTGACCCTGGACGAAGAGGCGGACCTGAAACGCTACACCGAAAGCCTTGGGCTGATCTGGATCTCCACCCCCTTCTCCCGCGCCGCCGCCGACTGGCTGGAAACGCAAGCCGTGCCCGCCTACAAGATCGGAAGCGGGGAGGCGGACAACCTGCCGCTGATCCGCCACATCGCGCGGAAGGGCAAGCCGGTGATCCTGTCGACGGGGATGCAGACCATCGAGACCCTGCGCGCCTCGGTCGATATCCTGGACCGGGCCGGGGTGGACTATGCGCTGCTGGAATGCACCAACCTCTACCCCAGCCCGGCCGAGATCGTCAGCCTGCGCGGCGTGACCGAGCTGCGGCAGGCGTTTCCCAGGGCCGTCGTCGGCTTCTCCGACCATTCCATCGGCCCGGAGATGGCGCTGGCCTCGGTCGCCCTCGGCGCCTCGATCCTGGAACGGCACTACACCGACACCCGCTATCGCAAGGGGCCGGACATCATCAACTCGATGGACCCGGCGGAACTGCGCTTCCTGATCGACCGCTCGAAGGAAATCTGGATCGCCGCCAACAACCCCAAACAGCGCAGCGCCCCCGAGGAAGCCGTCTACCGCTTCGCGCGCGGCTCGGTCGTGGCCGACCGCGACCTGCCAAAGGGGCATGTGATCACCGAAGCCGACATCTGGGCGCGGAGACCGGGGTCGGGCGAGATCGCGGCCTATGATTTCGACAAGGTCGTGGGGCAAAGGCTGACGCGGACCGTGACCCGCAACACGCAGTTGAAGTGGGGGGATTTGGGGTGATCCCGCGGTGGAAGCTACGGCGGGAGCTGAGGCGACTTGGACAGCAGCTGCGTGCAATCCCCGAGGCCCTGTGGGAGCCCTTCGCCCGTAGCGCGCATGACGCAGCACTGGCCCGCGGCTTTCCGGTAACGGATGGCGCCATACCGCCCGCGCCGAAGATCGCGCTTGTCCTTTGCTGGCAACCCCGTGGCCTGGAGCCGTCGTTCCTTGACACGCTCGATCATCTGCTCGCCTCGGGGTATGCGCCCTTCGTCGTCTCGAACGCCGCGCTGTCCGCGGCCGACATGAAGACGCTGCACCCCCGGACCTGGCGGGTGATGGAACGGCCGAACTTCGGCTATGACTTTGGCGGCTATCGCGATGGGCTGATCATGCTGCGCCGCTGGGACCAGTTGCCCGAGCGCCTCGTGATCCTGAATGACAGCGTGTGGTTTCCCCTGTGGGCAGATGACCGGACCTTGCAGCAAGCCGAGAACGCCCCGTTCGACGTGACCGGCTCGATCCTGCGCAAACGGGACGCGATCAGCTTTCTGGAGTCCTATTTCTTTTCCATCCGGGGGCCTGTGCTGGACCATCCCGGCTTTCGCGCGTTCTGGGACGGGCTGCGTCTTACGTCGAACAAGTACAAGGTCATCCGGCGCGGCGAGCGCGGCTTTGGCATGGCCTTGCAGGCAGCCGGACTTTCGTTCGGACCGCTGTTTCCGCAAGCTGATTTCGCGGCGGTGCTTGCTGGCCTCGAAACCGGCGATCTGCGTCGGGTGTTGTCCTTCGCCGCTGTTGTCGACCCCGTGGATGCGGCAACCGCAGCCCATCTCGCCGCCGCGCCCGAAACTCCGGACTGGGAGACGGCGGCCCGTTCCTGCATTGCCCGCATTCTGGAAAAGGCACAGCCCTACAGCGCCTTTCCGGTGGCAGCAGCAGGCCATCTGGGCTATCCGTTCCTGAAGAAAAGTGCCGAGCCGGTCAGCGCAGCGTGGCGCGCGGCATTTCTGCGGGCGGTGGATGACTGCACCCTCCCGCCCACCCGGCCATCGGTCCTGGCTGAAGCCCAGGCACGGACAAAGGACGGAACGCGATGAAGATGCCTCCGGCGTGGAAGGTCAAGCGGGAACTCCTGCGGCTGAATGAACAGATACAGGACCTCGTCCTGCCCCGGTTGGTTGATCGCCTGTGTCAGGCACGCCATGACCGATTTCTGGACCGGCTTCTGCGCGAAACGTCGGGTGCCTTGGCATTGACTGCGCGCGTGGCTGTGTTTGTCCTGTTCCAGCCCAAGGGAATCGCGGCGTCGACCCTTTTGACCTTGGATCACATGGCAGGCGAAGGCTGGTCGGTCCTCATTGTGTCGAACGCGCCTCTGTCGGAAGCTGACCGCGTGCGCCTGGCCGCAAAAAGCGCCCACATTATCGAACGTCCGAACACTGGCTACGATTTCGGCGCGTATCGGGAAGGCTGGCGCTGGCTGGATCGCCATGGCCAAACCCCGGATCGCCTGATCCTGATGAACGACAGCACCTGGTTCCCGCTTCGTCAAAACGACGACAGTCTGCGAAGGATGGAGGCATTGGGTGTGGATCTGGCAGGCCACATCTTCAAGACTGAAAAGTCCGAGGACAAAGGTAGGGATCATCTGGAATCGCATCTGCTGATGCTTGGCCCACGAGCTTTGGCCCATCCTGTGATGCGTCGGTACCGTGACAACTATCTTATGTCTAATTCCAAGGCCCTCACCATACGTCGGGGTGAAAAGGGCATAACACAGGCGGCATTTGCGGCTGGATTGTCGGTAAAGGGCCTATTGGATCGCGAAACACTTCGGGCATTGGTTGCGCCATTATCAGACCCGGATCTGCTTTACGTCTTGCGCAGCCTGGCCTTGCACAGCGATGCCGGGCGACGACAGCGCGAAGTTTGGGTTCTTGCGGCCAGAAACGGCCTGCCGTGGCGCGAAGTCTTTCTGGACTGGATTTCGCACGAGCTAACAAGTTCTCGCCAGCACCTGTTGTCGGCAACCTTCATCGACCCAGCAATGTCCCTTGGCGGGATGGGGTTCTTGAAGAAATCAAACGAACGACGGTTCCATTTGGCCCGCCTGGCGCTGATGCGCGGCATCAAGGCAGGTCGCATCCCTCCGCTGGCCCCGGCAGTAGAAGCAGAGGTGTGGGAAACTATCCGGTCCTGGACCCCTCCGCAAGATTGGCGCGCACATCCCAACGAATCCCAGACGGCGGAACTTTGAATGGGCCTTCGGCGTATCATCCGAAACGTGATTCGCGCGGCCCGGCTGCGCGGGGCAACGATTACCTACAGAGGCCTAGCGGTGCCCGCGCGCCGCACAGGCATGAATCGCCAAATTCAGCTTCACCTCTACGAAGGGCTGTATGAGATTCCCGAAATCACCGGCCTTTCCCGGGTCATCCGGCCCGGTGACCGGGTCCTCGAACTCGGTGCCGGTCTTGGCATCATCACCGCGCTCGCCGCACGCGCTGCGGGACCGAAAGGCCGGGTCCGGGCCTATGAGGCAAATGCGGACCTGATCCCTGATACTCTAACTTTTCTGAAAGCAAACAGTGTGACCACGGTCGATCTCATCAACGCCGTGCTGGTGAATGAGCCTGATCCCGCTCCGCGTCACTTCCACCTTGCCGGGTCTTTCGCGGAAAGCTCGCTGCTTGGCGCCGAAGGTCGCGATCCACAGGGGATGGTCGAAGTCCCCGCCCATTGTCTTGCCGACGTTCTTGCCGACTTCCGCCCGGAGGTCCTCATCTGCGACATCGAGGGGGCCGAGGTCGAGCTGTTCCCGACCCTTCCGCCATCGTCCCTGCGGGCGGCGGTCGTCGAGCTGCACCCCGATCGCCTGTCACCCGCGCAGGTCCAGTCGATCCATGACGGGTTTGCAGCCCGGGGTCTGCTCTGCCGCCACCCCGGGCCGGGCGGTACCGTCGAGATTTATGCCCGCGCATGACCCGCCACCTGCTCTTCCTCACCGGCACCCGCGCCGATTTCGGCAAGCTCGTGCCCCTGGCTGCTGCGGTCCGCGATGCCGGGCAC
>FWPV01006267.1_pt1 | contig 21826 bp, 19 predicted proteins | sample 2228371 | NCBI WGS metagenome assembly FWPV01 (sample SAMEA103939776, study PRJEB20133) | metagenome | reverse complement strand
CACGTTCGGCTTCCTCTCGTGGACAGGGCTTTATCATTCTCGTCACCGTCCCCCGCTGCTGCTTCGCGCGGATCGCCAGATCCGCGTTTTATGACCCATAGCCATTGAAAACGGGGAACTAACGTTCCCCGCGGAGCAAGCATGAGAAGACCCTACGGCGTCAAATCTCTTGCACGATACACCGAATGCGGTAAACTAGCAGTGGCAAATTTGCAGACTGTATCACCAGAAAGCCGGCAAAAAAGGGGATAAGACAATGTTACTGCAATCTCTGCGTCAAGAACTCTGTAACCTGCACATGGAGCTGCCCAAAAACGAGTTGGTGAAGTGGACGGGCGGCAACGTCAGCGCGCGCGACCCCGACACGGGTTACGTGGTCATCAAACCTTCCGGCGTGCGCTACGAGGATTTGCAACCGGAGCACATGGTCATCGTTGACCTGGACGGCACCATCATCGAGGGGAGTCTCAAGCCCTCCTCCGATACCGCCAGTCACCTGTACATCTACCGTCACCGGCCCGACGTGGGCGGCATCGTCCACACGCACTCGCCTTATGCGACGGCCTTCGCCGCCGTGGGCAAGCCGATCCCCGTCGTCCTGACGGCAATGGCGGACGAGTTCGGCGGGCCGATTCCGTGCGGCGGATTCGCGCTGATCGGCAGCGAGGCTATCGGTAAAGTTGTGGTGGAGAGCATCGGCGCGTCGTGCGCGGTGTTGTTAAAAAACCACGGCGTCTTCACCATCGGCAAGAACGCGACCGCCGCCGTCAAAGCCGCCGTGATGGTCGAGGACGTCGCCAAGACGGTGTGGCTGGCGCTGCAAATCGGCCAACCCGAGGAGATCGCGCCGGACGACGTCGCCAAACTGCACTACCGCTATACGCACGTCTACGGGCAGTGAGTATCTAGTACTGTGCGGCACAAATAATTCACTACTTTATGCTTGCCAGGGATCGTCAGATCCCGGCGTGGTGCGCACAAACCGCGGATCTGGCGATCCGCTCCGAGCACAGTTAACCAGTGCAGGATTTCTGCCGCGATGTACTAGAGCCTTTTTGTTCCGATATGCGCTTGACAGGAAGCTGTAAATGTATTATTATACATTTATAAATGTAAATAATACTTGTAGGAGGCAGAAATGACAGCTTCAGACAAAAAACCTGTACAAGTCTATTTGGACGCGACACAGCGGGCAAAGCTATCCTATTTGGCCAAACGTTTGGATGTTTCCTATGCCGAGGTGTTGCGGATGGGGATCGATGCCCTGTCGCGCGTCACACTCTCGGCGGATGATGACCCCGCGATGCAGCTTATCGGGTTGCTCGGCGAGCAAACCAACAGCCCTGGCGACCTGTCGGTGGCGCATGACCGCTACATCTTCGAGGAAACCCGGAATGAATAGCCAGCGTGCGTTGTTCGTGGACACCGGCGGATGGCTGGGCGTCTTGGATCCGAAAGACAAGTATCACGCCCAGGCTGCTGACTTTTTCCGGCACGCGTTATCTGCCTACGCCAGTCTTGTGACCACCAATCTGGTCATAGCCGAGACGTACATCAACGTTCGACGCAGTAGCAGCCACGAAAAAGCTGTCGCGTTTCTGGATTTGATCGAGAAATCCGGGCGCATTCATTGCGTGTGGTCGGATGACGAACTTGAAATGAGTGCCCGCGAAATACTGCGACTCTATCACGACCAGGACTTAAGCTACACCGATGCCGTGAGCTTTGCCGTGATGCAACGCGACGGTATCCGTGACGTGTTCGCCTTTGACCGGCACTTTCGCACGATGGGGTTCATCGTATTGCCGGCATAACAGCTTGCACATAACCCAGGGAAAGTATGACACGCTCCGATCATACAAAGTGGATCACGTCCCTTATTCGGGATTTCTGCGACGGCCCGCAAAATGCGCTCCAGAATGGCACGGATGAGCGCGCCTGGGGTACCCCGCTCGTCGGCTTCGCCAACGGCGCGGCTCCGATTTTCACGCAGTTCAAGACGGCGGTGGGCGACTTTCACTGGACACCTGAGGAGATTTTCGCCCAGACGTTTCCCGATGTGGACTTTGCGCCTGAGGAATTGACCGTCATCGTCTACATTCTGCCGCAGACGGAAGCTACCAAACGCGACCAACGCGCACAGACCGTTTATCCTGCCGAACGCTGGGCCAGGACGCGGTTTTTCGGCGAGCACTTCAACCGCGATGTGCGCGCTCACGTCGCGCTTGCCCTCAATGAAGCGGGCTATCCTGCGGTTGCGCCGTCTTCTGCGCCAGAATTCAAAATCCACGATGCGGAGAAATACACCTTCGCCGCCACCTGGTCGGAGCGTCACGCTGCCTATGCTGCCGGATTGGGGACGTTCGGTCTGAGCGATGGCCTCATCACCCCGGTTGGAAAGGCGCATCGCCTTGGCTCCATCGTCGCGCGTCTCTCGATCCCTGCCACGGCCCGGCCTTATACCGATCATCACGCTTACTGTCCCTGGTATACGCGCAATGCTTGTGGTTTGTGCATTGCGCGCTGCCCTGTGGGCGCACTTTCGCCTGAGGGGCATGACAAAATCAAATGCCGCGATTATCTTAACTACACCCGCTCCCACATCCTCGAAAACTACGGCTTCCCAGGCTATGCGTGCGGTCTGTGCCAGGTCGGCGTGCCGTGCGAATCCGGCATCCCCGCCGTGAACGCGCTGTTGTAGCGCGAGTTGCAACTCGCGCTACAAAGGTGTCAACGGATTGAACGGATTTATTGGAACGTACCGGAAGAGGAAACATCAATTGACAGAGCTGACTCAGCTTGCTATCGTTGTCGATCCCGAACACGACAACGTTGCCGTGGCCAAAACGTTCATCTCGGCAGATACCGGTGTCGTGTGGCAAGAAATGCCTGTCACCATGCGCGCCGACATTTACCCTGGACATCGCTTTGCGCTTTATCCTATCCCCGCCGGAGAATGGGTACGGCAGTACGGGCAGCCATTCGCTCGCTCGAAGGGGCTTGCGCCGGGCGATCCGGTGGATGATGACACCGTGGAAAGCGTCATCCCGCAGGTGGATGCCGCCAGTCTCGTATTGCAAACGCCGCAGTTGCCCGCATGGGAGGGCGCGCTGCCCACATTCCACGGCTTTCACCGGCCCGATGGGCGGGTGGGCGTGCGCAACTGGGTGCTCATCGTCCCGACGAGCATGTGCTCCAGCCACGAGGCAGCGCAGATTGCGTTGCGCGGTGAAGCACAGGGCATCTATACCCGCGAGCGTTACCCCAACGTGGACGGCGTCACCGCGATCCCGCATACGGGCGGTTGTGGCGCTCCATATCCACAAGCTGGAGCGTGCCGACGGGGAACGCACGAGAACACACTGCGCATCCTGGCCCAGCACATCGGACATCCCAACGTCGGCGCGGCGCTGCTCATCGAATTGGGCTGTGAGAAGGCGAATCTGGCGGCGTTCGACGATTATTTCGGCGTTGATTTGGCGACGCGGTACGGCAAGCCGGTGCTGCGCCTCAGCATCCAGCAGGACGGTGGTTCGCAAGCGGTCATCGCCCGCGGATTGGCGTTATTGCCGGAGTTGCTGGCGGCCGCGAACCGGACAGCCCGCCAACCGGCGCCGCTCAGCGCGCTGGCGCTCGGCCTGGAATGTGGCGGCAGCGACGCCTTCAGCGGCCTTTCGGCGAACCCCGCGCTCGGCCAGGCGAGTGACTTGCTGGTGCGCGCCGGCGGGCGCAGTGTCATCTCGGAAGTAGCAGAGTTCTACGGCGCAGAACACCTTTTTGCACAGCGCGCCGTCAGCCGCGAGGTTGCCGCCGCCGTCTTCGCGCTGCTCGACTGGTATCGCGCCTACGCCGCCGCGCGTGGCGGGCACAGCATGACCGAGAATCCCAGCCCCGGCAACAAAGCCGGCGGCTTGCTCAACATCACGATCAAGTCGCTGGGGGCGCTCGCCAAAAGCGGCAGCGCGCCGGTCGTGGGCGTGCTCGACTACGGCGATTGGGTGTGGGATCACACCGATAGCGGCGTCTACATGCTCAATACGCCGGGTTACGATCCGCCGTCGGTGACCGGGTTGGTCGGCGCGGGGTGTCAGATGGTGTGTTTCACCACCGGGCGCGGGTCGGTATTCGGCAACGCGATTGCGCCCGTCATCAAAATCGCCTCCAACGACGCGCTCTACGGGCGGATGTCCGGCGATATGGACGTCAATGCCGGCTCTGTCATCAGCGGCGCAAAAACTTTGCTGGAGATGGGGCGGGACATCTTTCACCGAATTCTCAGCGTCGCTTCCGGCAAGCTAACCAGGGCAGAGCTCAACGGTCACCGTGAGTTTAACTTGTGGGAGATCGAAGGGTTGTTGTTGTGAGAAAAAGGGGGTTGCTCGATGATTGAAACCACGCCGGTAGGATTTATGCTGCTCTTTGTTTGCAGCGGGTTGTTACTCGTGGGCCTCTCCATCCCGCTGTTGCTGCGGCGTGTAAAACCGAACTGGTGGTATGGCTTTCGCACACCCAAAACCCTCAGCGATGAGCGCATCTGGTATGAGAGCAACGCCTATGCCGCAAAATGGCTGCTCATCTCAGGTACCCTCCATACCGTGGTTTCGTTGGCGCTTTACTTTGCGCCTGCTTTTCGTGCGGATCTTCTTCTTTACGTGACGACTTGCGGGATAATCTTTAGTGTTATCTTTACCCTGATGATCGTCCTAAGCTTCCGGTATCTGCGCAAACTGTCATGACACGATTGCGCATCACGCCTCAGGAGGTGCATTATGCTGACATCACGAGAACGGGTCACTATGGCGCTCAACCATCAAGAGCCGGACCGCGTCCCGCTGGATTTGGGCGGCAGCCCGGTGAGTGGGATGCACGTGAGCGTCGTCTACGCGCTGCGGCAGGCGCTGGGCCTCGACGCGCCCGGTACGCCGGTCAAAGTGATAGAACCATACCAGATGCTCGGTGAGATTGCGCCTGACCTATTGGCGACGTTGGGTGTGGACGTCGTCCCGCTCGGTGCACCTACGACAATGTTCGGCTTCAAGAACGAAGGATGGAAACCGTGGACAACGTTCGACGGCACACCGGTTCTCGTGCCGGAGGGCTTCAATACCGTGCCGGAACCCAACGGCGACCTGCTGATGTACCCGGAAGGCGACAAATCGGTTCCTCCCAGCGGTCGCATGCCGGCCGGCGGCTGGTACTTCGACGCCATCATCCGCCAACCGCCGCTCGACGACAGTACCCTCAAGGTCGAAGACAATGTGGAGGAATTCACGCCCATCGCCGACGACACGCTGGCCTACTTCGCGCGTGAGGCCGAACGGCTCTACACGCAAACCGATAAGGCCATCCTGGCCAATTTCGGCGGGACGGCCTTTGGCGACATCGCCCTCGTGCCGGCGACACAGCTCAAGCATCCCAAAGGCATCCGCGATGTCGAAGAGTGGTACGTCAGCACGGTGACGCGCCGCGAGTACGTGTGGGCGATTTTCGAGCGGCAGTGCGAGATCGCGCTGGCAAACCTGGAGAAGCTCTACGCCGTTGTCGGCGACCGTGTCGCTGTGGTGATGGTCACCGGCACGGATTTCGGCGCGCAGACCGGGCCGTTCATTTCCCCCAAAACGTATCGCACGCTTTACCAACCGTTCCACAGCCGCATCAACACCTGGATTCACACGCATACGCCCTGGAAAACGTTCATCCACTCCTGCGGCTCCGTCTACGCCCTCATTCCCGATTTCATCAATGCCGGCTTCGACATTCTGAATCCGGTACAATGCTCGGCAGCGCGGATGGACGCGGTGACACTCAAGCGGGAGTTCGGTGAGCGCATCACCTTCTGGGGCGGTGGGGTGAATACGCAGAAGACGCTGCCCTTTGGAACGCCTGACGATGTCCGCCGTGAGGTCCGTGAACGCCTGCAAATCTTTGCGCCGGGCGGGGGCTTTGTCTTCAACACCATCCACAATGTGCAGCCGTTGACGCCGGTGGAAAACGTCCTGGCCCTCTATGCAACCGTGCGTGAATACGGTCAATATCCTTTCCGCCCACCATCCCTATAACCGGCCACCCCACTAATCCAATTATGGAAATGATCATCAGAGCGGTGGCCTAACGTCTAACAACTCCATGCCTAGCCACGATCGGCCCAACAACTACCGGACCATTTTCAAAGAAGGAGGAAACCATGACAACCTTCAATGTTCCTATAAACCGTGAACTTTTCGTTGCTTTTCTCATGGCCGCCAAACAGCGCACCTACGCCGCCCAGGGCGGTACGGAAGCGGCAGTGCCCCCCCTGCTGGCCGGCTCACATCAACTCGAGTACCGCGAGGGACGACTTTTCTATCGAGATATTTACTTTGGCTGCGAATATTTTGCCGGACAGGAAACGGTCTACTACGATACCATACCGGTGTGGTCTATGGTTTATGCAGGGGGTGCCTTGCGGAACATTCCTCCCACCATCGAAACGGGCCGCATCTATGCTTTCCTACAAACTGCACTCCGCAACGTGCCGGTGGAATATCCCTATCGCGGACCTGCGCTGTGGACCCATGAGGATCTCGTCTACAGCAACGAGGTCCACGGCGATCTGGAACGCTTTTGGGGCAGGGAAGTCATCAGCTATCGTCACACGATAGCGGTCTACCAATTGCATTACAGTGGGGGAGTCTTACGTTAAAGACTTTGACTTCATCATAGCTTGCATTATACTTGGGTTAATTTCTCCGCGCAGGACACAACATTACGTTCTACAATTGCGTAATAACCATGAAGTGTGTGCTTGAGGCTGACCATAACAGCTTTGAGCCGTAGAATTTGCAACGATAAGGAGGTTGAGTGATGAGTAAAAGACCCGGTGGTCAGTTGGCAACCCGCCCATTGCACTTTATTTGGATTGCAGATGCATCCGGTTCGATGAAGGACGATGGGAAAATTCAGGCTCTCAATATGGCGATTCGCGAAGCCATTCCGCACATGCAAAAAGTTGCTGCCGAGAACCCTAATGCACAGGTCCTGGTACGGGCCATCAAATTCTCCAGCGGCGCCCAATGGCACATCTCCCAGCCCACGCCGGTTGAGGATTTCAAGTGGGTGGATTTGAAGGCCGATGGCGTGACGGATATGGGCAAGGCCCTCTCCATGGTCGCCGATCAACTGAAAATTCCCCCCATGACCGATCGTGCTCTGCCGCCGGTGCTGGTGTTGATCTCCGATGGACAGCCGACCGATAGCTTCGAGAAGGGCCTGCAAAAGCTGATGGATGAGCCATGGGGCAAAAAGGCCGTGCGGATTGCTATCGCGATTGGGAAGGATGCGGACCATAGCGTGCTGCAAAAATTCATCGGCCACAATGAGATCAAACCCCTGCAGGCGAACAACCCGGAGGCTCTGGTCAACTACATCAAATGGGTGTCCACCGCCGTGTTGAAATCGGCTTCGTCGCCGGCCAGCCAGGCCGCAGCCGCAGCACCGGCGGGCGCGGCGACGCCGCCGCCCATCCCCACGGTGGCACCGGCCACCGCCACGCCGCCGCCGATCCCCACAGCGGCCGCGGACGATCAGGCCCCACCGAGCCAGCCGCCGACAGTTTCGGCGGGTACGAACATTCCCATCCCGGCCGTACCCCCACCCGTTGACGATGCCAATATCACTGCCGATGACGTGTGGTAAACCTAAGGAGCCACTATGGGAGAGACACCGCAGTGGCCCACCGATGCCTGGCGCGTGGTCGGCCGGTCGGTTCAAGGGGCTTCACATCTTCGGAGTGGTACGCCGAATCAAGATGCGATTCAGTGGTTCCCTGATTCCGGGATAGGGCCGCCGTTGATCCTATCGGTATCGGATGGCCATGGCAGCCCGCGGAATTTCCGCAGCGACGTGGGGGCCCGTTTTGCCGTCGCCGAGATGACGAACTTGATGCGTGAGTTGTTGTCGGCCGGCCCATTCGAGCCGGCGCGGCTCTCGACGATCAAGCGCACCGCCGAAGAACGCCTGCCCGGCGAACTCACCCGTCGCTGGCGTGAGGCCGTGACCCGGCACCTCAAGGACAATCCCATCACCGCCGAGGAGCTGGAAACCCTTGAAAAGCAGCGTGACCCCAAGGCCCGCCGCGCCATCGAGCGTGACCCGGTCATCGCCTATGGCGCAACGCTGTTAAGCGTCCTGCTAACCTCGGGGTTCATCCTCTATCTCCAACTGGGGGACGGCGATATTCTGACCGTGGCAGAAAACGGCGAGGTGACCCGTCCCATTCCCCATGACCCCCGGCTGATGGCTAACGAAACGACCTCATTGTGCATGAACGATGCCTGGCGTGAAGTGCGCATCAGTTTTCAGGCGCTGTACGGGCCACACCCATCCTTAATCCTCCTGTCGAGTGATGGCTATGCCAACTCGTTTGTCAATGATGCAGCTTTCATCAAAGTGGGGACCGACATCCTGGACATCTTGCGCACCGATGGACTCGAGGTCGTCGAGCAGAGCCTTGAGACGTGGTTGACCGATGCCTCGCGGGCCGGCAGCGGGGATGACATCACCCTGGGCCTCATTTTCCCGCTGGCGATTCTGCCTTCGGCCAAACCGGCCCCCCTCGTCACAGCGGAGAAACCGCCGCGCCCGCCCCGCAAGAGAAAAAGTGCACCGGTTCGTGCGCCGGCGACCATCATCAAAACGGTGGAAAAAGAGCCGGAGGCACAAGGCGAGGACCAGGCCGAGATTCATCCTATCGTTTCCCCTGCGCCGGAGGAAGCACCGCCGCAAGAGGCAGACAAATCGCAGTCCGAAGGCGCTCTGGCGGAGACGGAGAAATTACACGCTGCGCCGGTAGAGCCGGAGAAACCGGCTTCAGCCGACCGCTCTCCAGAGGCCGCTCCTGCCGAGCCACCGGCCAGGTCCAGGCTCGAACTCATTAAGAACGAGGAAAGCCCGCGCGAACCAAGCAAAAAGCTGCCGAATATCTTTCACGATAATTAACGTGCAGTTTCTTTGACTGTGTGCCGATGCGTTGCGTGCTGTGTAGTGCGTGGTTCGCTCACGCGCAATGCAGCACGCAACCTGTTTATAGCGTCCGTTGAAGAAAATTCGCCATCGAAAGTGATCCTGTTGAATTTCGCCATGTGATTGGCAACTTTTGACGATTCCTGTGAACGACGAAGCCCGGAAAACCCTCCGTGAGATCGTGGATACCTATGGTCAGAGCGTCGTGGACGATCCCCGACGTTGTAAGGCGCTGCTTCTCGACTACTGCAGCCAGTATCGCCGTGAAATCTTCGTCCTGAACATCGCTCAAGAAGAGCGCGTGGCCAAAGATTTGCAGGAGGCCAAAGGCGCCCTTCCCCTCCCTGTCCTGATGGCGCAATTGACCCAACGGCTGGTGGACAACCGCGCCCTCGCCGAGGATGCGGCCCGCTGGGCCGTGGAGGCTTGGGGATATGCCTTGCGCTTGAGCGACGGCGAATCCTCCTCCCGGCCGGACGTCGGTGTTCCGGCGGTGGAGTCCCCGCCACCCCCACCGGTATCTCCGCCACCATCCACCAGGACGGAGCCACCGCCGCCACCGCCCCCCGGCAAGCCGAAAACACCACCGTCTGTCACCTCGCCGACGCGCACCTTTACGTCGCGCCACAGCATCGAAGTCTATGGGCGACGCAGTCGCCCATCCAACAGCAAATGGCAAAAGCTAGGTGTGACCCCCGGCAGTGTCACCATACCGTGGGATTATGTGATCGGCCTACGCTTCTTGAATTTTACCGAGCAGGAACTCGAAAGCTGGATTAATGAGGTGCAAAATCCCAGCAATGTCATCTCGTTGGCTTTCAGCGGTAGAGTCAACGACGCGGGCATGGCCGCCTTGCGGGCCTTCTCTAACCTGGTCTACCTGGAAATCGAGAATGCGGAGTCCATCACCAATGCCGGCATGGCACATCTGGTTTATGTGCCGCATCTGACGACGTTCCATCTCGGATGGAGTACCGGCACTACGGATACCGGCCTGGCCTACGTGCGCCTGTTACCGGATTTGATGAACCTCCATCTGCCGTGGTCGGGTATCTCCGATGCCGCCCTGCCCTATCTCGAAACTTTAACCAAGCTCTCTACCCTGGAATTGCGCGAATGCAAGCACATAAAGGGGACAGGCTTGAGCTGTCTGAGAGCTACAAAGGACCTGACAACACTTGATCTGGCAGGGATGACGCAGTTGAGCGATAGTGGATTGCAACATATCGCGGCTTGCAAGGCGTTGACCAAACTCGATCTGGCCCGCTGCCCTCAGCTAACCATGAAAGGGGTTATGTACTTGCGGGACCTTGCCAATCTGACCTACTTGGACTTGTCGCGGAATGCTCAGATCGAAGATAAAAGCGCCGCTATCTTGTGCGCCCTCCCGCAACTGGCGACGCTGAACCTGGCACGAACGGCCATTACCGATGTCGGCCTCAGCCATATTGGCGATATCACCAGCTTGCTTTACCTCGATCTTTCGTACTGCGAACTCATCACCGACAAAGGACTGGCCTATCTCCGCCATCTCCCCAAGCTGGCCTATCTCAATGTAGAAGGCTGCAAGCGCATTACGCAACGCGGCCTGGCCAAGCTCAGCCGTCCCGACTTGTATGTGATCCATTGATAGAGCATGCACCCCACACCACGCCGCAAGCTCCGTGAGATTGTTGCCCAATACGGGGCTGCCGTTTTAGCAGATCCGCGTCGCTGTCGGGCGCTGTTGATGGATTTCTGCGGTGCGTACAAAGGGGAGATCAATCTCCTGGTAATGGCGATGCAGGAGAACGTGCCTGCCGATTTACAAGGAGCTTCGGCGGGCATCCCGCAAGCGGTGCTGTTCGGTTGGCTGACACGGCGCTTACAAGAGGCTTACTTCTTGCCGGAAGAGGCGGCGCGTTGGGCCGTAGAAGCATGTGCCGAAGCCCTGGGGGTTCTGATAACGGAGGCCAAGCCGCGCACCTTTACTTCGACGTTGCCGGTAGCCGTGCTGGGGCGTTCCAGTCTGATCGGCGACCGTACATGGTGGCAGTTGGGAAAGATGCCGGGCCATGTCGAAGTGCTGCCCGATTATGAAGTGCGACTGAGTGCCTACCTCGATGATGCTGCCCTGGCGACGTTGGCTAAAGAGCTGCGCGCTTTCGGCCCGGTCCAGGAATTGGACCTGCAACATAGCCCCATCACCGATGCCGGCCTGGAGCATCTGCGCGATCTCGCCGGCCTGCTCCATCTCGATCTCTCGCATACGGCGATTACGGATGCGGGGCTGGCGCATATCCAAACCCTGCATGATCTGCTGGAACTGAGCTTGTGGTGGTGTGAACAGATCACCGATGCCGGCCTGGCATATCTGAGCACGCTGGCGCGTCTTTGTACCTTGAATCTGGGACGGTGTGCCCGACTTACCGCGGCGGGAATGAACCATGTGCGCAAAATCGCCGCGTTGCGTGTTTTAAGCCTGGCCAGCACCTCCATCACCGATGTGGGCCTGGAGGCGTTGGGTGACCTTGTCGCCCTGCTGACGCTCAACCTTGCCGATACCCCTATCACCGGCGCCGGTTTGAGCGCCTTGAGCAGCCTCCCGCATTTGGCCACCCTGAACCTTTTTCGCTGTGTGCGGCTGACCAATAGCGGATTGGCACACTTGCGCGCCCTCAAGCACCTGACCGCGCTCAACCTCGGCGCCTGTGGCCAACTGACCGACGCCGGCCTGGTGCATGTGCGCTCACTCACCGGCCTAACGACGCTCAACCTCGCCGATACGGCCATCACCGACGCCGGCATCGTCTACCTGCACCCGCTCGTCGGTCTGACAAGCCTGGATGTGAGCTGGACGCGCATCACGGACGAGGGGCTGGCACGGTTGAGCGACCTGAGCGGCGTGACGGACCTGGCGCTCGCAGGAACGCGCGTGACCGATGCGGGACTAGCCCATGTGCGTTCGTTGACCGATTTAACCCGCCTGGACCTTTCACATACAACAATCGGCGGGGCCGGCCTGGCCTATCTGACCGAACTGCGCCACCTCACCCACCTCGACCTTGAGGGGACACCACTCAACGATGCGATGCTGCACCATGTGCAAGCACTGCCTTGCTTGACTCACCTCTATCTCGGTGCCACCCCCATTAGCGACGCGGGGTTGGTCCATCTGAGCGTCCTGACAACCTTACAGGAATTGGACTTGACGGCTTGTCGCCACATCACGGCGAGGGGACTGGCCACGCTGAGTCGCCCCGGCTTAACGATCATTCACTGAGCCCTATTTCACTCGCGGCGTCCCCGGCGGTAAATTTGCCGTTTGGGCAAGAACGCTACTCTTACGAGACTCTACAACAAGGTGAAAGCGATGAACTGGTTTGAACGTATTCCCAAAGTTGAACTCCACCTTCATCTCGAAGGAGCAATCCCCTATCAGGCATTATGGGAGCTTATCCAGAAGTACGGAGGTGATCCCTCGGTGCCCGATCCGGCGGCTTTGAAAGAGAAATTCGTCTTCCGTGATTTTCCGCACTTTATTGCAACGTGGATCTGGAAGAATGGTTTTCTGCGCGAGTATGAGGATTTCACCCTGATTGCCGAAGCAGTGGCGCGCGATCTGGCCGATCAAAACATCCGTTATGCGGAGGTCTTCTACTCACCGGTGGATTTCTCCGGCCATGGGCTGGGTGTGCAACGGCTGACCGAAGCCATTCGGGCCGGTTTAGCCCGTGTCCCGGCGATTGACGTGGCGCTCATCGCCGATCTTGACCGCGACTACGGCCCGCAAACGGCCATGCGCACCCTCGCCGAAGTCAACGAAGTGCGCGCGCTAGGGGTGATCGGGATCGGGATCGGCGGATCGGAGCAGTTGTATCCGCCGGAGCCGTTCGCCGAGGTGTATGCCCAAGCCCGTGCTTTGGGTTTCCATACAACCGCGCACGCCGGGGAAAGCGCCGGCGCGGCGAGTGTCTGGGGTGCCCTGCGAGCGTTGCAGGTCGAGCGTATCGGCCATGGTACACGCGCCGAGGAGGACCCGGCCTTACTCGATTACCTCGCCGAGCACGCTATCCCACTGGAAATGTGTCCACTTTCCAATATGCGCACCGGCATCGTCCAATCTCTCGCTCAACATCCGGTGCGTCGCTACTTTAGCCAGGGGATTCTCGTAACCATAAATACGGATGACCCAAAAATGTTCGGCAATTCCCTGGCGGAGGAGTATGCGTTGTTGGAGCAAGAACTCGGCTTTTCGCGGCGCGATATTCGGACTTTGATTTTGAACGGCATCCAAGCAGCCTGGCTGCCAGAAACGTCAAAGGCGCGCCTGCGTACTACTTTTTGTATGGACCCTGCCTGGCAAGCAGAGGACACGGCTTAATCTGGTGACGGGCCGGCATCGTCCGGCCGATTGGAGAAAACAGGACTTGCGCAAGTTCCCTGAATTTTACCGCTGAGAACGCAAAGGGCGCAGAGATTTTACAATTTCTCAGCGGCCCCTGCGGTAAAAAAACAGCCGCGTCTGCGTAAGTCCTGGGAAAATTAAAAGGTGCCCTCAAGGGGAGAAATGATCCGGCGCCGGCCGGCCAGGAATTCCCCCTTCAAGCACGCCGGGTTTCTAACGGCGACTGCCCGACCGACAACGAGCGGCCCATTTGCGCCAGGAAGCCACTGGGCTATTATATGAAGCATCAACGCCGTTGTCGGTACTCACCGATGCAATCGAGGGATGGAGGTGTACTATGCATATTCTCAAAGAGGGACAAACCGTTCAGACCGTCACGTCGCGGATGCCATGCACGGCCGAGAAGTTTCTGGGTGGTGGGGGGCAAGGTGAAGTCTATCGCGCCGACCTGGGGGGGCAGAAGGTTGCGCTCAAATGGTATTTTCCGGCCCAGGCTACGCCGCACCAACGCGCCGCTCTGGAAGTCTTGATCAAGAAAGGCCCGCCGACCGATAAATTTCTCTGGCCTATGGAGCTGACCTTATCGCCCGATGTGCCCGGCTTTGGTTACATTATGCCTTTGCGCGGACCGCAGTACAAAAGCATCGTGGATTTGATGAAGCGACAAGCCGAACCGACCTTCCGCGCTTTGGCAACGGCCGGCCTGGAAATGGCAGATAGCTTTCTGCAACTGCATGCCATGGGCCTCTGCTATCGGGATATCTCGTTCGGCAACGTCTTCTTCGAGCCGAATACGGGTCAGGCACTCATCTGCGATAACGACAATGTGGCCGTGGATGGTGAAACCGAAGGAGGCGTCTTGGGGACACCGCGCTTTATGGCGCCGGAAATTGTACGTAGCGAGGCCCGTCCCAGTACTCAGACCGATCTTTACTCGTTGGCCGTCCTGCTCTTCTATATGCTCATGGTTCACCATCCGCTAGAGGGCAAACGGGAAAGCAGCATCAAATGTCTTGACCTGCCGGCCATGAACAAACTCTACGGCACCGATCCTTTGTTTATCTTCGACCCAAATGATGACAGCAATCGGCCGGTGCCGGGATTTCACGATAATGCGTTGGCCTTCTGGCCTCTCTACCCGCAATTTATCCGCGACCTCTTCACCAAAGCCTTTACGGTCGGCTTGTGGGATCCCCAACTGCGCGTGCGCGAGAGTGAATGGCGCGCGGCAATGGTGCGCATGCGCGACGCGATCATCTACTGTCCGAAGTGCGGCGCGGAAAACTTCTACAGCGCCGAAAAGCTCAAGGCCTCCGGCGGCAATCCCGGCACCTGTTGGTCATGCGCCACCACCTTGATCCTGCCGCCGCGTATCCGCATCGAGGATGCGGTCGTGATGTTGAACTGGGATACGAAACTCTATCCTCATCATATTGATCTCGGCCGTTTGTATGATTTCTCTAAACCGGTGGCCGAAGTCAATCAACATCCACTCGATCCGGCGGTGTGGGGCTTGCGCAACCTCACCGATGAGAAATGGGTGATCACCACCGCCGATGGGGATATTCTCGATGTCGAACCGGGGCGCAATGTGAAGCTGGCCGTCGGCACCAAGGTCAATTTCGGCAAGAAAGAAGGCGAAATCAGGATTTAACCTGAGGGATCGGTTAAAATGGATTAAAGAGCGTTGATTCGAGATCGGTTGATGGGGGATTGAAGGATCGCAGATGCCGGGCATGAGGCGCTGCACAGTTCGGGAAAATCACCCACTCTAAAACCATCAAGTTGAGAATGAAAGGGGGCGTATGAACACAGGCGTTAGTCTTCCAAATTTCGGTAAGTATCGTGTTCTCGGCGTCTTGGGCCGGGGGCGTTTTGCGACCGTCTATCGCGCCGAAGACCCGGCGTTGAGTCGCCTTGTGGCGATCAAGGCCTTCGATCCACTGCTCCTGCAGGATGAAGCATGGCTGGTCCGGCTGCGCCACAACCTGCAAACCGCCGCGCGTCTGCAACATCCACATGTTGTCCCTATCTTCGACATCGTCGAGACAGAGGACGATCTCTACGTCGTCATGCAACTGGCGCAGGATGGCAGTCTGGCCCAGGCGATTGCCTCCCACAGCGGACAACGTGTGCCGTGGGGAAAGGCATTGAATTTCTTGAAACCCATCTGCGAGGCGTTGGATTATGCCCACGGACAAAGCCTCGCCCATGGCGATCTTAAACCGTCCAATATCCTTATTGATCCACCCGGCGGCCCATTGCTCATGGATTTCGGTCTAACGCGCTTGATGGCCGCCCACAGTGTCGGTGTGAGCCGCCTTGAAGGCGGCATCGCGGGTACCCTGGCCTATATTGCGCCGGAGGTATGGGAAACCGAACCTGCCGAAAGTCCTGCCGACATCTATGCGCTCGGTTGTATCACGTATGAGATGTTAACAGGGCAAAAGCTGTTCAACGGCGATAGTCTGATACAGGCGATGCATTCCCATGCCCAAGGTCCGCAATTCCCACCGACCTGGCCGCCCGATGTCCCGTCGGGGCTGGCCGGCGTCCTGGGCAAAGCCCTGGCCTGGGATCCAAGCGCGCGTTACCCGGACGCGGTCACCTTCTGGAACGCGCTCAAGGGGCTTGAGACCCCGGCCAGCGCCGGCGCCAAGCTGTCGGCAATGGCCGATCAACTGCGGGCCAGGGCCGATGCCGCTTTGAAGGCCGGCAAGCTACAGGCGGCCAAGATTGCCGTCAACCAGTGGCTTTCGATGGAACCGGACAATCCCATCGCCCTCAAAGCCCTGGAAGCCATTGAACGCCAGATTGCGGCGGCACAACAACAAACACCGGGCGCTCCCTCTGCACCTGCATCTGCGCCGCAACCAACCGTAGCGCCACCAATTCAACCTGCGCCGCAGCCGACCACACCGGCGGCCCAACCCGTCCCGCAGCCGGCCGTGCCGCCGGCCCAGCCGGCGCCGCAGCCCACCGTGCCGCCGGTTCAACCCACCCCGCAGCCCGTTGCACCGCCGCCCGCCGTCCCTGCTCCTGCCGTGCCTGCCCAGGTCGCGCCCCCACCGAACCTCTTCAGCTTCTTCACCGTACCCGATCAACGTCCCGGCACCCTGGTCAGCACCTACACGGTCGAACAGTTCATCGGCACCGAAGGTCATCCAGATACCTATGCGGCCGAGGTCAACGGACAACCGCTGATGCTGACCTGGCTCTTCCCGGCCGAGGCGACGGCGGACAAACGCGCGGCTCTGGAAACTATGATCCACCAGGGGCCGCCGGCGGCGAATTTCCTGTGGCCGACCACCATCGTCGAATCGAAAGACGTGCCGGGCTTCGGCTACCTCACCCTACCGCGCGCTCCCCGCTTCAAAAACATTGATGACCTGGTGAAGCGTTGGGTCGAGCCGACCTTCTACGCCCTCACCACTGCTTTGTTGGGCGTGGTGGACAGCTTTATGGCCCTGCATCTGAAGGGCCTCTGCTACCGCGACTTCACCACCCGCAATGTTTACTTCGATCCCGATACCGGCGAGGTGCTCTTTACCTTCACGGATAATATCGTCGCTTCCGGCACTGCTGCCCAAGCCGGTTCACCCCGCTTCCTGGCGCCGGAACTTGTGCGCGGCGAAGTCCCCCCCACTGCGCAGACGGACTTGTACACGTTGGCAACGGTGTTGTTCTATATGATGATGGTCCATCATCCCCTGGAGGGCGAACGCAGTATCAATGTCCCCACCTTTGACAAGACGGTCGAACAACGGCTTTACGGCAGTGAGCCGATCTTCATCTTCGATCCCAACAACACCACCAACCGCCCAATGCCCGGCTATCATGTCAGTGTACAAGCGTACTGGCCACTCTACCCGCAATTCATCCGCGATATGTTCATCCAGGCATTTACCGCCGGGATCCAGGACCCCTACAACAGCCGCATCCGCGAGAGCGAATGGCGCAAGGCACTCGTCAATTTGCGGGATGCCATCATTTATTGCGCCCAATGCAGTGCGGAGAATTTCTACGACATCGCGGCGTTGAAGGCTACCGGCGGGAAGCCAGGGGGATGTTGGTCGTGTGGCAGTGAGTTGGTGCTCCCGCCGCGTCTACGGGTGGGGGATGCCATCATCATGCTGAATTACAACACCAAGCTCTATCCCCACCACGTTGACCCCGACAGAATGTACGATTTTTCCGTACCGCTAGCCGAAGTCACGCGCCATCCTCAGAATCCGAACATTTGGGGCCTAAAAAACCTCAGCGTGGAGAAATGGATCGTCACTCTCGATGATGGCAGTATCAAGGATGTGGAATACGGCCGCAGCATTACGTTGACGCCCGGCGTGAAGATCAACTTTGGCAAGCGAGAGGGTGAAATCCGCGCCTGATTTCTGGCCAATGGGATTGGGGGTCGGGTAGTCACGTGTAATCGGGCGGTTGAGCGGGGTTCATCAACCCTCTAGAACGGGATGCGGCGTGACGACTTCGGTCGTTCCGGCAACATCAGCGACTGAAGTTGTCACGACTCACCATTACAACCTATCAGGAGGAGATGAGGAGATGCAAATCGTGACGGATAGCGGGATGGATCTATACTTGCCGGCAGACCAAATGCCCGATATGGAACTCCATATCGTGCGCCATGCCATCACCCTGGAGGGGAAAACATACCGTAGCGGCCTTGATATCCAACCTGCCGAACTGTACCAACTGCTCAAAGATACCGGCGGTTTCCCACTCACCTCTCAACCTTCGGCGGGGGAATTTGCCGAGATGTACCGCAAGCTGGCAGCCACAGACCCCGATATTCTCTCGATCCATATCTCGTCGGGCTTGAGCGGCACGGTCAACGCCGCCAAGGCCGGCGCAGAAATGGTACCCGAAGCGAATGTCACCATCGTGGACTCCAAAACGCTCTCGGCCGTTATCGGTTGGCAAGTTGCAGCCGCCGCCCGCGCCATCAAAGCCGGCTGGCGCAAGGAGCGCATCGTCGAATTGCTGCACCGCATCGGCGCCGTCAGCAACAGCATCTACACACTCGACGACCTGCGATACCTGATCCATGGCGGACGCATCAGCCACATGAAAGGATTGATTGCTTCCGCCCTGCGGATCAAACCCTTGATCGGTGTGGCGAAGGATAGCGGGGCGTATGAACAACTCGGTATGGCGCGCACTTTGAACAACGCGCTCAAGGGGCTGGTCAAACTGATTGCCAAGCAGTACGAACCGGCTACCCCCTTACGCGCCCAAATCATCCACGCGCTTAATCCAGAGGGAGCGGCAATTCTGCGCGAGGAAATGGACAAGACATTTGTGTGTACCTGGCTGCCGGTGGGCACGATGTCGCCGGTATTGGGTGCCCATACCGGCCCCTCTATGGTGGGGATTGCCTATGCGCCGTTGGCAGATTACCCGGAGATCCCTTAGCGCGTATGCCCCACCTTCTCACCCGCCGCCAATTGTTAAAGCTGATCGCCGGCGCCGCCATCGCCGCAACATTCACGCCGACATGGCATGCGCGTGCCCATTATCCCACCTTACAGTTGTCCCCCACCGAACCCGATACGAACACCTACGTTCTGATGGGCCGCGCCATTCATCCGCTCACATTCTACGAAAAGCCCGACATCTCTTCCAAGAAGTTGCATACTTTAGCGCGTGACCAGGCCTGCCAGCTTCTGGGCGAGGTGCGCGCGCCCTTCAGCCGCCATAACGATCTGTGGTACGAAACCAACCTGGGATATGTGCATTCGGCGTGGGTATTGCCGATGCGCATCTACGCCCCGCAGCCTTTCATCGCCGATGTCGGCCCGTGGGGTTTCTGGGGCGAAGTGTCACAGGTGTATACCGAAGCACGGGTAGCACCGGATCTGCAGGCAGCCAAAAAGTACCGCTTCTACGGTGGGACAATGTATCATGTCATTGCAGCCACCACCGATGCGGCCGGGAACGGCTGGTATAAAGTCGTTGACGACTATCCCCCAAAGGTGATCGGCAATCATCAGTGGGTGCTGGCGCGCGACGTGCGGCGTTTTCCACGGGCAGAAATGGCGCCGTTGCATCCATTCGCCGGTAAAAAACGCATTCACATTGATTTGACCGAACAATCGCTGACCTGCTTCGAGGGAGAGGAGATCGTTTTCCGTACCCTCGTTGCCTCTGGATTGGGGGGAGAACTGGCAACACCCACCGGGGAACATTGCGTCCTGCTCAAGCAACCCTCGCGGCACATGAGCAATGTCCCCTACGAAGGGATGGAGAATCCGCCGGCTCCCGGTGACATCTTCGATCTGCCGGGGGTGCCGTGGAATGTTTTCTTCGATCTCACAGGGACGGCCATCCACGGCGCATATTGGCATAACGATTTCGGTGTGCGCCGTAGCCACGGTTGCGTGAACGTCTCTTGTGAGGCTGCACGCTGGATTTTCCGCTGGGTCTATCCCATCGGAGGCTATGAGGATGAATTCATCCGCAGCAATCGCCGCGTTGGCACACCGATCACGATTGTTTGAACGTTGGGAGGGGCTAACGCTTCGCCGTTTTCATTTCCCGCTCAACGCAAACTTCGCGGCAATTTCCTGCATAAAACTAGGGATCGTTTCCATACCTACAGCGCGGACACGTAGCACGTAAAGCCAGAAATTTTTATCCTGGATGACCCAAGCCTCAGAGGGGCCTCCTGACTTGCCGGGCCAGCGTTCCCGGAAGTGAAAAGCGGCGCGATCCTGCCATTTTATCTCCTCACCGTCGAGCACTTCCGGCGGTGCAGTAGGGTCATGCGTGGCTTCCAACATCACCACGGCATTGTTGAGGAGGAGCGCCTCGGTGGGGCCGGGGGCCCACCATACGCCGATTTCGCCGCCGTTGTACTGCCAGACGCGCCCGCCGGCATATTGATCGCCCTGGGCAATGACTTCATTAAAAGCCAACGGCACCTGCAGCATGGCGCCGGCCGGCAGGGTATCGGTCAGTAGGCGATAGGCGATGGGCGCCGGCTGAAAGGCGAACATCCGCTCGCCGGTGACGTTTAGGGGCGTCTCCACATGCACGACCAACCACCAATGCCCCGCCGGCGCATCCAGCGATAATTGAACCGGAGTAGTAGAAACATAGCGTCGCTGCCCCTGCCGGACAAAATCATAGACCTGGTAGACAGAAGATGCCGGATCATAGACCTTTGCGCTGACGCCGATAGGGGCCATACTCCCCGCCGGCGGGACAACATCAACGGTGATAAACAGGGGGTCCAGTGCCGAAAGATACGCCGGCCACGTCATATTGACCACGAGCGGGGGGATCGGCGTGGCGGTCGGTGTGGCGGTCGGCGTCCAGGTGGGGATGGGGGTAAAGGTCGCGGTCGGTAGCGGTTTTATGGTGGGGGACGCCGTCGGCCATGGGGAAGCCGGTGGTGGGGGAGTGCGCCATGTTCCACATCCCCCCAGCCATATCACGATGACCCAGAGCCAAGCACACATGGATCGTTTCATAAGCTACCTGCTCACCATCGGTACACCCTATGCTTCATCCGTGAAGTGAATCCGTCCAATCCGTTGACACAACGCCACTACCGACCAGCAGATCAATGTCGGTCCTGCCGCCAGCGGCCACTTTGGATTTGCTCATCACAATTGGTTCATGGAACGCTCCCCATTATACTATAACTAAACGCACAGCGAGTGGCGAGTAGCGAGTGGCAAGTGGCGAGTGGCAAGTGGCAAGTGGCAAGTGGCGAGTAGCGAGTAGCGAGTTAAGGAGGTGACGTGCTCTGAAGCGGAGTGTACCATGTCTTAACCCTTATATCATCTGTTCAATCGGCTCGATCTGTTCCAAAAATGCAGGACTTACGCCATATTCTGTAGTAGTCAGAAGCATGTTAAAATTTTGGTACACGGATGAACACGGAAGGCACGGATTTTTTCCTTGAAAAAATCCATGACGCTCCTGAAAAAAGTCCTTCTCACCACAAAGGACACTAAGGACGCCAGGTAAGGCCGGAAATTGCTCATGATTCAGCGCAGAAACAGCAATTTTGTGAATCCAAACCTTACAATCCTTTGTACACTTTGTGTCCTTCGTGGTTTTTGCCGTGAGGTCATCCATAGAATCCGTCAAATCCGTGTACAATGCTTGAGCCGTTCATTGCAGAATCATCTTGACCAGTACAACTTACGCCATATTCTGAAATGGCACACAGATTTTTGCAGATGAAGTGAGCGCAGTGGAAAAATCCGCGTGAATCCGTGAAAATCAGCGTCCAATGGCTTTTCTACCAACGAAAAATCGCCCCACCCCGAACCTGAAATCTGGCGTGCTTGGTGAGTTGGTGGTAGAATGAAGATAGTCAGATAGTCGTTAGTCTGATAGTCCGATCGTCAGAAATCCGGTGGGGTTAAAGTTAGAATTTTCATTCCGATCGCCGATACACTTAAGAATACG
>FWPV01006637.1_pt1 | contig 21828 bp, 18 predicted proteins | sample 2228371 | NCBI WGS metagenome assembly FWPV01 (sample SAMEA103939776, study PRJEB20133) | metagenome | reverse complement strand
GTATTACAGAAATGAATAAATCTAGAAAATAGGTTATTCATTTTCATCTCCTTATAGTTATCCCCTTGGTTGACAAGGGTAAGTATTTACAAACCCTTGATATTACTATGTTTATTTAGTAAGAGAAAAGAAAAAAAGAAAAGAGAAATCCAAGGGGATTCATTATATATTCTACCACATTTCTACCTGCCTGATAGTACAATTGGGGAATTTCTGAATTTTAGGGGAAAAAACTTGACTTGATGTATATGATATGATAAATAGTAAGTAAATACATTATGAAAATTACTAATAACGCATTTTTGAAGAAAATTATCGTCTGACAAAGGGCAAATTCTTATGAAAAATGTAAAACTTGAAAATGAACATCGGCGTGATATTGCTGAAGTGTGTAGAAGGCTATATCAAAAAGGGTTTGTCGCATCAAACGACGGAAATGTAAGCGTCCGAATATCAGAAAAAGAAGTATTAGCTACGCCAACAGGTATGAGTAAAGGAGAGATCACACCTAATCAATTGATAAAGGTTAATATGGATGGAGAAGTGATTGAAGGGATGTTGAAGCCCTCATCTGAGATTAAATTACATTTGCACATTTATAAGTCTCGTTCTGACGTCAGGTCTGTTGTCCACGCTCATCCGCCGATAAGCACAGGGTTTGCTGTCGCAGGAGTTGCACTTGATCAAATGGCTATACCAGAGGTTATCGCTACTTTGGGAACTGTCCCACTCGCCCCTTATGCAACTCCATCTACTGAAGAATTAGCCCATACCGTTGACTGCTATATCCAAAAATGCAACGCAATTCTGCTATCAAATCACGGCGTTGTTACCGTCGGAGATGATGTATTCTCTGCTTATTATACAATGGAAAGGGTTGAACATTCCGCTTACATTATTTGGGTAGCGAGAGCTTTGGGTGGAGAAAAGCCTCTGAGTCAAGAAAATATCAATAAACTATTGGAAATAAGGGGAAAATTAGAAAAAAATTCATCATATATAGAACTAAATGATGAAAAACACGTCCAAAGTGATAACTTCTGTGATGATGAACAATGGTTAGCAGAACTAATAGCAAAAACTATCGTTGATGCTTTAATAGAGAAGCAATAGTTGACAGTTTCGAGGAGGTGATAAAAAGACATTTGCTACAATTTTTTACATTGAAATAGAATCTAAGTGGCGACTGTCAAATTTTAAAACAGGTCTATTTCAGGATGGGGGATGAAAAGATGAGCAAATTCAGTTTGAATGTAATTCTAGTATTCATTTTTCTTATATTAATCAATTTCGCTTTTCCCAATTATAGCATTGCAAAAATTGATCCAAAAACTATGGTCGGTCTCTGGCTATTTGATGAAGGGAAAGGCAATACCGCAGCAGATTCATCTGGGAATGGAAATGATGGTTTCCTTAAAGGCAATGCCAAATGGGTTAAAGGTCAATTTGGATCAGCTGTGGAATTTTCAGGAACTGACTGGGTTGAGGTCCCTGATAGTGATAGCCTTGATATGGAAAAGCAAATAACCGTTATGTTTTGGGTTAAGACAAGCAAAGTTATGAAGGATATGTGGGCAGATAGACAGGCAGTCGTTGGAAAACATTATCTTGAATATGAAGTGGGAATATATATGCAAGGTCAGATCCATACTTACACAAAAAACCCAAATGGCGCTGCTGATGCTTATGACGAGGGCATTATGACATCTATCGCAGGAAAACTGCCAACAAAGGAGGCTGATTGGGAACTTAATAAATGGTATCATATAGCATGGACATTAAACAAACGACACGAAATCGCCTATGTGAATGGGATTAAAATTGGTGAATACGATAAAGCTAACGAAGGCACAAAACCTGGATTGCACACGCTTGATATTGGCAGAAGACAAGGTGGTGGAATTCCATTAACAGGAGCGGTTGATGAGGTTGCTATATTCAACGTAGCACTAAGTGAGGAAGACATCAAACTGGCATCAGAGAAAAGTCTAAAAGCCGGAGGACTTGCAGTCTCACCGATGAGAAAGCTCACGACAACCTGGGCTAATATAAAAAGATAAATGACCTTTAATTGATGGGGGATATGAAAATGAAAAATATGATTAATATATCTTTGATGATTGTTTCATTAATGTTAATTAGCCTATTTTTCACAAATTCAAGCTTGGCAAAGATAGATCCAAAAACAGTTGTTGGTTTATGGTTATTCGATGAAAACGCGGGCACGCTAGCCAAAGATTCCTCTGGAAACAATAATAATGGGACACTCAAAGGCAATGTCAAGTGGGTAACAGGTAAATTCGGTTCAGCAGTGGAATTTCCAGGCGCAGATGGAAATTACATAGAGGTCCCTGATAGCAACTCTCTTGATATGGATAAACAAATGACAATTATGTTCTGGGTCAAGACAAGTAAAGCTATGAAGGATATGTGGGCTGATAGACAAGTAGTTGTCGGAAAACACTATCTTGAATATGAAATAGGAATATATATGCAAGCACAAATTCACACTTATACAAAAAATCCAGCTGGTGCAGCTGATGCCTATGATGAAGGTATTATGGCTTCCTTTGCAGGAAAACTACCAACCAAAGAAGCTGATTGGGAACTTAATAAGTGGTATCATGTAGCATGGACGTTGAATAAAAAACACGAAACAGCCTATGTGAACGGAGTAATGATCGGTGAATTCGACAAAGCTAATGAAGGCACTAAAGCAGGGACACACACATTAGACATCGGCAGAAGACAAGGTGGAGGACTTCCTTTGATGGGTGCTATCGATGAGCTTGCTATCATCAATGTAGCGATCAGTGAAGCGGATGTCAAGTCAGCTTACGAAACAGGTCTAAATAAGGCTGTGCTTACTGCAGTAATGCCTACTGGAAAACTCACGACAACCTGGGCTAATATAAAAAGGTAAACATCATAAATCAAATATACAGTTATTTTGGATTTCTCTCTGAAAAAGATTGACGGGGAAATCCAAAACTTTTCATAATATATTTAACTCTTAAATAATATACAAATGGGAGGTGACGCATGGCAAAAAAGGCACTAGGTCTCATAGAAACTATGGGTCTAGTTGCAGCTATTGGAGCGGCAGATTCGGCGCTAAAATCTGCTGATGTTCAATTTATCGGTTTTGATTTTGCCGGCAACGGTGGAACAACCGTTAAAATTGAAGGTGAAGTTTCAGCAGTAAAGTTTGCAGTAGAAACGGGGGTCGCTACTGCTAAAAAGATATATCAAGTTATATCTTGGCACGTCATACCAAGACCGGATAATGGTATGAATTCCGTAATTTTAACCAATCCCAAAAAGGTTATCTTTGCAAGCGGTTCAAATATAAAAACAGCCGGTAAGGGACGGGTTAAGAAATCTAGTAATTAACGGGTTAATGGTTATTTTATCAGAAGTTTCTATTAAATATAGTTCTATTTCATTGCTGATAATGATCGTTAGTAACTAATACTAATGGAGGTGAAAATATGGCTGGTGAGGCTTTGGGGATGATTGAAACAAAAGGGCTAGTAGGAGCAATTGAGGCAGCTGATGCTATGTTAAAAGCAGCAAACGTCGTGCTTGTAGGAAAAGAGCAGATCGGTGGCGGATATGTTACCGTTATGGTTAGAGGCGATGTCGGGGCTGTAAAGGCTGCTGTTGATGCTGGCGCTGTTGCTGCGAAAGAGGTCGGGGAACTTGTATCGGTGCATGTTATTCCAAGACCACATTCCGAAATAGAAAAAATATTACCACAGGTTAGTCAATAACTGAAAAAAACTAATGTAAAAACTATAAAAAGTGGCGAGTTTCTCATCAAAGTCTTCGAAAACTTTTTGTTATGTGCTACTCGTCACTAGTTTTTAAAATTTACTTTCAATTAGGGAGGTTGATTATATGAAAGCTAAGACTGTAATATCGGTTTTATTATGTTTGTTTTTATTGAGTATAACAATGGTAAATCAAGCCTATGCAAAGATAGATAAAAAAAATGCCATTGGCATCTGGCTATTAGACGAAAATGGAGGAAAGGTTGCTCGTGATTCTTCTGGTAATGGGAATCATGGAACTTATGTAGGAAATCCGAAATGGGTCGCTGGCAAATTCGGAAAGGCATTAGAAGTTACCGCAGGAACTGGCGTCCAAATTGACAATCCAGAAAACTTTAACTTTACCACTTGGACATACGTATTATGGTTTAAAACTCCTGCTGGTGGAGATTATCCAAACTTAGTTGGAAGGCAATTTGCAAACTCACATGGCTGGACTATACATCTTGATCCGGGGCGAGCTACTTTTAGGATCAGAATTGATACTGACGGCGGAATAAATCAGGTCAAAACTGTTCCCGGTGCTGTCGGAAAAGATGAATGGCATCACGGTGCAATTTGTCAAGACGACAAGAACAAACAGCTTACCTTCTATTTTGATGGTGTTAAGGGCACTTCGTCCTATGCAGGAAATTATAAAAACTCAGGTGGATTTATGACTATCGCATTAGCTTGTGTCGGGGCAGTTAACCTTACCGCAGGCTCAATCGATGAGGTCGGTGTCTTTGATACAATTCTATCCGAGGATGATGTCAAATTTATTATGGAAAAAGGATTGGAAACAGCTGTCCCTGGTTTACTCGCTGTCTCTCCAAATAGCAAACTGACAGGAACTTGGGGAAAGATAAAATCCGTTGATTAATAACCAGAAATAATAACAAGTGCCTGAAAATTCATATGTTATGAAGTTAAAAACTAACGGAGATGATATATGGCAGAGATAGATCAAGAAAAGATAAGAAGCATAGTTACTCAGGTGATAGAAAATATCAGAAAGCAGGGGCTTATTGACGATTTAAGTTTGCAAAAGTCCCCTATGTCGTCAATTGAAAAGGGTCAAAGTGGTGTTTTTACTGATGTAGAGTCTGCTATCAAGTCCGCAAAATATGCCCAAAAAGAGCTTATATCTATGGGGATGGAAAAACGCAAGGAGATAATAATAGCTATCAGAGAGACAGGTATAAAAAACGCCCGTATGTTAGCAGAAATGGCTGTCCAAGAGACAGGTATGGGGCGAATTGAAGACAAAGTCCAAAAAAATGAAGGTGCAGCGGGGCTAACTCCTGGAATAGAAGACCTTACATCAGAAGCCAAAACTGGCAATAGAGGAATGTTGTTAGTTGAATGGACACCTTACGGTTTGATCAATGCCATAACTCCTTGCACTAATCCAACTTCTACTGTCATACATAATAGTATCTGTATGATCTCTGCTGGAAACTCTGTCATTTTTAGCCCACATCCTTCCGCTAAGGAATGCACACTTAAAGCTATGACACTGATCAACGACGCTATCGTCAAAATTGGAGGACCTGAAAATTTGCTTGTATCTGTCGCAGACCCAACTTTGCGGACAGCTAAAGAGATAATGAATCATCCCGATGTCGATATGATCGTAGCAACCGGTGGAGCAGGTGTTGTCAGAGTAGCACTATCAAGTGGTAAAAAAGCGCTAGCAGCAGGTCCAGGAAATCCTCCTGTCATCGTCGATGAAACTGCTGATATTGAAAAGTCCGCGATCCATATAACTAAAGGGGCATCTTTTGATAATAATCTCCTATGTATCGGTGAAAAAGAGGTCTTCGTCGTCCAAGAAGTTGCAGACAAGCTTATAAGTGAGATGGTCAAGAACGGATGTTATCTTGCAAAAGGCAAAGAGGCGGAATCCGTCGCCGATCTTGTCACTGATCAAGGAAAGCCGAATAAGGATTATCTTGGAAAGGATGCCTCTTATATATTAGAAAAATCCGGTATCAGAGCGTCAAGTAATGTTAGAGTTATCATTATTGAGACAGACCCAGATCATCCGCTAGTTATGAACGAATACCTTATGCCTGTCCTGCCGATAGTCAGGGTTAAAGATTTTGATACCGCTCTGGAATACGCACTAAAAGCTGAACAGGGCTTTCGTCATACAAGTATTATCCATTCGAAAAATATTGATAGAATAACTAAATTCGTCCAAACTATGCGGACTACCGTTATGGTAGTTAATGGCTGTTCGCTTGCATCAATGGGCTTTGAAGCAGAGGGGATTATCACGCTTACTATAGCAGGAACAACTGGCGAAGGCTACACAACGCCGAAAAATTTCGCTCAACAGTCAAGGATAACAATGGTAGATTCCGTCTCTGTATTCTCAACAGGTGGACAATAATGACAAGACGTGAGTTTATAAAGATTTTGTCTACTAGTGTGGCCCTAGGCTTTTACAGTAGCAAGGCAAATTCGCAAATGGACATAAGAAAGAGGAGTTATAGGATGAAAGTCAAAATGATAAACAGCGATGGCAACCCAATGCCAGAAGGTTGGCTTCGTTCGTTATACTCGTCAGATTTACATTTCGAGCCGATAAGGCGAAAAAGCGAGATCGGATCAGATGGTATTGTCACAATAGAGACAGCAGATAAAGACGTAGCATTACATGCCCATATATTAGTTCCTGACTTCGGATTTGTTTGGGTTACCGCTGATAATTGCGGAGAAGGATTTAGTTCAAGCGATGGTGTAATTGACTTCGTAGCTGAATCAGCAAAAAGTAGGTTGAAAGATGTTATGGAAATAACAAAATCCGGCGATTTCTCTGCTGAATGTTTGGCACATATATCCGCATGTGAAGAATTTCTTGAGATGGCAAAACAAAATCCTGAAAAATCTGGTCTATTCAACCTGAAAGCATTATCCAATGCACTTTGGGCTGGTGAATATGCCATCGTTGAGAAATCACGGCAGACGATAAAACGACAAAAAAAGGAAAATTTCCTATTTGGTTGCAACGCGTTTGCATACCGCGGAGACACGCCTTATGCACATTATTTTAGAAAAGCTCTCAATTTTGCTACATTGCCATTTTATCTCGCATCGCTTGAACCAGAAGAAGGCAATCCAAAATACGAACGAATTGACACAATATTGGAATGGTGTGAGAAAGTTGGGATAAAACCAAAAGGACATCCACTATGGTGGGGACACGAAGCAGGTATACCAAAATGGCTTACAGGGGCTTCTTGGCAGGACGCACAAAGACATTGCGCAAGGGTTGTTGGCAGGAGTGTTGAAAAATACAAAGGTCGGATCAGTATCTGGGACGTAATAAATGAAGCGCATGATTGGGCTAACGGTCTGAATTTGACGCATGAACAGGAAATAGAAATAACCCGTATCTGCTGTGATACCGCAAGGTCAAAAGACCCAAATGCGACAATAATAGTAAATAACTGTTGTCCATTTGGCGAATATTCCGCTGATGGCAGAGTGCATCTTGGTCCTGTTTATGATAAAGTCTATACTCCTCTTTCATATTTAGATGACCTTATGAACGCTGGTGTGGATTTCGATGTTGTCGGTGTGCAATTGTATTTCCCTGCAAGAGATATGCTCTCTATAAGCAAACTGCTTGACGAATATGCACGTTTTGGAAAGCCCATACATATAACAGAGCTTGGCGTGAAGTCTGCTGAAAAAGAGAGAAAGCCGGAACAGGAATCAGAGCAGATCAGAAGGACACAAGGAGAATGGCACTATCCGTGGTGTGAGAAAGTCCAGGCGGATTGGATGGAATGGTTTTACACGATGGCTTTTGCCCGTGAAGAGGTAAAAGCAATAACTTGGTGGGATTTCAAAGACCCTGCCTTCATTCCTACAAGCGGATTTTTAAACGAACAAGAAATACCAAAAGAGATGTATTTCAGATTGCTTGCACTTAGAAATAAACTCTAACTCATCAGTTATGAATCTTTTTGAAGATGCAACACAAGAAAAAAGCTTTATAGAATCTCCATTAGCTTATCGCATGCGCCCTAGAACACTTGGCGAGTTTGTCGGGCAAGAACACATAATCGGCAAGGGAAAACTATTACGTCGCGCAATAGAGGCAGATAGGATTACTTCCTTCATCTTTTATGGTCCTCCCGGAACAGGAAAAACCACTCTTGCACATATAATAGCCAACAGAACCCAGGCGTTTTTTCAACAATGTAATGCGATCAATAGCGGAGTTGTGGAGCTACGTCAATTGATCAAAGAAGCCAAAGAAAGACGAGCTTTTCATTCCAAACGGACCATATTGTTTGTTGATGAGATACATCATTTTAATAAGTCTCAACAGGATTTGCTACTTCCAGACATTGAATCGGGAAATATAATTTTTATCGGAGCAACAACCCAAAATCCTTATTTCTATATCATTCCTACGATATTGTCTCGGTCGCAGATATTCCAATTTCATCCTTTACACAAAGACGATCTTAAAAAAATAGCCTTAAATGCATTAAGAGATGTTGATAGGGGCTTTGGCAAACTTAAAGTAAATATAACTGATGAAGCATTAAACCATCTGATTGACTCTTCAAGCGGAGATTCTCGCAGAGTTTTGAATGGGCTTGAGCTTGCCGTGCTTACTACTCCGCCCGACCCTGATGGTGTTATAAATATTGACCTTTCAGTCGCAGAGGAGTCAATCCAAAAACGAGCTGTTGTCTACGATTCATCTGATGATTCGCATTACGATACAATATCTGCTTTTATAAAGAGTATGAGAGGTTCTGATCCTGACGCGGCTTTGTTTTGGCTTGCAAAGATGCTTTATGCAGGAGAAGACCCAAGATTTATTGCCCGTAGGATATTGATATGTGCATCCGAAGACGTCGGCAACGCAGACCCACATGCTTTGCTTATTGCAAATGCCGCCTTAAATGCGGTGGAATTTATTGGGATGCCAGAAGCACAGATTCCCCTTGCCCAAGCGGTTATATATATTGCTTGCGCCCCAAAGAGCAATTCTGCTATAACAAGCATAAGTAAAGCTATGGCTGACATAGAATCAGGAGTGTCAACGATTGTCCCAATTCATCTTAGAGATGCAAGTTATGCAAGCGCAGAAAAACTTGGTCATCAAGTTGATTACAAATACCCTCACGACTACGAAGGTCATTATATCAAACAGCGATACATGCTTCACAATGCCAGATATTACGAACCAAGCGATGAAGGCTATGAAAAGAAAATGAAAGAGAGGCTTGAAAATTGGAGAAAGAAAGGGTAAGACAAGCCTTCAACATATATATTTTCTACTGCAATTAATCGCTTTCTTCTGCAACACGGACGTAGTTAGTCAAAGTGCCGATTTTTTCAACCGTTGCCTCTACTATATCGCCTGATACGATCGGTGCTATGCCCTCGGGCGTGCCCGTTGATATAATGTCTCCAGGCAAAAGCGTCATTAATCCTGATATATATTCAATAAGCTCTGGAACTTTAAATATCAGTTGTCTGGTATTACTTTTTTGTCTTATCTCGCCATTGACTTTCAATTCTATATCAAGCTCATCAATAGGAGATATTTCATCAGGTAGGGTTACACAAGGACCAATAGGACAAAACGTGTCCATACTTTTTGATCTAAACCAAGGGTTGCGTAGTTCAAAATCAGCGCTCTGCATATCCCTTGCGCTTACATCATTCAGGACAGTATAACCAGCGATATAATGACCTGCATCTTCTTTTTTGACATTTTTCGCTTTTCTTCCAATAATTACCGCAAGCTCTACCTCGGGATCAACTCTTCCGATATCAGGTCTAATGACAATTTTATCCTCGGGACCAATTATTGAAGTAGTTGCTTTGCAGAATATAACAGGTTCTTTGGGTGCTTCTCTTCCTGATTCTTTTGCATGACTTGCATAATTAAGCCCAAGAGCGATTATCTTTGATGGATTGGTTATTGGAGGATTTAGCTTTATTCTATCTCTTGTGATATATCTTTCCATAAATCCGTGACGTTCAAGAAAAATAAGAACGTCAGCGAAGACGTCAACATCAAAGTATCCTCTGCATATAAGTTCAGATATATCTGTTATCATATCAAGGGTCTGTTCTTTTTCAACCATGTTATATAATTGGAAGGAAGCGGAGAAATCAACAATTCCTTTGTCTGTTTGTATTCCGATCCTTGTCCCACATAATCCATCATAGGAAATTATTTTCACAGCAATTTCTCCTTACTTTTTGCATGTTCCAAACCGTTCTTCCCAGAAGCTAATTCCTGCAAGCTGTGTTGGAACATGGATTATCACAACTCTGTCTGAGCTCAAAGCCCAATCTATGCTCGGTCGCAATTGTCTTGGGTCTTCTATGAAAATTCCTTCTGCGCCAAGTGCCTGTGCAACTCTATCAAATCTTATTTCTCCTAATTCGGAAGCGACATGACAACCATCACCTTGACCGTCTGCGACAATGCCCCATGCACTGTCATGTGCTATGACAGCGACATAAGGCGTGCCGAATCGCAAAGCAGTCTCTATTTCACTTACAGTGAATCCTGCTGCACCATCTCCGCTTAAAAGCAACAGAGGTTTGTCTGGTTTAGCCAGTTTGATCGCGATAGCTCCTGGCAACCCCCAGCCAACGACTCCGCTCGCCCCACAGGTAAACCAATGTGACGGATGACGGTCAAAAAGTATCATATGAGCCCATCTGCCGATATTTCCGCCATCTAATAGAAACGTAACATCTTGATCAAGCGATCTTTTGATCTCTCTGATGATCCTCAATGATGGCACAGGACAAACATCCTCGTGACATAGGTCATCCCACTTTCTTATCAGGCTATCACGTGTCTTTTGGACATCAGAAAGCCAATTGACATTATCCCATTTCAACGATTTCGCTTCTTCAATCATTCCTTTAAGCACCGATTTTGGATTTCCGACAATGCCAACATCAGGTATCAATGCACGGTTTATTTCAGAAGGTTCTATATCTACTCTTATGACTTTTGCATTTTTGGGGAATCCCGGTGGAAGTCCACAGTATACTCGGTAGTCAACTCTAGCTCCCATCATCAGTATCATATCTGCTTCTGAAAACTTATGCATAGCATAGTTCAACTCTGAATTCGTGACCCCCATATATTGAGGTATAACCTTTTGTATACAACATCTGTCCCATATATGCGAGACTATTGGTATATCTGTCAATTTAGCAAACTCCGATAGCTCATCCCATGCATCGGCATAAAAAATGCCGCTTCCAACGACCATAAATGGCTTTTTTGCAGACGAAACTATTTTAACTGCATCTTTGATCAGATCAATGTCTCCTGGACAACGATACTCAACTTTTGATGGCGGAAGGGTTTGGCGAAGGTTGCTTTCGTCTAGTTCTGCATTGAAAACGTCTACTGGAACAGTCAAATGCACTGCCCCTGGACGACCAGTAACAGCTAACGATATGGCTCTATTGATCTCGTAAGGCAGATGTGAAACTTTTTGGACCATATTAGCATATTTGCAAACAGGAGAAGCCATACCTACCTGATCTATCTCCTGGAAATTGTCAAGCCCCCTGGTATCCAGCGAACTGCATCCGCTAACAAGAAGCATAGGTCCGCCATCCCAATAGGCATTAGCTAGCCCTGTCAAAGCGTTTGTGTGCCCTGGACCGCTACTAACTGCAACAACCCCTAGTCTTTTTGTCATTCTTCCCCAAGCATCAGCCATATATGCAGCGGATTGCTCGTTCCGTGTATCTATAACTTTTACATCAAATTCCTTGCACGCCTTCAAGAAAGGGTCAAGTCCATTTCCACAGAGAGCAAATACATAGTCTACTCCGCACTTTTTTAATGTATTTACAAACCACTGCGCGCCGTTCATATTTTCATTTCCTCCCGCTTGACCTATATTATCATTACGATACTAAATAGACAATCCTTTTTCTTTTAAGCATTATAGCTTGAAGTTTCCTTTAAGTCAATAATAAACCTGTAATTCTGTAATTCGGAAAGGTAAAGTAATAAAAACCTGTAATAAAGCACAGGTAACGCCGAAATTATGAATAATAGCAGAAATTCAAATCTATCAAACTAACAAAAATCAAAGTTTGATCTCTTCTTCCTCTCTTCTCGGGTCCAGAAAGGTGTCTGACAATTCATCAATGAGACCACTACGTAAGGCAACTTTTCTCTTGAAATATTATTTTATTTTGATATAATTATGGTCAAATGCTTAATATTCAAGAATTATCCAGAATATATCACCGATGATTTTAAGAGAGGTCGAGAAGTTTGCAGCAGGAACAAAGAAACTACATTAAAGAATATATCCTGATGTTCAAAAGAAGATGGCATTGGGTATTTATTGCATTTATAGTAATAGTGGGCGCAGCGATCTTCAATCTCTCAAGAACACCAAGGCAGTATGAAGCAAGTGCATTAATTAGACCGAGTTTGTCAAGTCGCGGTATTGATCTAAGGGCTACTATTGGAGCTTACCTTCCAATTGGACAATCAAGTGATATGGCAACCGAGATTGAGATAATTAAAGGGAGAGAGATAGCTGAAAAAGTAATCAAAGATATGAATCTTGATAAAAAGGAAGAAAATTCCGGATTGGATTGGAATCAAATAGTATTAAAATTTCGTAGAGGATTGACAGTTGAACAAGAAGGCAAGACAAATATTATAAGAATAACTGCAACTGGTAGTTCCCCAAGTGAAGCAAAAGATATAGCGAACAAAGTCGCTTATGAGTACATTCGGTTGTCGGAGGAATCTAGTAAAAAAATTTGGGAAAACTTAATAAAACAGATGGAGTATAAGCTGAAAGAAGTAGAAATTGAACTTGATAGATCAAGAAAACTACTACACGAATATGAGGCAAAAGAAGGAATTACAACAGGATTTAGCTCGCTATTGATCGGTGGCGGAGTGTCAAAAGAAGGCTTAGGAAGTCAATATGTAATCCCAGAAGTTCCTCAGGCTATTGCTACACTTAAAACGAATATTATGCAGATGGAGATACAGCTTGAAGGATTGAAAAAATATCTACCGGATAAAAATCCAGAGGTGATCAGGCTTAAAACCCAAATAGAGGAAAATAAGCGACGGTTACAACAAGAGCAGGAAAAGGCAATAGAAAAATACAATAAACAATTTGGGTTAACGGATTTAGCGGCAAAGGTTTTGTTCAATCAACAGTTATATACTACACTTGCAACTAAACACGAAGACTTAAAAGCACAATATATAATACAGAATAAACCACCAGATATATTGGAGTTTGCACAAGAACCAATGTTTCCCTCCAAACCAAGAAGATTGGTAGTCCTTATGTTCAGCGCGATATTGGGAACTTTTTTAGGTTTAGGATTGGCTTTTTTCTTTGAATTTATAGATAATTCAATTCATACGCCTCAAGATGCTGAAAGATCAATTGGGCTTCCAGTAATAGGCAAAATTCCTCGCATTAGATCAAAAAAGAATCCAAAGGTAAATGATTCTCCTTTGTTCATATCCTATAATTCTCCAAATGGCAAGAGATCATGGACTAGAGAATTTTATAAAGAATCATTTAGAGTGCTTCAATCATGGCTTATATTCTCATTTTTATCAACGGACGATGACGGAAATAAAAATTCTTATGGAAAAACATTATTGATCACAAGTTCATTGCCGAAAGAAGGAAAGTCAGTCGTTGCGATAAACTTAGCTATATCTATGGCTCAAATCGGCAAAAAGGTTTTATTTATGGACCTAGACCCCAATAGTTCTGATTATTTTTTATCAGACTTTTTGGATAATAGTTCAAAAACAGGATTAATGGATGTCCTTAATAGTGGAGTTAATTTGAATGATGTTTTGACAATGACCTCAATAGATAATTTGTATGTAATAAATTTAGGAAGAGACCGAAATATCGACGATTTATCAGTTCTATTGATTTCGCCGAAATTTGATGGTATTATAGAGTCGCTAAAAAAATTTTTTGATATAGTTATAATTAAATCTGCTCCTGTGACTCTTTCATCACAGTCTATAACTATCGGATCAAAAGTTGACGGTGCAATATTGGTGGCTAGGGCTGACTATACTAGGAAAGACGTTCTAATTCATTCAAGCGTGCTATTACAGAACTCAGGGGCAAATATCCTAGGTATTGTATTAAATAGATTAAAGAAAAGCGTCGCAAATAGTATATGATGGAAAATAGGAAACCAATTATTACAATTGTAACAGGGATATTTCCTCCAGATATTGGTGGACCAGCATCCTATGTCCCTAAAATAGCGAGAGAATTGGTTAATCTTGGTTGGAAAGTAACCGTTGTTACACTTTCTGATTCACTTGATTATGATGACGACATTTATCCTTTTAGAGTTGTTAGATTGCTAAGACCACAGAACAAACTATTTCGCGTGCCGAAGACCATCTGGACAATTGCGAAATATGCCAAAAGTGCCGATCTGATATTCTCGAATGGACTTTTTCCTGAGTCGGTTATTGCATCAAAGATAAAACGTAAGCCGTTAGTGATGAAAATTGTCGGTGATTGGGCGTGGGAACGTAGCACAAATAAAGGTTGGATAGATGATCCAGTTATACCATTTCAAGAGAAACGTTACAAATTGCAAGTTGAGACATTGAAAAAAATTCGCTCATTTGCAGTAAAAAGGGCAAATATTATTTTTACACCTAGTTATTACGTCCGCGGTATTGTTGAAAAATGGGGAGTTTCTTCGGATCGTATACATGTAATTTACAACGCACTTGAGTTAGCTGTTGATAATATACAGCCTATTCAACTAGGATATTTTGAAGGATGGACTGCGATCACAGTAGGACGATTGCTCCCATTAAAAGGTATAGATCGGATTATCCGTGTTATATCGTCACTGCCTAACATTCGGCTAGCAATAGTTGGTGATGGTCCTGAAATGAAAAATCTTCAGAAACTTGCTACAGATTTTGGGCTGAATAGCCGAATTATTTTCACAGGACAAGTTTCTGCTAAATCAGTGCCGCAATACTTAAAATCTGCTGATCTGTTTATATTGAACTCTTATGTAGAAGGCTTACCTTTTGTGATTCTTGAAGCTATGATGGTAGGTCTACCAGTGATTGCTACTAATGTTGGTGGAACAGGCGAGGTTGTCCAGAATGAAGTAAACGGGCTTTTAATTCCGCCCAAAGATGATGAAGCCTTAAGGTCTGCTATCGTTGAATTAATACAAAATCCAGATAAAAGAAAAAAGTTCGTTGAAGCAGGGTATCAAACGATCAAGGAAAAATTTCGTTGGGAGAGTTTGGTAGAGTCAACAGAAAAATTATTATTGTCCGTTATGCAGAATACTATTAAAGGATAAAAAGATGGAAATCAAATCAAAAATTATCTTGGTTACTGGTTGTGCAGGGTTTATTGGAGCGAAGATAGCTGAACTATTGTTAGAGCAAGGCGCAATTGTAATTGGTATAGATAATATTAATGATGCTTATTCTCCTATATTGAAAGAATGGCGATTGGAAAAACTTCGTAAATTTAGTAACTTTGAATTTCAAAAGTTGGACATTGTTAATTTTGATGCAATAAAAGAAATCTTTCAACAGAACAAATTTGATGCGGTGATGAACCTTGCTGCAAGGGCAGGAGTGAGGGCAAGCGTTGAAAACCCCTGGGTATATGTTGATACAAATATTTCTGGAACTTTGAATCTCCTAGAATTATCTAAAGACTTTGGAGTTAAGAAATTTGTCCTTGCGTCAACGTCCAGCATCTATGGTGCAAATGAGACTCCTTTTAATGAAGATGATAAAGCGGATAGGCAATTGTCTCCTTATGCTGCTACTAAAAAGGGGGCGGAAGCTCTGGCATACACATATCATTATCTATATGGCATAGACATAACGGTTCCCCGATATTTTACCGTTTATGGTCCTGCTGGGCGACCTGATATGATGCCGTTCAAGTTTATTCATCGTATTGCAGAAGGGAAACCAATACCTGTATACGGTGATGGCAACCAAGAGCGTGATTTTACCTACATTGACGACATAGCAATGGGATCAATACTATGTTTGAAGCCTCTCGGATATGAAGTTATTAATCTCGGCAGTGATCGTCCCGTGAAAGTAAATTACGTCATTAAATTGATGGAGCAATATCTGGGCAGAAAAGCAGTAATTGAGTATCAACCAGCTCATTCTGCCGATGTTCCTGCTACTTGGGCAAACATATCAAAGGCGAAAAACTTACTTTCTTGGAATGCAAATTTCAGCATAGAAGATGGAATCCGAAACACAGTAAATTGGTATATGGAAAATAGAAACTGGGTAGTAAATATTAATGCTTGAACGTTGTTGTTCGATTGATAAAGGAATTATGTTGTGATGATTGAAGTAGTTTCTGGACAACAAAACATTTCTGATCTGCCTGATGTGCTTTTTATTGGTGGAACAAGATATTCATATCCACTTAATGAAACCCATAAAAAGAAGTTCAGCGCACTTTCGAAGGTATCAAGGAATCACGTCTTTGCCTATTCTACAGATGGAAAGTTCGGGAATTTCTTCGATGGTGCAAATTTTTATCTTATTCCATCAAAAATGCCGAGAATTATTCGGTATCCTTTCTTTCTATTTTCTGCTTTATTTATGATTATCTATACAACCTTCAGACATAATGTAATGATTGTTATATGCCAAAGTCCTTATGAGGGTATTTCTGCTGTTATTGCTAAGCTCATACTCAAAGTATTACGTAAAAATATTTCAATTATAACAGAAGTTCATGGTGATTGGGAGTCAGCTCCCGCACTATATTTATCTCCAAAGTCAAAGTTATTTTCCCGTATATTGAGCAGGTTAGGCAGAAGGTTGTCAAATCTAACGTTGAAAAATTCTAATGTCATTCGATCTATATCATCTTTTACCACTGAGAAACTGTCTTCAAAGTTCAATAAACCAATAGTGGAATTTCCGACTTATACAGATATTGAGTTATTCTTGAATAGTAACGATGATATTCAAAAGTCTTCACTATATAATAACTATATATTCTATGCAGGTATGTTGATCTACTTGAAAGGCGTCCACGTGCTTATAGAAAGCATGACAAAGATAGTAGAAAAATATGAAAAACAGTTGCTTCTTATTGCTGGAAGCGGAGAATATCAGAAGGAACTTGAGAGGTTAGTTAAGGAACGAAAATTAGAGGATAATATTATTTTTCTTGGGCATCTTGACCAAAGAACACTATCTTCCTATATGAGAAATTGCATGGTTTTAGTGTTGCCTTCGCTCATGGAAGGTTTGGGACGAGTGCTTATTGAAGCGATGGCTTGTGGTAAACCCGTTATTGGAACAGCAGTAGGAGGTATTCCGGATCTTATCAAAGATGGGAAAAACGGATTTTTGGTGCAACCAAACAATTCAGAAGCCATTGCTAATAGGATAATTTATTTAATTCAGAATCCTGACGTTGCGGTTAAGATGGGCATTAACGGTAGGGAATTTGTCTCTGCGACATTCTCAACTATGAAATACACCGCCAATTTCCAAGAGTTAATTCATACAGCGATGAAATATACTTGAGTATATTCAAAATCTATGATGGATCAAACTATAATAAAAAATAAACCACCGGAACTATTTACAATATTACGAGGTATTATGTCAGGGAAAACACTCGGTCGTGTTCTAATGAACGAGTCTTTGCGAGGAATAACAATAGATGGACATGTTTTAGACCTGGGCAGTAAAACCAACAAACCAAGTTATTATAATTATTTTCATCTATTACCATCTTCAAAAATAATCTTCACTGATCTTTATCCGTCTGAAGATGTTATAGCTTGTGACGTAAGGAAGAGATTTCCGTTTTCGGATGCTGAATTTGATGTTGTAATGGCGTTTAACCTTATTGAGCATGTCTTTGAATATAATAATGTTTTTGCTGAATCATTTTTTGTTAAACTATCATCCTGATCCTGATGACTACTTTCGCTTTACTCATTCGGGTTTAAGAAGATTGCTTAATGAACATGGATTCAACGATGTGTATATTAAGATAAATGCTATTGGTCCAATAACATGCGCTACGGACATGATGTTGCGTGCCTTGTTGCCAGTTTGGTTGGGCAAATTGCAGATTATAATCTATCCATTTTCCTTTCTTTTAGATTGGTTCATACTCAAATTAAGGCGTGGTATCTATAAAAGGGAATACTTCCCGCAGGGATATACTTTTATCGCAAGGAAACCTAAAAAGAATGAATCTACTGTTATTTAATCTTGCAACAGATGCAGATGATCCTATTTTAGGATTCACGACTACCTGGATTCGTGCATTAGCAAAGCATTGTGATATGATACATGTGATAACGATGCGTCAGGGACGATTGGAACTTCCTGGTAATGTCCATGTCTATTCTGTTGGTAAAGAAAAAGGTTATAGTGAGCCTCGCAGAGCAATCGAATTTTATCGTCATTTAATCCATATATTATCCCATAATGAAATTAATGCTTGCTTTGCTCATATGATACCCTTGTTTGCAATTATGGGAGCACCATTACTGAAGATGAAAGGTATTCCGATAATATTATGGTACACGCATGGTCATGTATCTTATACATTGAGATTAGCTGATAAACTTGTAAATAAAATCGTAACCGCTTCTTCGGAAAGTTGCAGATTGCTTAGCAAAAAGATATTAGTTACTGGGCATGGTATTAATGTTAATCAATTTTATTATAAAAAGGAAGATATATCCGACTATAAACAAAAGATAAACTTATTATATGTAGGACGAATCGACCCAATTAAGAAAGTTGAGGTTGTAATCAAGGCTTTGCCTTTGCTAGCTGAACATAATCCTAATCTGTCTATCACATTAAAGATAGTAGGTTCTTGTTCAGAAAAAAATGCTGGGTATAAACAATCTTTACACGATTTGACAACAGACTTAGGTTTATCAAATGTAGTGGAATTTATTGGTAGTATTCCACATGAGATGATTTCAGATTTTTATCGGAACGCTGACTTTATTCTAAACCCATCTCAAACAGGAAGTATAGATAAAACATTGTTAGAAGGTATTTGTGCTGGTGCAATACCTGTGACATCAAATGTTGCATACAAGGATGGCTTATCAAGTATAAATCAGAATTTGTATGCAAACGAAAATACTCCAAATGCTTTTTGCGAATGTATTGAGAATATATTGAAACTGGACAAAATTGAAATCGAAGAAATAATATTAAAATGCCAAAATTGGGTTTTAGAAAATCATAGCCTTGATAGTCTCGTTGCAAAGTTGATGCTGATATTTAAAGTTAGGTAGATTTGAAAGAGGAGGATATTATTGTGATCTTAAATTATAATTTCAATCTAGAGGATGTTAAAGACATGGATTTTAAAGCTATTTATGAGGTTCGCCGTCGTGACTCTTGTTTTGCTTATGTTTTTGAAAAAGAAAGTTACATATTTGCTTTAAGGGATCATTTAGGGATTGTTCCATTATTTTTTCGCTTTTATGAAAATGGAGATATTAAATTTTCTACTCAATTAACACCTTTGATGGATAGTACGTTAAACATAAGTGTTGAAGGATTTAAATATTTTCTGGCATTTGGCACTTCAAGAATCATAAGTCCTTTTGAAGGTATTTACATAGTTCCTCCCGGTACAGTTATTAAAATTGATCGAAAAAGCAAGATAATTAATTCTATATACACATATAAGCTTAAAAAATCAAATGTTGGAAGTAAATTTACTATGGAAGACTATGTAGCTGAATTAGATGCCTTGCTTATGAGAGCCATAGATAGGACTTGCAAATATGACAAGGTTGGACTATACCTTAGTGGAGGGATTGATTCCGCTATTACTGGTATGTATTTGAAACGTTTAGGTGTGAAAGTAAACGCTTATACTTCGGCTCCATGGGGAAAACAAAGCTCAGAAATACATTTTACTAAAAAAAATGCTGAAACTATAGGTGTCGAAAATCATTATATGGATATACTTGAAGTGCAATCAATGAAAGATGCTATGCATTCGATAATTGATATTTATGGAATGCCACACGGAACTACTACTGGCATAGGGGTGTCAAGTCTATGGAAAACAACCCCAATTAGTGAGGAAAAACAAATATACGGGGCTCAAGGAAGTGATACCATAAATCTTGCAGTTCCGGCACAATATCGAATTTTTGTATGTTCATATCTGCCAAAGTTCATTCAACATACACTCCATAGAAATCTTAAATATGCTGACGTATTAGAAAATTATTTATCTTTTTGCAGTAATGCCATTATAAAAGATTGTTCCCTTCTCAGACAATTTTTACCGACGAACTCAAATAGAATTTTTACTCTTACTCTTGGAGGAATATATGTAGTTCATATCCCGTCGGATGGTGAAGTTTTATCTGGTCCCGTATTTAGAGTCGGGGCTTTGTATGCCAACCCATTTTATGATGTTGATTTAGTGGAGTTTGTCTTGGGGATACCTTTAAAATATCGGATTGCTTTTTCAAGACATGAAAAAACAAAGATCTATTTAGATAAAATTGTGCTTAGACGTTTAGCGCAAAAATATTTATGCAAAGAAGTAATTAACCGTAAAAAGGGTTTTGTTGTTCCTTTCTATAAATCCAATGATGTTATGGAATTGCTAAATTCAATTCCGGCAAAAGTATGGGATATACCAATTGAAACGAATGAGCAAAAGTTCAGTTGTTACTTATTTTCCCAATACTGCTTAATGAATGGAATTTTTGTCCAATGGCAAAAATAGTGTTTATGAGACTTATTTATATTACCAATGCTCGATTGCCAACCGAAAAAGCAAATGGTTATCAGATTATGAAAATGTGTGAGGCATTTGCAAGGAATAATGTCGAAATAATATTATTGCATCCTCGTAGAGTGCAGAGAAATGAACTCAAAAATGTAAAGGATGTATTCAGTTTTTATAACGTTAATCCTTGTTTTAAGATCAAACAATTATATTGTATAGATTTGCCTATTTTAGAGCGATTGCCATTTAAAGGGGTTTGGTTTTCTTTGCAATCTAAATCCTATACGTTACATTCCTTTTTATATTCCCGCAAGTGGTGGGGAAACAACGATGTGATATTTTACAGTCGTGATCTGTTAACTATGTTGTTATTAATTATGACAAGAAGATTTGTCAAAACGAAATTAGTTTTTGAGGCACATGTTTTTCCGGGGAAAAGACATAGACAAAAAATTATATCGTTATTCAAAAAACTTGATAAATTGGTTGTGATTACACATCAATTGAAAAGACTATTCGTTGAAGCTGGCATATCAGAGGACAAAATAGTTGTTGCACCTGATGCTGTAGATCTGGAGCAGTTTCAAATTAAGGATACAAAAGAAGAATGTCGTAAAAAATTGGGATTGCCCATTAATCGTCATATCATCGGTTATATTGGGAGATTTCAAACAATGGGTATGGAAAAAGGGATACCAGAATTAGTTCAAGCGATGAAATATTTAATAGAAAAGTATCCTGATAATCCTCCACTTTTGCTATGTGTAGGGGGACCGATGGATTGTGTTCCAAATTATATTGGCATCGCAGAGAAACACGATGTCCCATTAGAAAATTTGCAATTTGTAGATAAAGTTCCGATAGGTGAAGTCCCATATTGGACGAGGGCTTGTGATGTAGTAACTATTCCATTTCCTTGGAATGAGCATATGGCTTATTATACTTCGCCGATGAAATTATTTGAATATATGGCGGTGGGAACTCCTATTGTGGCGTCTGATCTGCCATCGTTGAAAGAGATTTTAACTGATGGAAAAAATGCTATACTTGTGACTCCTGGGGATCCAAAGGAGCTTGCCCATGGAATAGGTAAGTTATTGGACGATCCTTCTTTGTGCCAGCGTTTATCTGAACAGGTTTTAAATGATGTGCAACAATATACATGGATAAATCGTGCATTATTAATTTTACTAATGGAC
>FWPV01006636.1_pt1 | contig 21831 bp, 19 predicted proteins | sample 2228371 | NCBI WGS metagenome assembly FWPV01 (sample SAMEA103939776, study PRJEB20133) | metagenome | reverse complement strand
GACTCGTTTCCGAAACTCAAAAAAGACGGGGGAGCGGGGATGGAGGACCGGTCTGCGGTCTTTAGTCTTCGTTCCTATTCTGTCAAAGGGTTTCCTTCGCTTGGTAGTGTCCGCTTTATGGAGATAGGGATTGACAACAAAGGAAAGGACAAAATCACCGGTGCCATCTGGTTCAATGATATTAGACTTACCGCACCGAGGAGAGAACCTGGTTACGGATTCACCGCCCAGACAAATCTGCAATTGGCGGATATTGGAGCCCTTGCCCTTAACTGGTCCTATTCCGACCCGAACTTCCGCCGGTTCTCCGAAGGCAGAGGGGTAAAAACTGGTGGTTTTGCTCAAAGCCTTATCACCAACATCAACTTAAACTTGGAGCATCTCCTTCCGCGTAGCTGGAAGGTTTCCCTCCCGCTCAGCTACTCCTACTCAAGACAGAAAACGGTCCCCAAGTTTTCCCCCCAGTTTCCGGACCTCAGACTCACCAAGGTATCTGCGGACAGTTTTAAGGGTGGTGGCTTTAGTAAAGAGATTGCGTTAAACAATATCGCTAAACAGAAGTCAGGCAACAAAATCCTTAACTGGACGATTGAGGCGATGAACGGTTCATATCGGCAAAGGTGGGCAAAAAGCAGTTCCTATCCATTCTACGACTCAAGCAATACGGTCAACTGGGGATGGCGGTATAGTATTTCGCCAGAGATAAAAATCCCGATTGGGAACAAAGAGGGGATTTATCTTTTCCCTCGTGATATTCGGTTAGGGCTCACGGGCGGAAAAACAACCGCTATTAGGGGTGATACAGTTCGCAGCGACACGCTGTGCGGCGCAGGGGTGAGTGGCGACCTCGGTCTTAACTTCTCGCCAATAGATGACTTGACGATAGAATACCGATGGGAGTCAGACCGCGACCTTTTTGTGGTCAATCCAGAGACGGTTTTCTTTAAAACAATCGGGGTTGAGGCTAATAGAAGCGAAAATCTCAGCGCTTCCTATGAGTTAGAAGTTGGCGATGTATTAAACCTGGGGATTGAGTTTGACGGCGACTACGGCCATGAGCGGCCCAAGGTGGGTAACTTCTATCCCGAAAACCGAAACCTGGCCAACAACGGGGAGCTGAGTTTTAACACCACAGTGGAGATTTCTGAATTACTCGGGAAACTTTCTTCTCCGAAGTCACCGGGAGGCGAAACCCGCAGATTGGAGCAAAGAGACTCACTTACTCAGGAATTAGAGTCCCTGCCGCCAACCCCTCGGAAAATTAAAAGACCATTAATCTCTTTCTCCCAGATAATCGCTGAAATCCAGGATAAGTTTGAGCCGATTGAGGTGGGGTATACCGTTTCCCGTGGAAGCGAGTTTTTTGGTGTTCCCGGTTCTGCACCTTGGCAATACCGACTTGGATTTACTGATACCCTCCCTTATGATACTACCTTGCGCTTAGCTAGGACCCGGGACTTGGAAAACAACTTCCGGGTGACAACCGGTCTTGGATTCAAAGCCATTACCGCCCGATTGAGTTACAACCTCTCCCATGGTAAAAACTGGGCAATCCTTGGTGCTTCTGCTGACCGTTCGCTCACCTGGCCGGATATCAAAATTGATATAATAAGGGTTCACAATCTCTTCAAAACTCTGGCGACCGACTCCCGGATTTCAACCAACTACCGCCGAACCGCTACCTATCGGGGCGACCTGGTTCCGGAATCAGGCAGAATCGCCCTTTTTGGGAAAACCGAGACTCAGACAATCGACTTCAACCCGCTAATCTCCTGGCAGACAACCTGGAAAAAAAGAATCTCAACTACTTTAACCACCACCTATACCCGCGCGGCAACTACAACCTATCTCAACGAGAGCGGGACAAACCGAAGTCAAACCAACTCCGCCACTCGTGGTGCCAACCTCTCCTTCTCCTATGCCTTTTCTGCCCCTCAAGGGTTAAGACTGCCGTTCTTACGCCGGGTCCGTTTCTCCTCAGACCTCAGCCTTACTTATCAACTTCGTTACTCTCAGAGCATTCGCGACCAGACTGTGTGGTATGAAGGGAGGGACCCCAGCACAGTTCCCCAGCAGCGGGACAATACCGCTGGCACAACATTAGGTGCCTCCTATCGCTTCTCCCGTAGTATTGAAGCCGGTCTTAATGCTGGCTATACTTACAACAAAGGGATTACCGGTTTTCTCACTCAGCGGACCGATTTAGACCTCTGGGTTCTCTTTCGGTTTTGATGTTCCGTCCCGAGCTCCCCTTCTCATCATTGCGGGCGAAGCGAAGCAATCTCCTCGCTGGGAGATTGCTTCCTCTGCTGGGAACGGGGTTTCATTCTGGGCACGGGCTCGGGGCAGGCACCGCAAGGAAACTCAGGAGGAATTTCAGATTTGACTTTTGAAATTTGACTTCCGCCGGAGGCGGACGAGCCTCATAATGTAATGAGAGAAAGGAAGGGGAGTGATGAATCCAAAAGAAAAAATGGTAATTTTGGTTTTAACTTTTACATTTGCTGTCGGTGTGTTGGTTAATATTTATAAGAAGACGAGGCTTAGGGTTCAAGCGACTCGTTTGCCAATAGAGGTTATTAATAGTGGAAACGAGTTGAATCAAGATAGTCTGATTGATATCAATAAAGCAACCAGGGAGCAGTTAGAAGCGCTCCCGGGAATTGGTCCGGTTCTTGCTCAAAGAATTATTGACTATCGGCAAAGGAAAGGCGGGTTTAAAAATATTGAGGAGTTGAGGAATGTTCCCGGAATCGGTCCTAAACGGCTGACGATGATAATGGGTTTGGTAAAAGTTAAAAAGTAAGAAGGTGAGATTTCAAAAGCCAAACCTCAAATCGCAAAGTTCCTCGTCCCACCCTCGTCATTGCGAGGACGTAAGTCCGAAGTAATCTCAACGCGGGGGCGCTCGGAACGGAGTTTCATTTCGCTCTCCCTGCCGATGAGTTCCTTCACTTCATTTGCAACGGAGGCTATTATCTTTAAATGAGAGAAGTAGTGTGGAAAGGGTGAGGAGGTGGTTGGTGTTTAATGAGGTTTCTTGAAGCCGGGTATGAAGGTAGCGGATTTTTTGGAGGAGGAGGAAGGGATGGGAAGAGAATAGTTGTGGCGAGACCCAGGCAGCAAGGTGAGAGCAATTAAGTTGTCCCCGGAGGGTGTTGCGATGTAAAAAGATAATCGTGTTTAAGATAGCGGGCAAAGGGATGTCTTTCAGCTGGTTAATCAGTTTGAAGATTGCCTTAGGGTTTGCCGATGCCAAAAGTTCCGTAAGAAGGGCAGGGATCAGGAACTCTTCTGCGTTTGGGTTGTTGAGAATCATTAATGCTTTGCCAAGTGAGCCTTGGGCAAGAGCTACCGCCAGGCCGAGGTGGTCGCTTTTTACCTTCTTGTGCTTGAGCCAGGCTATTATTTGCTCTTCGGGAAGAGGGGCGAAGCGAATTATTTGGGTCCGGGAACGAATTGTATCAAAAAGGGCACTGGGGACAGAGGTTGTAAGGATTAAAACCGTATTGACCTGAGGTTCTTCGAGTGTTTTGAGAAGGGCGCTTTGTGCCTCTTCACGCATCTGATGGGCGTTGAGAATGACAAAAAAGCGGATTTTTGCACTTACCGGTGGTTTTGCCATTTCGTTTCTCAGCCAGCGAATTGCTTGAATACTGATTTGATAGTTAGGTGAGACGGGTGGCTGGGGTATGCCTAAGATGTAGTTCGGATACTTCTCGGCGATGTCGTAGATGGTCTCTTCTGGGGAGGCGTCGCTCTTGGGTTTTCGGGTTGGAAAGATAAGCCGAAAATCAGGGTGGGTCAACTGGGCAATCGCTCGACAGGTGGGGCAAAATCCGCACCCGCCTTTTTCGCAATTTACCGTTTGGGCAAACTTAAAAGCGATGGTGCGTTTGCCGACACCTACCGGTCCAACAAAGAGGAGTGGAGGGAAACCACGCCCCTGTTTCTTCTCCGATAAAATGGAGGCAATAATCCGTTCGATAATCCGGCAAGCCCGTTCCTGACCAATTATCTCGGGAAAGAACGGTTGATGGCTTTTTGTTGACGAGGTGCTCATTTCAGCCATTTCAGGGGGTCAAGCGGTTTTCCTTCGTGTCTGATTTCAAAGTGGAGGTAATCCTCAACGAAGCCCAGGACATTGTTCTTTTCCAGTTGAGCGCCGACGACCGTTTGTATCTGGCTCAGATTAGCATACAATGTGTAATAACCACCCCCGTGGTCGACGATAACTAAGTTGCCATAACCGATAAACCGGTCCGCATAAACAACTTTGCCCGGAGCAACCGCTACTACCGGCCCTGGATTATTAGGTTTAATGTCAACGCCTAAGTTAGTGGTCCTGGTATGATAACGGGGATGGGTCTTTGTTCCAAACCCTGCTATTACTGAACCTTGAATCGGCCAGGGGAGTTCCCCTTTTTCTTTCTCAAAGCCGGTTGCGGAAAGGGATGAAGAGTGGCTGGCAAGCTCTTGTTCCCGTTTTTCCAAATCAGCAATTAAAACCAATAACCTTTCCCGGGCGGTTGTCAACTCTTCTTGAGCCTTTTGATTAGCCTCTTTTTCTTTCTGGATTTTTCTCAAAAGTGCCTGCTCTTCCTCCCGGTCCAGGACAAGCCGGGTCTCTTTTTCCCTATTCTCAGCAAGTAGTAGTTCCAATTCCCTCTTTGCCGAGATTAACTCGTCTCTTTTGGCGAGTGCTTGTTGATTGAGTTGCTGGAGTTGTAGAATTAGCTTTCGGTCGGTTCGGCTAACTAAACGGAGATTATACGCCCGCCGGTAGAGCTCCGGTAAGTTTTGGCTGGTGAGAAGCGCCTGCAGGGGGTATATTCGGGAGTATTTGTAAATACTTATCAACCGGCGGGAGAGTTCCGCTCGCTTTTTTTGAATGTTCTCTTGAATTTTTGCCAATTCCATAGAGATTTCGTTTATTTCACGATTGCGTAGCCCGATCTGGGTTTGGAGTTGACGGAGGAGTCGTTCGGTAAGAAGGATCTTTTCTTGGATTGCTTCAAGACGGGCAAGGCTCACCTTTTCCCTCTTTGACAATTCTTCAAAACGGAATTGGAGTTCTTCAAACTTTTTTTGGGTTGAGTCTAATTGTCTTTGAAATATTTCAATGGAGTCGCGGAGGGAGGCAGCAGGAAGTGCGCTGAAGGCAAAGATTAAGGTTAGAGGGATGAAGTGAGGGAGGGATTTATAATTCTGAAATTTCCTCTTCATCACTTTCTCCTAACTTTGTCCTTCACCCTGCCCCTTATCCTATTCCGGTTCTGATGCGAGTGTGGCGAGGTATTTTCATCGGGACCGACTCAAGAGTGGAAGGAAGTCGATTTAATCCCAAAAGAGCGCCGGTTAGCCCAAATAATGCGCCAAGTCCGAGGGTAAAACTTAATACCAGCCATATGGGGAACAATGGAGCGGGAACGAAAGTTATGACAATCCGGTAAATTATAAAAATAAGGGCAAAGGCGGTTATTCCGCCTAAAAGACCTTGAATTGTCCCTTGAAGCAAGAATGGCGCGCGGACAATTATCCGGCTGGCACCTACCAGTTCCATAATCTCAATCTCTTGGGCACGGCTAATTATTGAATTTTCGGTAGTTTGGAATACCACAAATAAAACTGACAGGGCGACGATGGCGAGAATTAAGATATCCAATATGAGGGTTGTTTTTAATGCCCGGTTGAGTTGCCCCAAGAGTTCTTTTCCCGACCAAACCTCAACCACTCCCGGTAAAAGCAAAAGTTTCTCTTCAAGGAGCTGGACATTTTCTACGGTAGCATACCCGGGTTGAAGCGTGATTCGGATTGATGCCGGAATCGGATTTTCTCCCACGACGCTTAAAAGGGTAGTATCAGAACCGAGGTCGGTGTGGATTTCTTCAAAAGCTTCCTCCTTGGAGACAAAACGCACTTGAGCCACCCCGGCAATATTGGCAATTTTCTCTTGAAGGGGCAATGGTGAGTTTGCTACCTCATCGGTTACAAAAGCGAACACTTCCGCTTTTTGGTTAGCGGTGCGGAGAAGGAGAAAAAGGTTAATGGTAATTATGATAAACAATGAGAGAAGCAAAAGGCATATCGCCTGGACAGCAGAAGAAAGAAGAAACTCACCCCGGTTCCGGTTAATCGTTCGGAACGCCTCTTTAATTAAATAACCAACCATAAAAGTTCACCCTTGGTCGTGGACAATTCTTCCCGCATCCAGTGTTACCCGCCGGCGGTGGGTTCGTTCTGCCAACTCCGCGTCATGGGTAGCCATTATAACCGTGGTTCCTTGGTAGTTGATGTCCTTCAGAATGTTGAGAATGTCCGCTGATGCCTTCGGGTCAATATTCCCGGTAGGTTCATCGGCAAGGAGGATATCAGGGGATTTTACCAGTGCCCGGGCGATAGAAACCTTCTGCTGTTCACCGCCAGAAAGTTCATAAGGATAGGCATCCCTTTTATGGAGCAGCCCCAACTGCTTCAGTGTTTCCTGAATTCTAATTGGTATTGTGTCTGGCTGAACTTGCACTACTCGGAGAACAAACTCCAAGTTTTCATAAACGGTGCGCTCTGGGAGTAGCCGGAAGTCCTGAAAGATAACGCCTAACCGTCTCCTCAGGAGAGGGATTTCTTTCTTTTTCATCATCGTGAGGTCATAACCCAAAACCTTTATCTCGCCGGCATCCGGTAACTCCTGGCGGTAGAGTAGTCGCAGCAGGGTAGTTTTTCCCGCACCGGTGGCACCCAAAAGGAATAAGAAGTCTCCTTGATAGACCGTGAGATTAATATCAGTAAGCGCTGGCCATTCGCCCTGATAGTACTTAAAAACCCCGGTGAGTTCTATTACTGGCTTGTAAGTGGGCAACTCGCTATTATTTAACATACCATTTCAAAAGAGTTAGACAGGCAATAACCCCGTCTCGCCAGCCGATTTTCTTGCCTTCCTTTCGGTAATGGTAGCTAATCGGCACTTCTACAATTCTCCATCCTTGGCGAAGGAGTTTTGCGGTAATTTCCGGTTCAATATCAAACCGCCTTGCGGACAGATTCAGTTGCTTAAACACCTCGTGGCGGATGGCTTTATACCCGGTTTCCATATCGGTTATCTTACTACCAAACAAGGCATTAGTTAAAAATGTGAGAAAGATATTTGCCAGCCAACTTCGGAAGAGAAAACTTCCTTTTCCCTTAAACCGTGAGCCATAAACCGCCGCTACATTATTATCATTCAAAAACGGCGCCATCAGGCGAAGATAATCTTTCGGATTGTATTCAAAATCAGCATCCTGGATTAACACTATATCTCCTTTGGCAGCGAGCAGTCCGGTGCGAATTGCGGCACCTTTACCTTGATTTTTCTTTTTGGTTAAAACCTTAATATTGGAAACAGTCCGTAACATTACTGGTGTGTTATCAGTGGAACAGTCATCAACCACGATAATTTCCTTGGCAATCGGGACCATCTGGACCATTTTGATTACATCTACCACTGACTTCTCCTCATTATATACCGGAATAATCACTGAAAGCAACATCGCCGCTCTCTCGGAAAGTCAAAAGGTAAATCGTAATTTTGCCTTTGAGTTTTGCCTTTCATGGGAGTACGCGCCCAAATATTACTCAACCCCTTTTTGCAGTTTCCAAAGAGTTTTGACCACTTTAAAACCCAAAACGCCATCGCTCAGCGGTTGTCGCCGGGTTAAACAACATTGAATGAAGTCTTCACACTGGCGGACGAGCGGAGAGGCCAAAACCCCGGAAGCATGGTTTTCTTCCATTTTAACACTCTTATTTGTGCCGATAACTTGGAACTCACGCTGATAAGGAGATGGTCCCCAGGCCACATTTCCCTGAAAAACAAAACCGTCTAAAAACGAGAGTTCATAGCACCAATAGTGGCGGTCAAATTCTAATACCTGACCAGACACCGGCTCGCCCCACAAATGAATCGCCATTGCCAGACAATGTGGGGCTAAGTCCCACAGCACGGATACCTTTGACCCCGGACGTCCCTGAGATGTTCTTATTGCTTTGACCCGAACAATTTTGCCCACCGCCCCATTTAAAAGTTCCCTTTTCATTTTTTCGAACCCTTCGCTATAAATTGGGGTATGTCCTACCGCGAGAACCAATCCCTTCTCTTGAGCAACCTTAACTATCGTCTCTCCTTCCTTCGGATGGAGCACCATCGGCTTTTCTACTAAGACATCTTTTCCTGCTAATAACGCCTTCATCGTTAAAACGCTATGGGTCTCCTCCGGGGTAGCGATAATTACCCCTTTTATATCTAAATTCGCGAGGATTTCATCAAAAGAAAGATATTTTGGCAGATTGGGCTCGGAAATAAAAACTGATAAATGGTATTTCTTGCTTAACAATGATAAAGCGGTGAGATAATTTCTTCCCCACCTCCCCAAGCCAACCACCCCGATTCCCAGCTGCCTTCGGCAAAAAAGTTTTTGGTTTTTAGTTCTTAGTTCTTGGTTTGAATTATGGGCTATCCTTTTAACGATTGGCGTGTCCATTCAATTGTCTCCTTTAACCCCTCTCGCAGTTCCACTTCAGGTTCCCATTGGAGAAGCCTTTTTGCCCTTTTAATATCGGGCTTTCGGCATTTTGGGTCGTCAGGAGGAAGCGGTTGAAAGGAGATAGGGCTATTGGAACCGGTAAGTTCTTTTACTAACCGGGCACATTCAAGAATTGTCCACTCCTTTGGGTTTCCAAGATTAATGGGATAAGGGTTGTTACACTTAACCATCTTATATAAACCGCTGACCATATCCGAGATATAGCAGAAACTCCGGGTTTGGCGACCATTGCCATACACGGTTAAAGGTTTATTAGAAAGGGCTTGATAGATAAATGTCGGGATAACCCTGCCATCATCAAACTTCATCCTTGGTCCATAAGTATTGAATATTCGGGCAATCCGGACCTTGATTTTGAACCTCCGGTGGTATGTTAGGACCAGCGCCTCAGCGAACCGCTTTGATTCATCGTAAACCGCCCTTTGGCCAAAAGGGTTCACATTTCCCCAATAAGACTCGGGCTGGGGATGGACTTTCGGGTCGCCGTAAACCTCAGAAGTTGACGCCTGAACAAATATCGCATTTTTCATTCTTGCCAACTCCAGCAAATTCCTTGTTCCAACTGCTCCGACCATCATTGTCTCAACCGGTAGTGCGAGGTAATCCTTAGGTGATGCTGGCGAGGCGAGGTTGAATACCACATCAACACGGGGAATAGCGCGGGCAATTGCACAAACCGCCTGAAAATTAGTAACATCAACCTTTCTAAAAACAAAATAGTTTTTTTTCTCAACCTGTTTTCCTATTAGGTGGGCGATATTCTCCAGTCTCCCGGTAAGTAGATTATCTAAACAAATCACCCGCCATCCTCGCTTCCAGAGAAAGTCACACAGATGGGAACCGATAAAACCTGCCCCTCCGGCGACTACCGCGGTTTTCACCTTCCTACACCGATATAGGTAAACCCTAATCTCTCCACCTCTTCTCGCTTAAAGATATTTCTCCCATCGCAAATAATCGGCGTTCGCATCCGGCTCTTGATGTGTGAAAGGTCAAGTTTTTTAAACTCCTCCCATTCGGTAATAATCGCCAAAAGGTCGGCGTCCTCAGCAACTTCCTCCGCGCTAGCACAGAACTCCACTTCCGGTAGGAGGGGTTGGGCTTTTTTTATCGCCTGCGGGTCATAAGCCCGCACCTGGGCTCCTTCACTCAACAGCGCCTTAATTATATCAATCGACGGAGCAAACCTCATATCGTCGGTGTTTGGTTTAAAAGCGAGTCCTAAAACGCCGATTGTTTTGTTACGGAGATTCCCGGGAAAGGGGCGCGTTTCATCTGATAGCGCCTGACGAATCTTTTTGACAAACCGATGCTTTGCCTCTTCATTAATCCGCTCCACTTCCCGTAAAAGGCGGAATTCATAGCCTAACTCCTCAGCAATCCGGATAAACGCCCTTAAATCCTTAGGAAAGCAGAAACCGCCATAACCAACTCCGGCATTAAGAAACGCACTTCCAATCCGCTTGTCCAAACCGATACCTTCTGCCACCTCGCACACATCGGCGCCCACCTTTTCACAGAGGAAACTAACCGCATTAATAAAAGAAATCTTCATCGCCAAAAACGCATTAGAGGCATGTTTTATCAACTCTGCGGATGCGATATCAGTAACAATCTTAGGTGCATCAATCGGCGAATACACCTCCAGTAAGACCTCCTTTGCCCGCTCTGACTCAACACCGATTACAATCCTATCTGGATAAAGAAAATCCTGAACCGCAGAACCCTCCCGCAGAAACTCCGGGTTGCTCGCCACATCAAAGGGCACATTTCGGAGATTATAACTTGCGATTGTCCTTTTTAGCCATTTTCCCGTTTGGACTGGTACGGTAGACTTCTCCACAATTACCAAATACTCATTTATACTTTTCCCGAGGCCCTCGGCAACTCTTTCCACATAACTCAAATCTGGCTCGCCTGACTCTCTTGGTGGGGTGCCAACGCAGATAAAGCAAACCTTACAATCTTCAACCGCTTCCTCAATACGGGTGGAAAAACTTAACCGTCCGGCATTAACCACTTCCTCAATTACCTCTTTCAGACCCGGTTCATAAATTGGGATACCACCCTTTTTTAATATTGCTATTTTTTCCTCGTCGTTATCAACGCAGGTGACCTGATGCCCAATTTTGGCTAAGCAGGCGCCCGAGGTTAAGCCAACATAACCTGTTCCGATGACACTTATTTTCATAACTGCTTACTATAAACGGAGCAGAGAAAAAGTCAAGGTAGTGATTCTGAAAGGAGCCTGCTTATGCAGTGTGGAAAGGCTCATAGAAAACTTTACCCCAGAATTCCACTTTTTTTAGGACCTTTTTCCTAATCAAAGTTTGGAGAGTGGGGTGGAGTTTTTCCAAGGGAATTCCAAGGGAGGAGACTAAATCCTGTTCAGTCACCGGTCGGTTATTAACGATTGCGAGAATCGTTTTTTCAATATCCCCGCGGAATAACTTCTGGGTCTTTGGCAGAGGTGATTCTGGAATCTCAGTATTTGGTCCAAAAAGCATTTTAATCTGCTGGAGGTCGTCCAATGAGAGGGGGCGGGCGAACTTCTCGGCTGGGGGGCGGACAACGGTATTGAGATGGACACGGTCGGGTTTTATTTCGTAGACAAGGCGCCGCAGTTTCATTAAATGCTCGGGCGCATCATTAATATTTTTTACTAACATAATCTCCAGCCATATTTTTCCCTGATAATAGCGGCGGAAGGCTTTAATCCCGGCAATAATTTTATCAATTTTAAGAATTCGGTGGCAGCGGTTCACGCGGCGAAAGGTCGCTTGGTCGCCGGCATCAAGCGAAGGCACAATTAGGTCCGCAGGATAAAGGTCGCGGCGGACATCGGGGTCAAACAAAAGGGTAGAGTTGGTAATGACCGCGACTGGAAAAGGAAACTCCCTTTTTAATCGGCGGATTATTTTGCCGATGTCTTTATTCAAAGTGGGTTCGCCTTCGCCAGAAAAGGTAAGAAAATCAATTCGTTTCTCTTTTATTATTTCACGCACCTGTTGAATGATTTCCTCAACCGGAAAAAACGATTCCCGAACTACAGTCATTTTTGTTGTTTTACCGCACTGGCAGTAAATACAGTTGAGTGTGCAGGTCTTTCTTGGAACAATATTTAACCCTAATGAAAGCCCCAACCGTCGGGAAGGGATTGGTCCATAGACATAGGTGTTAAAGGTCATTTTTTCCTTGTTGTAAAATACATTTTTTTAAATAATTTAACCCTTGTTCTTTAGTAGTAATTTTCCCTTCTATCTGCAAATCTTCAAGTTCCTGAAGAATCACCCTGAATACCGGACCTGGTTTCATCCCCATTGCGATTAAGTCTTCTCCGGTTATCAGCCGTTTTATTTTTACTTTCGCCGCCTCGGCTCGTTTTTGCTCGATCATTCTGGTGATGGTTTTCTCCAAGTGAGCGGTTCTACCCGCGGTTGCCCAACCGTCGGCGTAGCAGAGTAGCATCAAACCAAAGGCTTCTTCACCAAGGTCGCGGAAAAACCGTCTAATTGCTCGCTCGGTGAGCTCCGGAGCAGTGGCAAGCAGGTGAAGCCGCATATGCTCTTTGACCAAGGTTCGGACCATTTTCGTCTGCCTACGGGAAAGGCGGAGTCGGGTATGACTGATAATATTAGCGAGTTTCGCGCCCAGGGTATCATGCCCATAAAAATGGAGTTCACCCGTGTCGGTAGAGAAGCGGGTGTGAGGTTTAGCGATGTCGTGAATGAGTCCGGCGAGTTTCAGGAGTGCCCGGCGATAAGGAAAATTGGCAAAGTAACTTTGCCATTCCGGGGTGAACTGGGAAAAAAAACCGGGTTGGTTAATTATCTCCTCTAATTTGTAATAGGTCTGAAAGGTATGGGTCCTTAGTTCTTCATCTCTAAATAGGGGGATAAGTTCGGGGAGTATTTCTTCTAAACGGTTAATTTGATAAAGCTGTTCAAGATAAGGATAAGAAAATGGTCCTTCAAGAGTTCTTAAAAACTCGCTTCCGATTCGTTCGGGAGAAATATTTTTTAGGGTAATGTTTTTTGCCTGTTCGTAAATCGTTGGGTCAACAGTAAAACCCAATTCCAAGGCATGTCTAATGGCTCTTAAGAGTCGTAATGGGTCTAAGAAGAGGGAATTTTCTGAGACGGGGCGGATGGATTTTGATTTAATGTCCATTAAGCCGCCAAAAGGGTCAATGACCGTTTTTCCTTCAGGAAGTTGCCAAGCGAGGGCGTTCAAAGTAAAGTCACGGCGGGCAAGGTCGGAATAAATATCCTTTTCCCCTAGCCCGTTAAAATCAAAGGTGAATTTTTTCCGATACACCACTCTCGCCTCATCATCCTTTTCCGAAAGGAGGACAAACTTACCCCGAATCCACCGGGCAAATTCCATAGCAAACTCTATGCCTGAGCCGGTCACGGCAAAGTCAAAGTCGGCAGGTTGGCGCTGGAGGATGATGTCTCTAATAGCCCCCCCAACGAGAAAGAGTTCCCGGTTACCCTTTACCTCCAGTAAACGGAGATAAACTCGTCCTAAACTTTTTAGATGTTTCTGGATTTCCGGGAGCATTTTTAAGAATAACCTTACTCTTAGTTTAGGTCAAGTTAGGAGTATGAAGTTAGTTTTTTGACATTAAAAATTTAGCGGTTATAATCGGTGAATAATTTAACTAAAAAGGAGCCTAAATAATTATGTTAAATAAAATATTCCAAATTGCCTTAGTAGCACTGGCATTTACCGTAATTAGTAATTGTGGGAGAAAAAACCAGAAACCAAAGGGGCTGGAAAACTGGTTATTTTTTAAGTATAAAAAGACTGATTCAATGACGGTGGTTACTCTCAATCGGACTGGCCCATATACCGAGGTCGGTAAGGCGATAGGGGAGGTGATGGACTGGTTAAAGGCAAAGGGAATTACTCCGTCTTCAGACCCGTTTGTCTTTTACTATAATGACCCAAAAGTTACACCGCCAGAGAGTTGTTCTTGGGCGGTCTGTGTTCAGGTGCCGCCGGGAACGAAACCTGACCAAAACGCGGGTATTTTACTCCAGAATCTTCCTCCCATGGGATTTTTGGTTACCGCTCAGCTTGTTAGGTTGGAAGACATTCCTGCCACTTATGAGCTAATATTAAACTGGCTGACAAAAGAGCAAAAAATGGTGGAGATAGCTGGTCCAGCGGTAGAGGTCTATTCCATTCAGGAAGGGATACCACCAGAGTCAATCAAGGCACATATTGGTTTTGTGGTGAAACCTAAGGAAGGGATAACACCTGAGGAGAAAAACCCTGAAGAGGGAGGGGGCTGATTTTAACCTGACGCCTGGTTGAGGAGTGGTGATGGAAGAGTTGGATATAGATATAATTCAGGAGATAAAAAATGCGGAGGAAGAGACAAAAAGACTCCTGAGTGGTGCAGTAGAGGAAAAGCGAAGAGCGATAGCCAATGCGGAAGAAGAGGCGCGGGCGATGGTCGTGGCACTGCAGGAAGAACTTAAAGCGGAGTGGGAATCAGCGGTCAGGAAAGCGGAAAAAGCTGCCAATGAATTAATTGAAAAAACTATCAGCGAGGCAAAGGAGTCGGCTGCGGTTCTGGCAAACCCTCCTGAGGAAAAAATAAAGTCGGCAGTAGAACTCTTGGTGAAAAAAATCAAAGAAAAATGGCAATAGACCGGGTTAGTAAGGTTCTCATTGCGGTTCATAAGGAGAAAAAAGATGATTTTCTTACCCGGCTCCAGCAGGTTGGTCTGCTTCATATCACCGAGACCGGGTGGCAAACCTTAGAGAGTAAAGAGCCGGTTCTCCAACATCTGATAAACATAATTGAACTTCTAACCGCCCAGGGGCACGCGGATAAAAAGATAGGGAGGAAGGTTCAAGTTACCCGGGAGGAGTATGAAAATATCGCCCGGGGTTATGACCCGTCTGAACAGCTAAAAAGGATTGAGGAACTGGTCAAGAAAAAGGAAAAGTTAGAAAAAAGGCGAGAGCGAATTACTGAACAGCGGAGTGCGCTTCAACCTTGGCAAAAGTTTCCTTATTCACCCCAAGAACTGGAAACACTCTCCCGGGTAAAGGTCTTATTTGGGCGTTTTCCCGAACGCGCCGAGTTTCATACCGCCTTACACCAGTTGGCAGAGAAACCCGCCACCCTTCAGATGATTGAAGAAAAAGAAGGGGTAGTTTTTGCGGTTACAATTGTCTTAGTGGAGGCGGTAGAAGAGGTTAATTCCATTCTCAGGGGTTGCCATTGGGAGGAGGTAGGATTACCAAAAGAAAAGAGTCCGGCAAAGGCGCTGGCGGATTTGGAAAAAGAGGAGAACAAAATTTTGGAAGAACTGAGCGGGGTTGAACAGGAAATTGATCGGTTGAGTGCTGAACTCCCCCGGATGAAGGTGAAGGCGGATTTTCTCCTTAATGCCCAGAAACGGTCGGTTGTTGGCGAGGCATTACCGAAAACCGAAACGGTCTTTTTGATTTACGGCTGGGTCAAAGACCGGGAGATGAAGAAACTGGACAATTTAGTTGAAGAAACTGGGCTGGCAGCAATTTCTCGTATTCCACCCGAAAAAAACGAAACCCCACCGGTGGCACTGGTTAACCGTCGGCTCTGGCGTCCCTTTGAATTAGTCTTGGAGTTGTATCAGTTACCTTTGCCGCAGGAACTGGACCCGACCTGGCTAATTGCGCCATTTTTTGGTCTCTTCTTTGCCCTCTGTCTTACTGATGCCGGTTATGGGATTGTCTTAACGATTATCACCTATTTCCTGATGCGAAAATTGGGGATGGGCAACAAACTATTGGGGATAATTCTTATTGGCGCGATCCTTACCATTCCTTGTGGTGCGCTGGTTGGTGGTTGGTTTGGAGATATTTTTGACCGATTAGGAATACCCTGGCTTGCCAGCTTAAAGGGAAAGTTAATGTGGTTTGACCCGATGAAGGAGCCATTAAAGTTCTTTATCCTTTCCCTCGCCTTAGGTTATCTTCAATTAATCACTGGCATTGCCTTTGAGATTGCCGACTGCCTCAGGGTAAAGAATTTTGGCGAAGGGCTTTTGGGTCAGTTCCCCTGGTTTCTTTTTTTTAACAGTCTAATGGTTCGGCTGATTTTAGGTAAATTCCTTCCAGTTTGGGCCAACTCACTTCTTTTGATTCTTATCCTACTGGCGGTATCGGCGATTGTTGTCTTCACCCGAAGGGAGTCAAAAACGATGCTCGCCCAGTGGCTATGGTTTGGTTTACTCTTCTCATTTCTTGTTTTCCTTGTTGCCCGCTGGGGCTGGTTACCGACGGTTTTTCGGCAGGCGAAGTGGTTAGTTTTAGCGTTCTTTCTCGCCAATACATTTTATGCCGGAAGAACCATCTTCGCTCTTCAACGAGGTATCGGCTTTTTCTTCCGGCTGGGACTCGGCTTCGCCACGCTTGCCACCATTTTTCTCTATCTTTTTAAACCCCTTCCCGCCCTCGTTCCTGCTGTTCTTGGAGTTCTGTTTTACTTTTCAACCCCAGCCGGGCAAAGGCTGGTGAAGAAGTTTATGTGGGGCGGTTACGCCCTTTATGGCGCAACCAGTTACCTTGGGGTAATCCTTTCTTATATCCGCTTGATGGCCTTAGGGATGTGTACCGGCGGAGTAGCGGTTGCCATCAATGTGATTGCCTGGATGCTTCTACCGGTCCCGGTTCTGGGACCAATTCTTGCCCTTTTGATTTTAGTTGGCGGGCACGCTTACAACATCGCGGTTAATGTGTTGGGTGCATTTGTCCATTCTTTGCGTTTACAATATGTAGAATTCTTCCCGAGGTTTTACACCGGCGGTGGTGAGCCGTTTGTGCCATTTCGGGAAGAGCGGCAATTTGTAGTTTTGAAATCATAAATAAGGAGGCAAAATGGTTGACCCAATAGGTTTAACAATTGCCCTTCTGGGCTGTGTAGTTGCGGTTTTACCCGCAGGTATCGGTTCGGCACTTGGAATCAGGTTGGTTGCCGAAGTGGCTAATGGTGTCCTTGCAGAAGACCCGAAAAAGTTCGGGAACCTGTTTATTCTTGTTGCGCTCCCCGGGACCCAAGGGTTTTACGGGTTTCTTGGTGCCTTCTTAGGGATGATGAAATTAGGGGTTCTTGGTCAGTTGGCACCGATTACCTTTTGGCAGGGTTGGCAAATATTTGCCGCCTGTGTTCCGGTCGGTCTTGCCGGACTTATTACCGCCATCTGGCAGGGCAAGGTTTGTGCCGCGGGAGCGGAGATGGTAGCAAAAAGACCGACTGAGGCGGCGAAGGCGGTAATCTATGGCGCGTTGGTTGAGACCTATGCGGTCTTGGGACTCTTGGCGACAATCTTCTTGCAGTTAGGTGTGAAGTTGGGGTAATCCTCGCAGGTGGAAATGGGGAAAGTTGAACTGATTGAAAAGATTCGGGCTGATGCCCGGGCGCGGGTAGCGGCAATCTTAAAGGAAAAAGAGGCAGAAATATCGGAAATAAAAAAGCGGACAGAGGCGACCTGTGTCCGCCTCAAGATGGAAAATGCCAAAAAGATAGAAGAGCGAATTAAGCTCATACTGGACAACGCCCGGAGTCAGGCCGGGGTAGAAAAGAGAAAAATCCTCCTTCTCGCCCGCTGGCGGGTAATTGATATGGTTACGGAGCGGGCAAAACAGACAATTCTCGCTAATCCTGATTACTCAGCGTTAATCCAACATCTGATAGAAAAGTATGCTACCGATGACGCTACCGTTCACCTTTCAAAAGAGGATACCTCCCGGTTTATCCATCTCCTAAACAAGAAGGGAATAAAAATTGGGGCGCCCCTGCCGATTTCCGGTGGAGTCGTTATTCAAAAGGAAAAGGAAAAGCTCGACCTTTCCTTAGATGCGATTCTTTCCGAGGTGCGGGATGAACTCCTCCCTGAACTTGCCCGAATCCTCTTTCCCGAAAATTAGTTTCCTCCTTTTTTCTTTCTCCTTTCTTTTTGTTGCCTTCCCTTTTCCCTCATTGCGAATTTCCCCCTCCGCCCTGGTCATTGCGAGGAGCGAGGCGACGAAGCAATCTCATCCTCCCAACCCTCCGTTTTATGGGTTTCCTCTGCTCCCCTTCGGAACACCGTTTGGGAGCCGAGCTCAGGATGGTATCTCAACGCCTAAGAACCTCTTTTCTATAACAGAACCTACTTTTAGAAGTGGTTTTACTCTCCTAACCACCTCCCGGGATTCCCTTCCGCCTAATCCAGTTAAACCCCAAAAAGAGCCTGACCGTTGGATTGCCTGGGATAAGTTCTGGCACTTTTCCGCCAGTTTTGTTACCGTTGGCGCCGGTTATCACCTCTGTGCCAACCGGCTCAAGTGGGGAAGAAAACCAGCCACCGCCATTTCAATTGGTGGGACATTTGGGCTGGGGTTAGGCAAAGAACTCTTTGACCTCTGCGGACACCACCGGGGCTTCTCCTGGAAAGACATTATCGCGGATGTGCTTGGCATCACCGCCGGCTACTTTGTCTTTATTCACTAACCGAATCCAACGGAAATCAAATGGCCACTGCGAAGGGTTCGCAATAACCAGGATGGTGATGCTCGCAACGAGAGAATGGCAAATCTTAACCCAACTCATCTCTTGCCAAAATAGGGATGGGGTAAATATGGCTGTTTTCTCGTTTTTTCCTCTTTAGCGGTTAAAACCATTTTCCCGATTATTACTGGCGGCGCAACCACCGAAATCGGCAGGTAACCATCGCCAAACTTTTCTTTGACCAGGGTATTATACCCATTTGTTCCTACCCCTACCGCGACAATCTCCCTTAATACCGAAGGCGTCACCCCTTCAAACTTTAATCCTTTAATCAACTCCTTTTTCCCATTAGTATAGAGTTTGTAAGCGATGAAGGGCGCATCCAGTAGCGGTGTTTCCAACTTACCGCCACCGAAATAAGAATAAATCTCTTCAACCATCTCCTCATTTGTTTTTGGCAAAGAAGGCATCAGTTCCTTGATTACAATCCCATATTCCAGCCCGTTTTCTTTGCACAGCGCAATTAACCCCTTTTCTAAGTCTTCAGTTGTTTTTTCACTCCTAACAATTAAATTACTGACAAAATTCCGCACCATCCCCATAAAGAAACGTCCGTGTCCATTTGACTTTTTTAGTTCTTTGGTCGGCTTCCTGCTCATTGGGAGGTTGACCAACTTTCCGTTCTTCACTAATTCTATTCTTTCCGCCTTCACCCCTTGGTCATCGACGCGATAGCCACCAATAAGTGGCCGACCGGCAAAGGTGGTTAATGTTGGGTCATCTTCAACCGAGAGATAGTCCGGCAAGACCGGTTTATCCAATCTACCCGAGAGAAATCCAGTTTTCTCCTCATAAATTTCGCCAATTCGCTCCTGTTCGTATAATGGCTTAGCGACATCCGAGACACCTTTGCCCAGTATTTGATAGAACAACTGGCAGGAAGAAAGACCATCAAAAAGAACAGGTCCAGAATACTCATTTTCTCCTTTTAGCTCGGTATAAATTGAAAGCGTCTCCGCCATCGCCTTTACCCGGGAAACAATCGCCTCCAGCGGAGGCAACTCTTCCGGAGTGGGTGCATAAAAACTCACCAGGTTTCTCAGGTTTGCCCCATCTTTTGTCTGGGTGTTAGCGTAAACCTCAATTCCGGCGATTGAGTAGTTGGTAACCTGTTTACTACCCTCTGAGTCGACAAAATAACGGGTCAAAGATTTGACCGTGAAAATAACATTAGAACTCTGAATCTTGGGAAACTGGCGGAAGAGGTTTGATATCTCCTTAATCTTTCTCTGCCATGCCTCCCGGTCTAACCGCACCTTTTTGGGCGGTTCTATCATTACATAAGGGGTGGATTTGGAGAAGTCCGGGATTTTTTCGGTAATTGCTCGATGCTCAATGGTTGACTTTTTCTTGGAGAGGTTGTCTATCGCCTCTTTGTATCTCTCATCGGTCGCCAGCCAAATCTTCTGCCGAATCGCATCGTAATCGTCATCTAATGGTAGGCTGGTAAAACTTTCCCTCAAGCCCAACCTGAAACCATAACCCGCCATCGGCACAAAGTTGGAATTGTCAAACTCATAATCACCTATCCGCAGGTCAATATACAGTTTTCGCTCTCTTCTTAAATCATCGTCAACGAGCGCGCCGAAACGGGCGCTCAGGTTGGTCCTTTCCTCATCATCAACCCGATAGGCAACATAGTAGGGTGGTTTTTCTTTACCTAATTTGAGGCTTTTCACGGTCCGCTGTAACTCATCCTCTATCGCCCGCAACACCAATGATTCCTGGGCAAAAAGAGCCGGTCCAGAAAAGAGGGTAACAATAACCATTAAAAAGGTAGCAGACGCTATTGACCTTATTTTCATTTTTTGCCTCCGATTGGTGAAGGAAGAATCGGCAGTTTTTCTTGCTCCTTTGGTTTCTTTTCCACCTCCACCTCACTAGTTAAAATTGACGGGGAGACACAGGAGACTGGCACCATCCCGGACTCGGCACCGCACATCCCATTAAAGACATCCGGGTCATCCCCGGTGGCTAATATTTTGGAAAAGGCGATTAATGGCGTGCCAACGATGTTTACCCCCCTTACCACCTCTTCACGTCCATCAATATAGACCCGTTTTACCAACAAAGGGGTAACATTAAACGCCTGTAAACCACCTCGACCAGTCATAGTAAACCCGCCGGCGATGTCTTCAAAAACCAACCCGTAGGGTTTATTCTGCCTTTTACACTCCTCAATCAGCATTTTTCGCAAACTGTCGTAAGAAATCCGATTTTTGGATTCAATTATCAGATTGCCCTGTCGGGCGACCACCTTATTTCCATACTCTCTTCTGCCATGACCGTTGGATTTCGGAAACCCCTCAATTGGTGAGCGGGTGGTAAGGAAGTTTCTCAACACCCCATTCTCTACTATCGTAACCCGTTCTGCTCTTACCCCTTCATTGTCATACTGATAATGACCGTTCAAATCCTTTTTGCCATAACTTTTTAAAGTTGGGTCGTCATAAACAGAAAGGAAATCGGGCAAAATCTTTTTGCCAACTTTGTCCTTAAATGTCTGCCCCTCCCTTTCTAACTTCTGGCGATGACCCTCAATCCGATGCCCAAATATCTCGTGGAAAAATACCCCACTGGCGATGTTTTTCAATATTGCTGGTCCGTTATATGGGTCAACCAACGGCGCCTTCCTTAGCGCTTCCAGATCGCTAATCAAAGTGTCTATCCTTGACTTTATCTCCTCATCCGATGGCAACCCTTCTGGTGAGGATGAATAAAACGGACGGCTGAGGTACAAACTCATACCATCTTCCGCTTTAGTAGAGGCGGTGACCCGAATCCGATAACTGGTATTACCCTCAACGATTTTCGTTCCATCGCTATTGACTAAATACCTGGTAACCGCCTTGGCGCTTAATCCGAGGTCAGAAGAGTAAATCCAGGGATATTCTTTAAAAGTTAAAGACAACCTTTTTAATCGGTTTGCCCAACTTACCGTATCAATAGCCAACTTTGCTTCGGCACCAATATAAACTGCTGGTTCGGACTTGGAAAAGTCGGGCGAAGTGTCGGTCTCAGTAACCTTAGTTTCCCTTTCCGCCTTTACTTTCATAAACCGCTCCTGCGCCCTTTTGAACTCCTCATCAGTCTGCTGCCAAAGCACCTCTCTAATCGCAAACTCATCATTCTCTAAGGGAATCTTTTCATAAAGACCGAACTCAAAAAATTCACCCCCGCCCCTAAGTTGATGGGTATTGTCCAACTTATAACTTCCCACCCGAACATCAACGGTCAGGTAACGATTTCTCCGACGGTGGTGATTTTGAATCGCGCCACTAAAGGCGGAGATGTTAACCTCTTCCTCGTCAACTATCTCATATTGCAAAAAGTAAAGCGGTTCCTTACCGGCATTCTTTAAACCGGCAAAGGAGCGTTTCAACTCGCTTTCCATTATTTTGATTAAGGAGTTCTCCTGGGCAAAGAGGGTCAGACTGAATAAACTGAGAATCCCAAATAAAAATTTATTCCTCATACTAAAATATAAACCCAAAATAGAATAGGTCAAGTTTCAACATTTTCTTTTCCCTTTTGCCCTTTGAGTTATGTCAATGGTTTAGGACTAAGAGCCAAGGACTATTTATCGCCGACGGAACAATCTGCTAATAAGGGCAGGGGCGAAGTCGCCCCTGCCCTTGAAGTTAGTAAGTATTTTTACCGCTGGAGGATTAACTTCAGGTTCTGTTGGTAGTCATC
>FWPV01000713.1_pt1 | contig 21832 bp, 20 predicted proteins | sample 2228371 | NCBI WGS metagenome assembly FWPV01 (sample SAMEA103939776, study PRJEB20133) | metagenome | reverse complement strand
GTCCACCTCCAAGAACCCATCGTCCTTCGGCAAGGGCAACGTGGAGGGTGTCATCGCTCCCGAAACCGCCAACAACGCTGCCTCGACCGGATCGCTTCTGCCGATGCTGACGCTGGGCATTCCGGGGTCGCCCACGACCGCACTCCTTCTGGGGGGCATGGTCATGTGGGGGCTGATGCCGGGACCGATGCTGTTCATCGAACAGCCGGATTTCGTCTGGGGGCTGGTCTCGTCGCTTTACACGGCGAACATGTTCGCGGTCATCGTGAACCTCGCGCTGATCCCGCTGTTCGTCTGGGCGCTGAAGATGCCGTTCTCGGTGCTGTGCACGGTCGTTCTGGTCCTATGCATCGTCGGCGGCTACGCGCCCAACGGCAAGATGCTGGACGTGTGGCTGATCGTCGGCTTCGGCATCGCGGGCTACCTTCTGCGCAAGGCGAACTATCCGATGGCGCCGCTGGTGCTTGCCCTTGTGCTTGGGCCGCTGATGGAGAAAAGCTTCCGTCAGACCATGATCGCCGAACAAGGCAATGCGCTCGCCTTCTTCGAACGGCCGATCTCGGGAACCTTCATGGCGATTGCCTTCGTGTTCCTGGCGATCCCCGTGCTGAAGCGGCTGCGCGGGCCGCGGCGGCAGGTTTCGCCCGCCGAGTGATGGGGCAGGCGGCGTAAGGAAGGGTCCCGGCCTGTTGTTGGCCGGGGCGAATTTTGGCAGGACCACCTGAGGGAAGAGACCAGATGACGGAGACGCTCCGCGCCCTTTTCGCACCGCACCCCGACAACGCGCCTGCGCTTGGCGCCCCGGAGCGGCCGTGGCTGACCTACGCCGGCCTGCGCGGCCAGGCCGAGGCGGCGCGCGCGGCGCTGCACGCCGCCGGCGTGGGCCGTGGCGACCGCGCGGCCATCGTGCTGCCGAACGGGCCCGAAATGGCCTCGGCCTTCGTGTGCATTGCTCAGGCCGCAGTGACCGCGCCGCTGAACCCGGCGTATCGGCGGGATGAGTTCGACTTCTACCTGACCGATCTTGGAGCCAAGGCCATCGTCCTGCCGGAGGGGTACGAAGGACCGGCGCTCGACGCTGCGCGGGCGCATGGGCTGACCGTGCTGCGCCTGTCGTTCGATCCAGCGGCGCCTGCCGGTACCTTCACGCTTGCCGCCGAAAGCACGGCTGCCGGGAGGCCCGATACGGGCCTGCCTCAGCCGGACGACATCGCGCTGATCCTTCATACTTCCGGCACGACGTCGCGACCGAAGATCGTGCCTCTGCTGCAATCGAATATCGCCGCCTCGGCGCAGAACATCGGCGCCTCGCTGACCCTGACGCCGGCGGACCGGTGCCTGAATGTCATGCCGCTGTTCCACATCCACGGCCTTGTCGCGGCGGTCACGTCTTCGCTGGCCGCGGGCGGGTCGGTCTGGTGCGCGCCGGGCTTCGATGCGATCAAGTTCTTCGGCTGGATGGAGGCCGCAAGGCCTACCTGGTACACGGCAGTCCCGACCATGCATCAAGCCATCCTGACCCGTGCCGGACGCAATGCCGAGACCATCGCGAGGGTGCCGCTGCGCTTCCTGCGGTCATCCTCGGCCTCGCTGCCGCCGCAGGTGATGATCGAGCTGTCACAGGTCTTCAATGCGCCCGTCATCGAAGGCTACGGCATGACGGAAGCCGCGCACCAGATGTGCTCGAACCCGCTGCCGCCACGTGCGCAGAAGCCAGGAAGCGTCGGCGTCGAGGCCGGCCCCCTGGTCCGCATCGCGCACGAGGTCGAGAACCGCCTTGTCACCGGCATCGGCGAGGTCGTGATCTCCGGCCCCAATGTCACCCCGGGCTACGAGGGCAACCCCGAGGCCAATGCCAAGAACTTCTTCGAGGCCGAGGGCCGCCGCTGGTTCCGCACCGGCGACCAGGGCTCGTTCGACGATGAAGGCTACCTGACCCTGACGGGCCGCCTGAAGGAGATCATCAACCGCGGGGGCGAGAAGGTCAGCCCGCTCGAGGTCGACGCGGTCCTGATGGACCACCCGGCGGTGCAGCAGGTGGTGACCTTCGCGATCCCGCACCCCAAGCTCGGCGAGGAGGTCGGTGCGGCCGTCGTCCTGCGCGACGGCATGCAGGCGACCGAGCGCGAGATCCGTGAGTTCGCCGAGGCGCGGCTTGCGCAGTTCAAGGTGCCCCGCAAGGTCGTCATCCTGCCCGAGATCCCCAAGGGCGCGACCGGAAAGCTGCAACGCATCGGTCTGGCCGAAAAGCTGGGTCTGACCTCCGAAGCCGCCTGAGGACACCTGCATGAAGATCTGCATTTTCGGCGCCGGCGCCATCGGCGGCTACATGGGCGCGAAACTGGCCATGGGCGGCGCGGACGTGAGCCTCGTCGCGCGCGGGCCGCACCTTTCCGCCATGAAGGCCAACGGTCTGACTCTCATCGAGGAGGGCGAACGACACACGGTCAATGTGACGGCGTCTGACGATCCGGCCGAGCTCGGGCCGCAGGATTACGTCATCGTCACGCTCAAGGCCCATTCCGTGCCGCCCGTCGTGTCGAAGATGCAGCCGCTGATCGGGCCAGACACGACCGTCGTCTCGGGCGTGAACGGCGTGCCGTGGTGGTATTTCCACAAGGTGGGCGGGCCGCTGGAAGGCACGCGGCTGGCGTCAGTCGATCCCGGTGACGCGCAGTGGAACGGCTTCGGTCCCGACCGGGTGTTGGGTTGCGTCGTCTACCCCGCAGCGGAAGTCAGCGAGCCGGGCGTTATTCACCACATCGAGGGCAACCGCTTTTCGCTGGGCGAGCCCGACGGGTCGAAGTCCGAGCGCGCAACGCGGCTTTCCGACGCGCTTCAGGCCGTGGGGCTAAAGGCCCCGGTCCGTCCGCGCATCCGCGACGAGATCTGGGTGAAGCTCTGGGGCAACCTGTCGTTCAACCCGATCTCGGCGCTGACCCATGCCACGCTCGATGTGCTCTGCACCGACCCCGGCACACGGGCAGTTGCGCGCGGGATGATGGTCGAGGCGCAGGAGATCGCCGAGAAGCTGGGCGTGAAGTTCCCCATCGACGTCGACCGCCGGATCGAGGGGGGCGCGGCCGTGGGGGCGCACCGGACCTCGATGCTCCAGGACCTAGACGCCGGCCGCCCGATGGAGATCGACGCGCTGGTGACCTCGGTGCAGGAACTGGGCCAGCTGACGGGCACGCCCACCCCCACGATCGACACGGTGCTTGCGCTGGTCCGGCTGCGGGCGCGGGTCGCGGGGCTCTACCCCGCGTAGGGCCATTGACCTGACCGGGGCGCGCCTATACCTGCCCTGCATGGCCCGCGCCCCGCTTCTGCAACTCACCGACATCGCGCTCACCTTCGGGGGCAACTCGGTTTTCGACGGGCTTTCGCTGGCTGTCCAGCAGGGCGACCGCCTCGCGCTGGTTGGGCGGAACGGGTCGGGGAAATCCACGCTTCTCAAGGTCATGGCGGGTCTGGTCGAGCCTGACCGGGGCGAACGTGCCGTTCCGCCCGGTGTGACGGTCGGCTACCTGGAGCAGGATCCCGACCTGTCGGGCTTCGCGACTCTGGGCGACTATGCCGCCGCGGGCCTTCCGCCAGGCGAAGGATATCGGGTCGAGATGGTATCCGAGGGGCTGGGTCTTCGGCTTGACGCCGACCCCGCCACTGCCTCGGGCGGCGAGCGGCGGCGCGCGGCGCTGGCGCGGCTTCTGGCGTCGGAACCGGAGCTGATGCTGCTGGACGAGCCCACCAATCACCTGGACATTGCGGCGATCCGCTGGCTCGAGGACCGTCTGTCACAGACCCGCGCGGCCTTCGTCCTGATCAGCCACGACCGCGCCTTCCTGCGCGCGCTCAGCCGCGCAACGCTCTGGATCGACAGGGGCGAGGTGCGTCGGATGGAGAAGGGCTTCGACGCGTTCGAGGACTGGCGCGAACAGGTCTGGGCCGAGGAGGACGAAGCGCGGCACAAGCTCGATCGCAAGATCAAGGCCGAGGGCCGCTGGGCCGTCGAAGGCATCAGCGCCCGGCGCAAGCGCAACCAGGGTCGCTTGTGCGTGCTTCAGGCGCTGCGCGCCGACCGTGCCGCGATGATCCGCCGTCAGGGCACCGCCGCGATGGCGCTGGAGGCGGGCCAGCAATCGGGCAAGCGGGTGATCGAGGCGCGTGGGATCACGAAATCCTATGGCGGCCGACAGATCCTGAAAGGCTTCGATTTCCGCGTGATGCGCGGTGACCGGGTCGCCCTGGTGGGTCCGAACGGGGTCGGGAAGACGACGCTTCTGAGGATGTTGCTCGGCGAAATTCAGCCGGACGAGGGTGCCGTCGACCTGGGCACTGGCCTTCAGGTCGCCGTCCTCGACCAGACCCGCGCTGCGTTGAACCCCGACGCGACGCTGTGGGAAAGCCTCACGGGCGATCCAGAGATGCGGGTGTCGGGTCGAGCGGACCAGGTGATGGTGCGCGGCCAGCCGCGGCATGTGGTGGGCTACCTCAAGGATTTCCTGTTCACCGAGGCGCAGGCCCGCGCGCCGGTGCGGTCGCTGTCGGGCGGCGAACGCGCGCGTCTCCTGCTCGCGCGTATCATGGCGCGGGAATCGAACCTTCTGGTCCTGGACGAACCAACGAACGACCTCGATGTCGAGACGCTTGACCTGCTTCAGGAGCTTCTTGGCGACTATCCCGGCACCGTCCTGCTGGTCAGCCACGACCGCGATTTCCTGGACCGCGTGGCGACCGTGACCGTCGCAATGGAGGGTGACGGGCGCGCCGTTGTCTATGCCGGCGGCTGGTCGGACTACCGTTCCCAGCGGGGCGAGGACGCGCCCGCACAGCAACCGCGCGAGAAGGCCAGGTCCGCCCCGCCGCCTTTACGCGAGAAACCGAAGAAAGCCGCAGTCGGCCTGACCTTTACCGAACGGCATCGGCTTGAGGAGTTGCCGGGCGTGATTGCCCGCCTAGAGGCCGAGATCGGCAAGTTGAACGAATTCCTGGCGCAGCCGGACATCTACACGCGTGAGCCCGCCAAGTTTGCCAGGGCCACACAGGCCTTGGCCGAACGGCAGGCAACGCTCTCTGCCGCCGAGGAAGAATGGCTGGCACTGGCCGAAAAGGCCGAGGCATAGGATGCTGTCCTTCGCCGGGGACTGCTGGAGGGGAGGCGCGTGATGGACTGGACGGATCGGTTTGATGGGCTGAGAGGCCTTGAACCCGAGGTCCGCAAGCGCCTCGCTTCGCAAAGCAGGATTCTGACGGTTCCCGAGGGAGCAGTCATTTTCGGCCCCGGCAAGGTGGCCGAGAACATGCTTCTGCTTCTGTCGGGTTCGGTCCGCGTACAGCAAACGGGCGAGTCGGGGCGCGAGATCGTGCTCTATCGTGTCAGCCCCGGCGAAAGCTGCGTGCTCACCACCGCCTGCCTGATGTCCCACGAGGACTATTCCGCCGAGGGTATCGCCGAGACCGAAGTCACGGCCGTCGCCATCCCGCGGTCGGTCTTTGACGAAGCCCTGTCGGCCTCACCGGTGTTCCGGCAGTTCGTCTTCGACGCCTACGGGCGACGCATCGCGGACCTGTTCCTGACGATCGAGGACATCGCCTTCCGCCGGGTCGACATCCGGCTGGCCCAGAAGCTGCTGGACCTAGCGAAGAACGGGCACCTCAAGGCCACGCATGCCCAACTTGCAACCGAGCTTGGCACCGCGCGCGAGGTCGTGTCGCGGCAACTTGCCGAGTTCCAGCGCCGTGGCTGGGTCGAGCTGTCTCGCGGCGATGTCGCCATCACTGACCCGGCGGGTCTGAGGGAACTCGCTTCTGCGTGACTTGGTCACGGATAAGATATTCGCGAATCCCTATACGTCTCTCTGCAAGCGTCGCCCGAGCGGCGCGGGGCCATCCGGCCCGAATCTCTAGGGAGACATCAAGATGACAAACTATCCCGTTGATCTATCGATCAAACCGGAAGTCACCGCGTTTTTCGATCCGGCCACCAACACGATCTCCTATGTCGTGAAGGACCCCGGTTCGAATGCCTGCGCGATCGTCGATTCCGTGATGGACATCGATTATGCGGCGGGTCGTATCACCTATGACCATGCCGACGAAATCATCGAATTCGTGCAGCGCAACGGCTTGAAGGTCGAATGGCTGATCGAGACTCATGTCCACGCCGACCACCTGTCGGCGGCGCCATACATCCAGCAGAAGCTGGGCGGAAAGCTTGGTATCGGCGAGAAGATCACCGTCGTGCAGGAAACCTTCGGCAAGATCTTCAACGAAGGCACCGAGTTCCAGCGCGACGGATCGCAGTTCGATCGGTTGTTCAAGGATGGCGATACCTACACGATCGGCGGCATGACGGGCTTCGCGATCCACACGCCTGGCCACACGCCTGCCTGCATGACCCATGTCATCGGCGACGCGGCCTTCGTGGGCGATACGCTGTTCATGCCCGACGGCGGGTCGGCGCGTGCGGATTTTCCCGGCGGGGATGCCGGCACGCTCTATGACAGCATCCAGAAGGTGCTGGCGCTTCCCGACGAAATGCGGCTCTTCATGTGCCACGACTACGGTCCCGGCGGACGCGAGATTCGGTGGGAAACCACGGTTGGCGAGGAGAAGGCCAACAACATCCACGTCGGCCAGGGCAAGACGCGCGAGGACTTCATCAAGTTCCGCACCGAGCGTGATGCACAACTGGACATGCCCAAGCTGATCATCCCGTCGCTGCAGGTGAACATGCGCGCCGGCCAACTGCCGCCGCCCGACGAGTCGGGCAAGCGGTTCCTGAAGGTACCGGTGAACGCGCTCTAAGTCTCTGGGTCGCAAGGAGGAAACGCGCATGGACGCCAGACGCATCAATGACCAGCTTTCGGTCAGCCCCCAGTTGGGGCTGGCCGACCTTGCCCTTGCCGCCGAGGCCGGTTTCCGGGCGGTGATCTGCAACCGGCCCGACGGCGAGGGCCCTGACCAGCCGACCTTCGAGGAGATAGAGGCCGCTGCAAGGGCCGTTGGGCTGGAGGCGCGCTACATCCCCGTCACACAAGGCGTGGTGCGCGAGGAGGATGCCGCAGCCTTCGGCAAGGCCATGGCGGATCTGCCCAAGCCCGTGCTTGCCTATTGTCGGTCCGGAACGCGGTCCGCGACGCTCTGGTCGTTGTCCGAGGCGCAGTCGCGCCCGCTGACCGAAATTCTTGCCGCGACGAAGGCCGCGGGCTACGACATGGCCGGCCTTGCGCGTCGGATTGCAAACGGAGGGCGCACGCCCACCGACACGGCCGATGCGCGGCACGAGGTCGTCATCGTCGGCGGCGGGGCGGCTGGTATCGCGGTTGCCGCGTCGTTGAAAGCACGCGACCCGGGCCTTGACGTGGCGATCATCGATCCGGCGGACGTGCACTACTATCAGCCCGGCTGGACCATGGTCGGCGGCGGCGTCTTCGGACCCGAGGTCACGGCGCGGACCATGGCGTCGGTCATCCCGTCGGGTGTGCACTGGATCAAGGCCGCCGTGGAGGCCTTCGAGCCCGCGAACGACGCGGTGATCCTGGACGGCTGCCGGGTGGTGAAATACGGCCGACTGATCGTGGCGCCGGGGCTGAAGCTGAACTGGCACGGAGTCGAAGGCCTGGTCGAGACGCTTGGGCGCAATGGCGTCACGTCGAATTACCGTTACGATCTGGCGCCCTACACGTGGAAGCTCGTTCAGGAGATGAAGGAAGGCAGGGCGCTGTTCACGCAACCGCCGATGCCGATCAAATGTGCCGGCGCGCCGCAGAAGGCTATGTATCTGTCGGCCGACGAATGGCGCCGGCGCGGCGTCTTGAAGGACATCGAGGTCGGCTTCTACAACGCGGGCGGTGTCCTGTTCGGCGTGCCGGCCTATGTGCCCGCACTGGAGGCCTACGTTGACCGCTACGGGATCGGGCTGAACTTCTTCCACAAGCTGGTCGCCATCGACGGGCAGGCTAAGAAGGCCTGGTTCGACGTGGTCAAGCCAGATACCCCGGTCGAGCGGGTGGAGGTCGGGTTCGACATGATCCACGTCGTCCCGCCGCAGGTGGCGCCGGACTTCATCCGCGTCTCGCCCCTCGCCGATGCGGCAGGGTGGGTCGATGTCGACCAGTCGACTCTGCGGCACAAGACCTTTGCCAACATCTGGTCGCTGGGCGACGTGATGAACGCGCCCAACGCAAAGACTGCGGCGGCAGCGCGCAAGCAGGCGCCCGTCGTGGCCGAGAACGTGATCGCCGACATCCGTGGTCAGGGCGCGGCGGGGCTTTACGACGGCTACGGCTCGTGCCCGCTGACGGTCGAGCGCGGCAAGATCGTTCTGGCCGAGTTCGGGTATGGCGGAAAGCTCCTGCCGTCCTTCCCGTCCTGGGTGATCGACGGGACAAAGCCCAGCCGCGCGGCATGGTTCCTGAAGGAACGGCTGCTACCGCCGATCTACTGGCGTGCGATGCTGAAGGGCAAGGAATGGGGCGCGAAGCCCGAGAAGGTGACGGCGAAGACCGCCGCCTGATACGATGAACCGGCGGCGCGGGTGGGTCCGCGCCGTCGCCGAGGCAGGATCGAAGGCAATGAACAGGCTCAAGACGATCACCCGATACATGCCGATCCTCGACTGGGGACGGCGCTATGACCGCGACACGGCGGTCAATGACCTGGTGGCTGCGGTCATCGTGACGATAATGCTGATCCCGCAGTCGCTTGCCTATGCGCTGCTGGCAGGGCTGCCGGCCGAGATGGGGCTTTACGCCTCGATTCTGCCGCTGGTGGCTTATGCCATCTTCGGAACCTCGCGCGCACTGGCGGTCGGGCCGGTGGCAGTGGTGTCGCTCATGACGGCGGCGGCGGTGGGAGACCTGGCGCTTCAGGGCACGCCGGAATATGCCGCTGCCGCGATCACACTGGCCTTCCTGTCGGGGCTGATCCTTCTGGCGATGGGTGTGTTCCGCTTGGGCTTCCTCGCGAACTTCCTGTCTCACCCGGTGATCGCCGGCTTCATTACCGCCTCGGGCATCCTAATCGCGACCAGCCAGGTCGCCACGATCCTTGGGATCAAGGGTGGGGGGCATACACTGCCCGAGATGCTGCACGGCATCGTCACGCATCTGGGCGATACGAGCCTCCTGACGCTGGCGATCGGCGTGATCGCGACGAGTTTCCTGTTCTGGGTGCGGACGGGTCTGAAGCCGTTGCTGCTGAAGTCGGGCCTCAAGCCCCGTGTGGCGGACCTTCTGGCGAAGGCCGGCCCGGTGGCGGCGGTCGCGGTTACGACGCTGGTGGCGTTTGTCTTCGGCCTCGACCAACGCGGCGTGGCGGTGGTGGGCGCCGTGCCGCAGGGCCTTCCGCCAATCACTCTGCCCTCGTTCTCGCCTGAACTCTGGATTGCGCTGATGGGGTCGGCCCTGCTGATTTCGGTCATCGGCTTCGTTGAGTCGGTCTCGGTTGCGCAGACGCTGGCGGCCAAGAAACGCCAGCGCATCGTGCCCGACCAGGAGCTGATCGGGCTGGGTGCGGCCAACATCGCGGGCTCGCTCACGGGTGGCTATCCGGTGACCGGTGGCTTCGCGCGGTCGGTCGTCAATTTCGACGCGGGCGCGGAGACGCCGGCCGCGGGTGCCTTCACGGCATTGGGTCTTCTGCTCGCTGCGAGTTTCCTTACGCCGCTCCTCTATTTCCTGCCCAAGGCGACGCTGGCTGCCACGATCATCGTCGCGGTGTTGAGCCTGGTGGACTTCGGCGTGCTGAAGCGCACCTGGGTCTATTCCAAGGCCGATTTCGCAGCGGTCGCGGCGACGATCCTGCTGACGCTGGGGCTCGGCGTCGAGGCGGGCGTGTCGGCGGGTGTGCTGCTGTCGATCCTGCTGTTCCTCTGGAAGTCCTCGCGTCCTCACATCGCCGAGGTGGGCCTGGTGCCCGGCACACAGCATTTCCGGAACATCAAGCGCCACCGCGTCTTCACCAGCCCCGAGGTTCTGACCATCCGGGTGGACGAAAGCCTGTACTTCGCGAACGCGCGGTTCCTCGAGGATTACATCCTAGACCGCGTGGTGGGCGACTGCCCTGTGAAGCACGTCGTGCTGATGTGTTCGGCGGTGAACGCGATCGACATGTCGGCGCTCGAAAGCCTCGAGGCGATCAACCAGCGCCTGAAGGACATGGGGATCAAGCTGCACCTGAGCGAGGTGAAGGGCCCGGTAATGGACGGACTCCAGCGCACGCATTTCCTGGCCGACCTGACCGGGCGCATCTTCTTGTCGCAATACGAGGCTGCCGAAGCTCTTGGCGCGGTGCCAGGCCCCCGGAAGGAAGCGGCCGAGTAGGGAGAGGGCGCGGATCTTGCGGCGAGGATCCGCGCCCCCAATGGGGGCATCTGGAAAACGGGGAAGTGGCGCTGACTAGAAGACCGTGACGCGGGTTCCGAGGGGGACCTTTTCGTAAAGCTCCGTCACGTGTTCGTTCAGCATGCGGATGCAGCCGTTCGAGACCGAGCGGCCGATCGACCCCGGTTCGGTCGTGCCATGGATGCGGAACGCCGTGTCGCGGCCGTTCTGGTAGAGGTAGAGCGCGCGCGCTCCCAGCGGGTTGTCCGGCCCGCCCGGCATGCCGTCCGCCCAGCGGGCGTAGCGCGGGTTGCGTTCGATCATTTCGGGTGTCGGACGCCAAGACGGCCATTCGGCCTTCCGCCCGATCACGGCCTCGCCACGGAAATTCAGCCCCTCGCGCCCGACGCCGACGCCATAGCGCATCGCTTCGCCAGCCTGGGTGATGTGGTAGAGGAAATGACTGCCTGTCAGAACCACGATCTGGCCCGGCGCGAAGTCGCGCTTCACGCGCACCCGGACCGGGCGAAGGTGCTCTGGAAGCTGGAAAGGCTGCGGGGCAGTCTGTCCGAAGGCGGGCAACGCCGATACCGTGGCGACAGCGGCTGCGGCGGCAAGGATCTGGCGGCGGTCCATCATCGCAAACTTGTCCGTCTTGAAAACATGCTTGATTACGCTAACGCGGCCTTGCCATCGTGAAAACGAAATTTGGCGAAACGAGGTCATCGGTCGCAGGAGCCGCCTCACCTCTTCGTGAGGTGTGCCCCTCGGGCCGCACCGGACGGTTGACCCGGTGCGCCGAGGACGGCCACCATCCAGCTCATGACGAGTTGGATGAAAACGACCCTGTTACCGGCGCTTCTTCTGGCCCCGCCAGCCAACGCGGATGGTGATGGTGCGGCGCTTTATGGCGACCACTGCGCGTCATGCCACGGCGCGGCGCTGGAAGGTCAGCCCGACTGGCAGAGAGCGCGGCCTGACGGAACCTTTCCGGCGCCTCCGCACGATGCGTCGGGGCACACCTGGCATCACGGCGACGCGATGCTCTTCGACTATGTGAAGCTGGGTGGAGCCGAAACTCTGGCGCGGTCTGGCGTGACCGGCTTCGTCTCGGGGATGCCGGCATTTGGCGCCGCGCTTTCGGATGCAGACATCGTTGCGATCCTCGACTATATCAAATCGACTTGGCCGGAACGGGTTCGCGACCACCAACGCCGCGTGACCGAGGCAGAGGCCGCAACAGGGAACCGACCATGACGATACGCCTTGCAGCCCCCATTCTCGCCGCCGTGCTCGCCCTTCCTGCGATGGCGCAGGAGATGACGCCCGAAGAGGTCAAGCGCCTCGCCCTGGAAGCGATCCTGGAGAATCCCGAGATCGTGATGGAGGCTGTCGGCATCCTGCGTGAGCGGGACGAGGCGGCGCAGGCCGAGGCCGCACAGGCCGCCATCGCCGATCTTCAGGTGGCTCTGACAGAGGACCCGAACGCGCCCGTGCTGGGCAACCCCGAAGGCGACGTGACGGTGGTCGAGTTCTTCGACTACAACTGTCCGTACTGCAAGCAGGCCGCGGGCGAGGTGAAGGGCTTGATCGCCGCCGATGCCGATGTCCGGCTGGTCTATCGCGAGTGGCCCATTCTGGGCGAGGGGTCGCTTTATGCCGCGCGGGCGGCGCTGGCATCGCGCGCGCAGGGCAAGTACGAGGAGTTCCACTGGGCGCTGATGGCCGACCGGACCCGCAAGGATGAGGCCGCCGTGCTGCGCATCGCCGAAAGCGTGGGCCTCGACCTGGAGCGGCTCAAGAAAGACATGGACGCGCCCGAGGTCGTGGAGCACATCGCCAAGTCGAACGAGATGGCCCAGGCGCTCGGTTTCACCGGCACGCCGTCCTTCGTGGTTGGTGAAGAGGGGGTATTCGGCCTTGCGCCGCAGGACGATCTTCAGGCCCTTGTGAACAAGGCGCGCGAGGGCGGCTGACGCGACGCCGCCTAGACCTTGCGTGCGAGAAACCCGATCTCGTCCAGCGCCATCACGACCTCACGCTGGGTGGGCTTGCCTTCGACCTCGATGATCCGCGTGGCCAGATCGACCTTGACGGTCGCCTCCGGGTCGAGCCGCGCTATGGCGGATTCGATGCTGGCCTTGCAGTGGCCGCAAGTCATGCCGGGGACGTGAAGGCGGGTCATCGTAGGGCTCCTGAACGGGTCTTGTCGAACGATATGGGGGTTCCCGTCGCGGGAAGGTCAAGGGCCGAAGTTTTCCAGATACGGCCTATTGACCTTCCAGTTGTGGGAATCCCCATATGACCCCCATGACAGTTCAAACCACCATAGAAATCGAAGGAATGACCTGCGCATCTTGCGTGGCGCGGGTCGAGCGCGTGCTGGCGCGCCAGCAAGGCGTCGAGGCGGCCAGTGCGAACCTGGCTTCCGAGACGGTGACCGTGAAACACGACGGCACGCTGAGGGCAGTCGAACTTGGCGAGGCGCTGGCCCGGGCGGGTTATCCGGCCCGCGAAGAGACGGTGACGCTCGAGATCGAGGGGATGACCTGTGCCTCCTGCGTCGCGCGGGTCGAACGCGCGCTGTCCGTGGTTCCGGGGGTCGAGGAAGCGTCGGTGAACCTCGCCACCGAAACGGCGCAGGTCCGTTTTCTCGCTGGCGCGGTGACACCGACTGCATTGGCCGAGGCGGTGGAGCGCGCAGGCTACCGCGCCCGCGCGAAGGACGTAGCCGCGCCGCGGCGGGGCAACGGCAAAGACGCGGAAGCCGAGGCCTATCGTCGGCAGATGCTGATCGCTGGTGCACTGACCCTGCCTGTGTTCCTGGGCGAGATGGGTGGCCATGTGTTCCCGCCGCTGCATCACTGGATCGTGCAGGCGATTGGGCAGCAGACGTGGTGGCTCATCCAGTTCGCCTTGATCACCATCGTTCTCGCAGTGCCGGGCCGTGTCTTCTTCGCCAAGGGCATACCCGGTCTCTTGCGCGCCAGCCCCGACATGAACGCACTTGTGGCGCTGGGGACTTCGGCCGCCTGGGCCTATTCCACCGTTGCAACCTTCGCACCAGGGCTTCTGCCCGCATCCTCGCGTGTGGTCTATTTCGAGGCGGCCGGCGTCATCGTCACGCTGATCCTGATGGGGCGTTGGCTCGAAGCGCGGGCCAAGGGGCGCACCGGCGCTGCCATCGCGCACCTTGTGGGCCTGCAGCCCCGGACCGCACGCGTCGAACGCGACGGCGCCGTTGTCGAATGCCCCATCGCCGAAATCGCGTCCGGCGACGTGCTGCACATCCGCCCGGGCGAGAGGGTGCCTGTCGACGGGGTGGTTGTCGGCGGAAGTTCGTATGTCGACGAAAGCATGATCACGGGCGAGCCGGTTCCGGTCGCCAAGGTCGAGGGCGCGAAGGTCGTGGGCGGCACGGTGAACGGCGCCGGTGCGCTGACCGTCCGGGCGACCGAGGTGGGCGAGGCGACGGTCCTGGCCCGCATTGTCCGCATGGTCGAGGAGGCGCAGGGCGCCAAGCTGCCGATTCAGGCGCTGGTCGACCGGGTGACGGCGATCTTCGTCCCGGTGGTGATGGGCATCGCCGCGCTGTCAGTCCTTCTATGGCTTGTGTTCGGGCCTGAGCCCGCGCTGACGCTGGCGCTGGTATCGGGCGTGTCCGTGCTGATCATCGCCTGTCCCTGCGCGATGGGTCTGGCAACGCCCACGTCCATCATGGTCGGCACGGGGCGCGCGGCCGAGCTGGGCGTGCTGTTCCGCAAGGGCGACGCGCTTCAGCGGCTGGACGGTGTGCGTGTCGTGGCGCTGGACAAGACCGGCACCCTGACCGAAGGCCGCCCGGAACTGACCGACCTGATTCCCGCAGAGGACTTCGACCGTGCCGAGGTCCTCCGACTTGCCGGTGCGGTCGAGGCGGCCTCCGAACACCCGGTCGCGCGGGCGATCCTGCGGGCGGCCGAGGCGGACGGGGCGGTGCCGCCGGCAGACGGGTTCCAGTCTGTCACAGGCATGGGCGTCCGCGCCGAAGTCGAGGGCCGGCGGGTCCTGGTCGGAGCGGGACGTTATCTTGCCGCCGAAGGCATAGATGCGGGACCGCTGTCGTCAGAGGCTGCTCGGCTTGCCGGGCAGGGGCGCACTGCTCTGTTCGTCGCGGTCGACGGACGCGCGGCGGCGGTGGTCGGCGTGGCCGACCCGCTGAAGCCGGGTGCGCGCGAAGCGGTCGCGGCGCTCCGCCGGATGGGGCTCAAAGTTGCCATGATCACGGGCGACGGCGAAGCCACCGCGCGCGCCATCGCGGCCGAGGCGGGAATCGACCACGTCGTGGCCGACGTTCTGCCTGAAGGCAAGGTGGACGCGGTGCGTGCGCTGGCCCGGGAAGGCGCCGTCGCCTTCGTCGGCGACGGTATCAACGACGCGCCCGCTCTGGCCGAGGCCAGCGTCGGTATTGCCATCGGCACGGGCACCGACGTCGCCATCGAAAGCGCCGACGTGGTGCTCATGTCGGGCGACCCGCGCGGCGTGGTCACGGCGCTCGACATCAGCCGCCGTACGATGCGCAACATCCGGCAGAACCTGCTCTGGGCGTTCGGCTACAACGCTGCTCTGATCCCGGTCGCCGCGGGTGTGCTCTGGCCTGTGAACGGCACGCTGCTGTCACCCATGCTGGCCGCCGGCGCGATGGCGTTGTCGTCGGTCTTCGTGCTGTCGAATGCCTTGCGCCTGCGCTTCGTGCGTCCGGCGCTTCCCTCAGGAGGGCGCCCATGAACATCGGTGAAGTCGCGGAACGCTCCGGCCTGCCCGCGAAGACGATCCGCTACTACGAGGAAATCGGTCTGATCCGTCCTCTGCGGTCGTCGAATGGCTACCGCGCCTTCCGGGAGAGCGACCTGCACAAACTCGCCTTCCTCAGCCGCGCTCGGGGGCTCGGGTTCTCGATCGAGGAATGTCGCGCCCTCTTGGCCCTGTGGGAAGACCGCAGCCGCGCCTCGGCCGAGGTCAAGCGCATCGCCGAGGAACATCTGACCGACATCGACCGCAAGATCGCCGAACTTCGCGAGATGCGCGCGACGCTGTCCGACCTCGTTGGCGCCTGCGCGGGCGACGACAGGCCGGACTGTCCCATCCTGGCGGGGCTTGCCGGCGACAAGCCCTGCCGTTGACGCAGATGTGCCTGCCGATGTCGCTTTCCTTGCTGAAGCGACGCAAACCAAAGGCGGTCGGTGCCCTTGCGCCGGTATTTCCTGTGGCAGCAAAGCGCGGAGGCGGACATGGGCGAGGTGATCGAAGGTCGGCGTGCACGCGGCGGCGGCGGGGCGGCGCGTCGTGCAGAACGCACGGCCGTGCGGATCGAGGCGGCGCGCTTCATCGAGCGCAACATCCCGAACCTCGAGATCCTGAACGACGAGGCGCTGGAAATCATCGAGGCGAACGCCGAAACCGTCCTTTGGGAGATCGGCGTGAACTTCGTCGAGAACCCCGAGGCGCTGGAACTCTGGCGGCAGGCCGGCGCGGACGTGGTGGGCGAGCGTGTGCGTATCCCCAGGGGCCTGGCGCGCGAGCTCTGCCGGTCAGCGCCGTCGTCCTACATCCAGCATGCCCGTAACCCCGGGCGCAACGTCACCGTGGGCGGGAAGAACCTCGTCCTCGCTCCTGTCTACGGCCCTCCCTTTGTCAGGGACGCCGACGGCGGGCGTCGCTATGCGACGATGGAGGATTTCCGCGCCTTCGTGAAGCTGGGCTACATGTCCAAGTGGCTGCACCATTCCGGCGGCACGGTCTGCGAACCGACGGACGTGCCGGTGAACAAGCGCCACCTGGACATGCTGCTGGCGCACATGACGCTGAGCGACAAGCCTTACATGGGGTCGGTCACCGAACCCTCGCGCGCGGTCGACTCGGTCGAGATGTCGAAGATCCTGTTCGGGTCCGATTTCGTCGACACGAATTGTGTCATGACCTCGCTGATCAACATCAACTCGCCGCTGACCTTCGACAGCGTGATGATGGGCGCGCTGGAGGTCTATGCCCGCGCCAATCAGGCTTGCATCATCAGCCCCTTCATCGTGGGCGGGGCGATGGCGCCGGTGACCGTCGCGGGCACGCTGACTCAGGTGCTGGCCGAGGTGATGGCAGGCGTGGCCTACAGCCAGCTGGTGCGCAAGGGCGCGCCGGTGATTTTCGGGGCCTTCGTGACCTCGATCGACATGAACTCGGGCGCGCCGACCTTCGGGACGCCGGAAGCGGCACAGATCACCTATGGTGCGGGCCAGCTCGCTCGGCGGATGAACCTGCCCTACCGAAGCGCGGGGGCGTTCTGCGGGTCGAAGCTGCCTGACGCTCAGGCCGCCTACGAGACGGCGAATTCGCTGAACATGGGCCTTCTGTCGGGCGTGAACTTCATGCTGCATGCCTGCGGGTGGCTCGAAGGCGGGCTTGTCTCGTCCTACGAGAAGTTCGTGATGGATGCCGACCAGCTGGGCGTGCTGCATCGCTTGGCCGCAGGTATCGACATGAGCGAGAACGGCCAAGGGATGGATGCCATCCGTGAGGTCGGACCGGGCGGCCACTACCTTGGCTGTGCCCATACCCAGGCCAACTTCAAGGAAGCGTTCTGGCGCACCGATCTTCTGGACTACAAGCCTTTCGAGACCTGGGAGGAGGAAGGCGCGCGCGACACGGTGCAGCTGGCCAAGGTCCGCGTGGCCAAGCAGTTGCGCGATTATGAGGCTCCGCCGCTCGATCCCGGGATCGCCGAGGCGCTGGAAGCCTTCGTAGCCCGTCGAAAGGCCGAAATGCCAGATGCTTTCGCCTGAAACGTCGGGCGCTCGGGAAAGGTCGCGTTAACTCTCGGAACCGTCCCGCGACAACAGCCGAACCTCGGCCATCAGAGCGATCATCACGTCGACGTGGCGGACGGGACTGTAGCCCGCCTCTCCCGCCCTGCGCGCGGTTTCGAGCGCCTCCTCAATGTCCAGCAGCCGCGCAACCGCCGAAGCCGGAGACAGCGTCGCACCGGAAAGAATCCTGCGCAGACAGCGATTTCTGTCGTAATCGGAAAGCCCGTGCAGGGCCGCGCGCACCAGGATGCGGGGCCGCTTGAGCGAGGCAAGATGCGCTGCGTGATCGGTCATGAGTCGTCTCCGGCGAAGCAAGATGCCAACGCTCCTAATGCAACCTAGGCGGGTGTTGCCGCAGAGCCGGAGCAGCGCACGGAGCTTTCAGGAAAGTTTATGGAATTCGCCGAATTGTCCGTTTCGACGCGGCTGTTAATCCACAGGTAACCCTTCAATCTCAGGTTGTGGCCCGCGTCTTTGTGCTGGATTGGCGACAAGGGGAATGGACATGCAAGGCGGAGTGGTGCTTGAGCGAACGTGGTTTGGACTTCCGGGCTGGGTGCCCGAGGCCGCCCGGCGCTACCTGCTCCACACCGAATGGGGCCTTTCCATCCGGGCGCTGGCCCGGGGCGAGGGGGCCCATGCCTCGACCGTGCTCAGGCAGGTGCGGCGGGTGGAAACCCGGCGCGACGACCCGCTGGTTGACGAGGCGCTCCGACGCCTCGTGCTTGCGGGGCGGCCCGATGCCGGCGATGCCGGAGACATGCCACGCCTCCTGGGCCCCGAACCCGAGGACGACGAATCGATGATCTGCGAAACACGCAGCCAGAAGACCCCGATCACTGCTCAGCCCGACGCCGCCACGATCGAGCGCGAGGCGCGGCGTATCCTCCGAAGATTGTCGGAAAGCGGTGCCATCCTGGCGGTGTCGCCCGAACTCGACCGGGCAGTCGTCTTGCGCACGCAGCCCGATGGCCGCTCGACGCGCACGGCCGTGATGGAGCGGCCCGTGGCTGAGGCCTTCGCCCTGAAGGAGTGGATCGAACGTCGTGGGACACTGGGTCGCGTCGCGACCTACGAGATCACGGCGTCCGGGCGGGCCGCGCTCAAGCGGTTCCTGGCGGATGATGCGCACGGGAAGGCTTCGCCCGACCGCTTCGGCGAGCAGCACCGCCAGTGGGCCGAGCGCGACATTGACGACGACACGGGCGAGGCGCGGCGCATCCGCTACAACGCGATGGAAAGCCCGCTCGCCGCGCTGGCCCGTCGGCGCGAAAAAGACGGGTCGTTCTTTCTTGCGCCCGAGCTGGTCGCAGCAGGCGAGCGGCTGCGCGAGGACTTCGAACTGGCGCAGATGGGCCCGCGCGTTGCCCAGAACTGGGACCGTTTCCTTACCGCGGGCGTCGACCGAGGACAATTCGGCGCCGCAGGGCCGGGCGGGGGCCCCGAGGGCGCGCGCGCCCGAGTCGCTGCGGCACTGGCCGACCTTGGCCCGGGACTGGGCGACATGGCGCTTCGGGTATGCTGTTTCCTGGAGGGACTTGAGGCAGCCGAAAAGCGCATGGGCTGGTCGGCACGTTCGGGAAAGATCGTGCTGCGGATCGCGCTCCTGCGCCTGCGCCGGCATTACGACGAGATCGAGGGGCGCTACGGCGCGCTCATCGGATGAACCTGCGCGCCAGCCTTGAGATAGGTCAATGCTCGGCAGGCAATGCGCGGCCATGCTGCGGCTGGTGTCTCAGACCAAGGGGTGAACCATGGACGACAAGCCGGACAGCGGCCCTGCCAAGGGCGACCGGGTGGAAGAGATCGAGGTTTCTGGCGACAGCCTTCTGCAGAAGGTCAAGGATCTTGCCGCAGAGGGGAAGGTGCGCCGCCTGCGCATCGTCGAGCCGGACGGAGACGTTGCGGTGGACGTTCCTCTGGCCGTGGGGGCCATTGCCGGGGGCGCGGTCGCCTTGGCCGCCCCCGCGCTTGCGGTGATCGGCGTCCTCGCGGGGCTCGCCACGCATCTGAAGGTGCAGATCGTCCGGGAACACGACGAAAAGCCGAAGTCGTGACGGTTGCAAGCGACGCAGGGCCGCCATGTGCGGCCCTGCGCATATTGGACAATCAAAGGCCCAGCGGCTAAGTGATGCCCAGAGCTGACGGAGCGTCACGAGATGAGCCCCCGAGACCTGAAGATCCCCGGCGAACGCCACCCGGAAAAGGCGCACCGTCCGGACAATGCACAGCCAAGGAAGCCCGACTGGATCCGGGTCAAGGCGCCCACCAGCGCCGGTTACAAGCAGACGCGCGACATTATCCGCGAGAATCGCCTGGTCACGGTCTGCGAGGAAGCTGGCTGCCCCAACGTCGGGGAATGCTGGAGCCAGGGTCACGCGACCATGATGATCATGGGCGAGATCTGCACACGCGGGTGCACCTTCTGCAACGTCGCGACGGGGCGACCGCAGGCGCTCGATGCGTTCGAGCCGGGCCGTGTGGCTCATGCTGTCGAGAAGCTGGGGCTGAAACACGTGGTCGTCACCTCGGTCGACCGCGACGACCTGGACGATGGCGGCGCCGAGCATTTCGCGCAGACGATCCGCGCGATCCGCCACCGAGCGCCGGACACAACGATCGAGGTGCTGACCCCGGACTTTCTGAAGTGCGGTCCGGAAGCGCTTGAAAAGGTTGTGGAAGCTCGCCCCGACGTCTTCAACCACAACCTCGAGACGGTGCCCGGCCTCTACCCCGAGGTGCGGCCCGGCGCGCGCTATTTCCACTCGCTGCGCCTTCTCCAGCGGGTGAAGGAGCTTGACCCCGCGATGTTCACCAAGTCGGGCATCATGGTGGGCCTCGGCGAGGACCGGCAGGCGGTTCTGCAGGTGATGGACGACATGCGCTCGGCTGATGTGGACTTCATCACCATCGGCCAGTACCTCCAGCCGACGTCCAAGCACCACCGCGTCGACCGCTTTGTGACGCCGGACGAGTTCAAGTCCTACGAGAAGGCCGCCTGGGGCAAGGGGTTCCTGATGGTCTCGGCAACGCCCCTCACGCGGTCGTCCTATCACGCAGGGGACGATTTCGCCCGCCTGCGCGCCGCTCGGCTGGCGAAGCTTGGGCGGGGCTGATCCGTGCCTGCTGGGTGATGGCTTGGTCAATCTGCCGAGGGCACGGCCTTGAGGTAGGCTGCGATGGCGGCAAGGTCCTCATCCGGCAGATTCGACAGGTTGCGCACAACCTCGGCCATGTGGCCGCCGGCGCTGTCGAATTCCGGCGTGAAGCCGGTCTTGAGGTATCCGCGTATGTCGGCCTCGGACCAGTTCAGAGCCCCCGGGCGGATGTCCGGGATGCGGCCCTGGCCTGACGGATTCGGCGCACCGGCGAACCATTGCGCGGTGTCGAGAGCCCCGAGCGCGTTCCGCGGGGTGTGGCATTCGCCACAATGGGCCAGCGCCTCGGAGAGATATCGCCCGCGCTCTGCCTCGGTCGAGGGGACCGGATCGACCGCCCAGCCGTCATCGTTCGCAAAGAGGAGCTTCCATGCTCCGATGCTGCGCCGGATCGAGAACGGAAACCCGATCTCGTGCGGGGCCGAGGGTGTCGCGTCCGGTGGCAGTGTCTGCAGGAAAGCCCAGAGGTCGGCGATGTCCTGCGGCGTCGCCTTGGCATACGCGGTATAGGGGAAGGCGGGGTAGTAATGCTGCCCGTCGGGCGAGACGCCGCGTGTCATCGCACGGACAAAATCCGCGTGGCTCCAACGTCCCAGGCCCTGCTCGGGATCGGGTGAGATGTTCGGCGCGACGAAGGTTCCGAAATCCGAAGGGAACCGACGCCCGCCAGCCAGGACCAGCCGCGCATCTCCCTGCGCGCCCTCGGCCGCGTGGCAGGACGCGCAACCCCCGGCCCAGAACACCGCCTCGCCACGGACCGCGTCGCCGGTCAGTCCGGCATGGCCCTCGGGCAGCGAGGTGTCGGGCGCGGTCAGCACCCAGCCGATGCCCGCCCCGGCGAGTGCGAGCAAGACAAGGCTTAGGAACAGTCGACGCATCATGCATTCTCCGGGCGGCCGCTGGCCACCCGGAGGCAGGCCTTGCCGCTTGGGTTACTCTGGGGCGCGGTAGGCTTCGTGGCAAGCGCCGCAGGCCTGGCCCAACGGCCCCATCGCGCCCTGCAGCGCGGCAAGGTCGGTGCCCGCCGCTGCCTGGAGCGCGACCGCCGCCTCGTTCAGCGCCATGGCCTTGGCCATCACGTCATCGGTCTTTTCCCAGATTGCGGGCAGGGCGCGGGACCCTTCGACCTCGCCCTGGGCGGACCCGGGCGGCCAGTAACGCGACTGGTCAAGCGCGGTCAGTGCGGCGATATTGCCTGCCAGTGTCGCCGCCATGGCCGCGTCGTAATCCATCTCGCCTTTCGCCATCGCGCCCAGCGGCCCGAGGTTGAAGGCGTAAAGCTGCATGTGAGCCTTGCGCGCCTTGACCGCGCCGTCGACCGATTGCGCCAGCGCCGCACCCGTGGCCATGACGCCGATCGCCAGCGCCGCCGCAATCCGCATTCCTGTCTTCATCTGAGATCTCCCTGCTAGGTGATGGACTGTTCAAACTAGGACACCGACTCATAAACGCGCAGCCAGATGCGTGTTGCGGCGAGTTTGACGAGGGCGAGGAAGTTGGCGTCGTGTTT